>Ga0334882_1000024_pt1 | contig 305864 bp, 213 predicted proteins | sample GraSluR1_MG_5_FD_207226 | JGI IMG/M metagenome (GOLD analysis project Ga0334882, IMG submission 207226) | Sludge microbial communities from methane-producing bioreactor in Wageningen University, Netherlands - Granular Sludge_15_04-R1 | ecosystem: Engineered > Bioreactor > Anaerobic >...
TTATGAATTATGACTTAAAAGGGCTCCCTCTTCGGGGTCTTCGAAATTCGTGCTCGCGCTCGTATTCGAGCTTTTTTTTAACCGCAGGGATCGCAAAGAAGACGCAGTGGGCGCAAAGGGGTTTCTCCCTTGCCCCACCTTATGACTTCTTACTTATGACTTCTGCCTTAAATGGAATTTTCCCCCACACTCATCTTTTACCCTGAGCGCTTGCCCCGAGCGAAGCCGAGGGGCAGCCGAAGGGTCACACTCCACACTGTTTTCTCGCCCTGACGGGCAAAAAAAAGCCCACCATAAATAGCAGACTTTCTCCTGTTGCCCGACCAGGGCTCGAACCTGGACTCTTCTGATCCAGAGTCAGACGTGTTGCCAATTACACCATCGGGCAATGAGGGGGCAAATTTAATAACATTTCCATTAAACAGAAAAAGCCACAGGGCTTTTCTGCGGATTATCTAAATTCGTCCCGTGCTTGACAATAATATCACCGGAATTTTTAAGCTGAGTCTTGCCTTTGGCAAACAGCAGCTCTTTCATAATGCAGACCTTAGCATCCGGCAGGGAGAAAAGGTTTGTATCACCGGCCCTTCCGGCAGTGGGAAAACCACTTTCCTCAACCTTTTGATGGGATTTCAGCAAGCTTCAGAAGGAGAGGTCAGAATCCTTGGAACCCTCCTGAGAGAAGACAATGTCAAGGAAGTCCGGGCAAAAATGGCCTGGCTTCCTCAGGAAATATCTGTCGATGCGGAAACAGGCCGGGAATTACTGATGCTTCCTTTTTCCTTCCGACAGAACAGGAAGCACAAACCTGAGGAAGATCGTATTGCCTCTCTCTTAACCTCCCTGAACCTGGAAACCGACCTGCTGGAGCAGAAGACCGATACATTGTCAGGAGGGCAGAAGCAAAGACTCGCATTGGCATCCTGCCTCCTGCTACAGAAACCCCTTCTGCTGCTGGATGAACCCAGTTCAGCCCTCGACGATGCCTCGGTAGATGCCGTGGCAGATGCCCTGGAGGCCCTTCCCGATACTACCCTCATCACCGTATCGCACGACGAACGCTGGTTCCGTCGGATGGAGAGGATCATTAAAATCGAACAAATACAGGGAACAGATGGACACAACCTTTGATATTTCGTGGTTCAATCTGGCCCTGGGCTACCTCTTGCTGGCCATCCCCCTGGCGATCTTCCGGCATTATAAAACAGGCCTGGTATGGGATACCTTGTGGGCTGCCATTAGGATGACCATTCAGCTTCTGATGGTCGGGGTGTATCTTGAATATCTCTTCCGTTGGAACAATGCCTGGGTGAATATGGGTTGGGCGATGGCAATGATCATCGTAGCGGCTTTTACCAATATCCGGCGCAGCAAGCTGAACCTGCGCCTCTTCCTGCTCCCCTTGTCCGTGGCCTTGCTGGCCGGCCTCTTCCTGGTGGACCTTTGGTTTCTGGGCGTGGTCATCCGCCTGGATTATTTCTTCGAGTCGCGCTACTTTATTCCAATTACCGGAATGTTGTTGGGCAATTGTTTGAAAACCAATGTAATCGGATTGAATGCCTATTTTCGGGGGCTTAGAAAGCAGCAAATAACCTACCGCTATTTTCTTGCCAATGGTGCCAGCCGCAACGAAGCCCTGGCCCCTTTCATCCGCACTGCCCTTCAGGAAGCTTTCAACCCCAGTATCGCGACGATGGCCGTAATGGGACTGATCGCCCTGCCCGGCACAATGACCGGCCAGATCCTCGGCGGATCCAGCCCGGTAGTCGCCATCAAGTATCAGATAATGCTGATGATCACTGTTTTCGTTTCCTCGATGGTTTCGATGATGCTCACCATAATGCTTGCCAATCGCTTCGCTTTCGATCGTTTCGATGTTTTCCGGGTGCAGACCGTCCTGACGCAAAAATCCCCCAAAGGATCACACTGAACAAAGTGGTGTTCCGGGAGTTTTAGTCTCTAAAATACCCAATGAAATACCGATGGCCCCTGTTTTGGGGACTGATGCTGTTGATAAGCGTCACAGCGAGTTGCCAGACAGAGAAAAGCAGAAAGGATAATCAAGCAATGGAACAGGAAATGGGTAAGGGAGAATTCCTCACCTGGGGAGAGGTGATGCGTTATGCCCGCAAAGGCAGTCCCCCTCCGGATCGAAGGGTGGAGAAGAGCGATGCGGAATGGCGCAGCCTGCTTACGGAAGAAGAATACCGGATCACCCGGCAGAAAGGAACGGAAAGGGCTTTTACCGGAGCCTATTGTGAAAGTTTTGTTCCCGGGCGTTATGCCTGTCGGTGTTGCGGAACGGAATTATTTGATGCGGAAGAAAAGTTTGAGTCGGGTACAGGCTGGCCCAGTTTTACACAGCCGCTTACAAACAATGTGGTCAAATATGAAATGGATAAAAGTTTTGGGATGGTCAGGGTGGAGATCCTTTGCAATGTTTGCGATGCCCATCTGGGCCACGTTTTTCCTGATGGCCCCGGGCTTGGTGGCCTGCGGTTCTGCACCAACTCCGCCAGTCTCCGCCGAATTGAGACAGGAACAAATGAATCAAACTGAGGGTGAGGATATGAGATTAGCGACCCTGGGAGGTGGATGTTTCTGGTGTACGGAAGCAGTATTTCTCCAGTTGAAAGGCGTGCATAAGGTGGTGTCAGGATATAGTGGTGGAATGATCCCCAGCCCTACCTACCGTGAAGTGGTGAGCGGCCGTACAGGCCACGCCGAGGTGATCCAGGTCACCTTCGACCCCAAAGTCCTGGCTTACACCGACCTGCTGCGGGTGTTCTTTGGTACCCACGATCCCACCACCCTCAACCGGCAGGGGGCTGACGTAGGAACCCAGTATCGATCAGTAATCTTCTTTCACGATGAGGTTCAGCAGCAAGAAGCCCTGGAAGTAATCGCTGAAGCACAGCAGTTTCTGGATGATCCCATCGTCACGGAGCTTAGTCCATATAAAGTCTTCTACCCCGCAGAGGATTACCATCAGAACTATTTTGAGCAGAACCCAAACCAGGCCTACTGTCAGTTTGTGATTGCCCCAAAGCTGGAGAAGCTGCGCAAACATTATTCGAAATATCTGGAGTAAAGGCGGCTGGCTGAAAAGAGCCTGTCTATCTGAGCATAAAGCAAAGCGGCCTCCCCATCGATCTGGAGAGGCCGCTTGCGTTTACAAATACCAGGCAGTCTATTCCTTAATAATCCTAAGGCTCTGCTGCACCATTCCCTTCTCTGTTTCCTGTGTCAGGCGCAACATATAGACCCCGGGCGCCAGGTTTCGGGAGTCCAGGCTGAACTGGTGGCTTCCGGCCACTTTGAACGCATCGACCAGGGTTTGGCTTTTCTGTCCCAGTGCATTGAACAACTCTAAGCTGACCCTCCCGTCCAGGGGTAAGGTAAATTTCACTGCCGTAGCCGTAGTGAAAGGATTAGGCACGACCCTCAGGGAGGGTTCAGCAGAGAGGAGTGTGAGTTTAGGGATGCTGTACTCCATCGCAATGGGCTCAGCATTGATATCGGCCAGCTGACTTTCCGAAGAAACCCTGAGGGTCAGGCTATGGTCCTGGTTCCAAGCCTCTTTCAATGGAGCAGCCAGCAGGTAGAGAATGGGTTTCTGTTGCTCGATTTGTATGGGTTCCAGATCGAACCAGGATACGCGGATACTCCCATTCTGGATGTTCACCAGAAGGTCTTTGTCAGATTCCCCAGCCAGGATGACGTCTTTTACCGCCAGCAATTCTACCGGATAGTCCATTCGAATAGACAACGCTGCCACCCGGGCACTGCGTTCGGCAAATACCGGGATTTTGATCGCCTCCTCCGAGGTGGCGATGATTTCTCCCTCCTGCTTCAGATCCTGGACAAAGAATGTTTTCAATGGATCGAAGGAAGCATTCACATCCCCGTAGCAGAGTGCCTGAATATGGGCGATCTGAGAGCTTCCATCGACCGGGATAATAACATCCGGGGCGATAAATGCCCACCGTCCGGAGGGGAAGGTGTATGCGGGATTGACAAAATGCAATGCAATGCCATAGGCATCGGTGGCATTGACCATTCCCGAAGCATTCACATCGGCAGCCTTCAGGGCGATTGGCCCCAGAGAAGTGAGCCCGGTGAAATGCTGCATCGATAAAAGGGCATCGGTAGCATTGATGCCACCGGGGATGTCATTGAATGCAGGCAGCAGGGTATAATTTCCTGGAGGAATACTACTGAAGAGATAGCCTCCATCGGCACCGCTGGTGGTTTGCGCCAGGGTGTTTCCCTGATCATCTTTCAAAGACAGATCCACCCCGGCCAGGGGGAAGGGCTGGCTGCTTTGGTACTGAACCGTTCCGCCAATGCTTCCAAACTTCAGGGGGATGACATTAACCAGAGCCAGGCCATATCCGATATCGCCGCATCCGGCCGAGTCGGTCACCCAGGTGATGGTATAGGTGGTGGTGTCTGTGGGCGAGACCGGAATATGCATACTGTAGCCCATCACATTGTCAAAGAGGGTTTCGCTGGTACCATCGGAGAGCCCAAAGCGGAAGGGAGGGGTTCCGGTCAGGGAAACCTCCAGCATAGCCTGCTGTCCTTCGATAATGGTGGTGCTTCCCGAAAGAATGGCCACCGGAATAAGGAAGAATTCCACTGTGGCGAAGCCATCCATCAGCACATTGGCCCCTGTGGAGGGATTGGTGGCTTTAACGGTGTAGGTTCCTTCCATATTCAGGTCTTCCCATACCAGGGTATCCCCGTTTCCGTATTTGACTCTTCCGGTGGCCTGCCCATCACGATAAAGCTCGTAGCGGATTCCGCTTTCAGAGCAATCCAGCTCGATGTCCAGGTCGTAGCACCCCATACAACAGATTCCGCCACCGCTCACCGTACAGGTGGCCGGGGCCGGATTCATTGATATCTGTGCGCTTCCCAGCATATATTCTGAGCAGAAAGCGGTCACATCCGTTGCCCTCACGGTATAGAAACCCGGGGTGGTCTGATATCCGAATGAGATGGGCGCACCTGTTCCCATTAGCGGGGCTCCGACGGGCGCCGTATTCACAAACAACTGATATTCCACCCCTGTTTGCGAACCGTTCAACCCGATGATTTTTCCTGGATCTCCCTGGTTGTATGTTCCTCCCCCGGTAATGGTAAACTGGGCCGGACTGGCGATGGTGACCGTGGCCGACCCTGTTCCGGGCACTTTCAGGCTGGTGGCATCCTGCACCCAGAGGATGGTGTAATCGCGGCTGCTGACCGGACTGACGTTCTTTGTCCAGATGGACTGGGTAAGTCCGGCATAGACGGTGGTGGTGTAGCCATCGTATAGGGCGAAGCTCCAGGGGGACTGCCCGGTAAGATGTACCACCAGATAAGAAGAATTGTATTTGCAGATCACCCCGCCGCCCATCAGTGTGGCCTTAGGGGGCTTCATATAGGTGATGGTCACGGTAGCGGTATCCTGCAATCCGAAATCATTGCACATAATGTACTGGTAGGTATCCGTATAGTTCAGGGTGGGCACATTGGGTGTGTAGGTGATGATGCCACTCAGGGGATCAATACTGAGGGTTCCGTTCAGTGGCTGGGTGAGGATGGAAACACATTCCGGGTCGATGCGGCCCAGGCAGTCGAAGTCATTTTGCAACACATCGAAAGCCACGATGGCTCCGGTGGGGACGATGGTGTCATCGTCGTGTGCCAGGGGGAAGTTCTTCACCAGAATGGTTTGGATGCAGGAGGATGCATTGCCGCAGTCGTCGGTCAGGGTCCAGGTCACTAGCGTTGTCCCCGCAGGGTAAATAGCAGAGGCATCCACCGTACCCGTAAAGTCGTTCACATAGCTCCAGTCGCTGCACTCGTCCCAGGCCTGTGGCTGGTTCGGGGCCACGAAGTCATCACAGCTGCCGAAGTCGGCTATGGTAGTGAGGTCTGGCGGGCAGGTGATCAGCGGAGGGGTCGTATCCTGAACGGTAAGTGTTTGTGCGCACTCTGTAAAGTTGCCGCAATCGTCCGTGGCGCGCCAGGTGCGTGCCACCCCAAAGCTGTTCCCACATCCGTAGGTCACCACATCCGAATAGCTGATGCTGTAGCCTGCGCATTCATCGGAGGCTGTGGCAAGACCGTTGGCCATTACCGAAGTGTCCGCCGGGCAGTTGAGAACCACATCGGGTGGGCAGAAGATCAGCGGGGCGGTGGTGTCCTGTACCAGTATTTGCTGGATGCACAGGGCTGTGTTACCACAGCCGTCGGTGGCTATCCAGCTGCGTTCTATGGTAAAGGAGTTTCCGCATCCGGGGATGAGGGCATCGGTGTGTGCGATAAGGATGAGGCTGCCAGGGGCATCCACGGCAGTGGCCACTCCCAGGTTTGCGACGGAAGTATCAGCCGGACAGTCGATTATGGTGTCTGGCGGACAGCTTATCACCGGGGGAAGGGTATCGAGTACGCCCAGGGTTTGCAGGCAGGTGCTCACATTGCCACATTCGTCCTCGGCTTTCCAGGTGCGGTAAACATTGAAGGTGTAATTGGTGATGGGAATGACGGAATCGGAGTAGGTGATTATGACATTCCCGCATTCTTCAATGGCCGTAGCATAGCCGTTGGTTGCCACGGAGGTATCTGCAGGGAATTGCAGTTCAACACAGGCCGGACAGGTGATCACAGGGGGAGTAGTATCTTGTATGGTGATGGTTTGTACGCAGGATGCACTCAACCCACATTCGTCCGTGACGGTCCAGGTACGGTGCAGGGTGTAGGTATTTCCGCATCCGGGAGTAAGATCATCAGCATAATAAATACTCACATTAGCGCAGGCATCTCCACCGGTGGCATAGCCGGTATTGGCCGGGGTGGTGTCGGCAGTACAGTCTATGAGCGTATCAGGCGGACAGATGATCGTAGGTGGGTTTGTGTCCTGTACAATGATGGTCTGTGTGCAGGAAGCGCTCAGTCCGCACTGATCGGTGGCGGTCCATATACGCAGCAGGGTGAAGGTGTTTCCGCATCCCGGTGTGACGTCATCGGAATAAGAAATGTCAAGGCTGCCACAGGCATCCCCGCCGGAGGCAAAACCTGTATTGGAAGGTGCGGTATCTGCCGGGCAATCCAGTATCACATCCGGAGGACAACTGATGCTCGGAGGGCTGGTATCCTGAACCGTGATGATTTGTGTGCAGGAAGAAGTCAGTCCACATTCATCGGTGGCCGTCCAGGTGCGCTGAAGGGTAAATGTGTTTCCGCATCCGGGTGTGACGGCGTCGGAATAGGAGATGGTCACATTGCCGCAGATATCATTGGCAAGGGCAAATCCGGTATTTGAGGGGGTGGTGTCTGCCGGGCAGTCAAGGACCACATCCTTGGGACACAGGATGGCTGGGGGTGTAGTGTCCTGCAATGTGATGGTTTGGGTACAGTAGCTTGTATTTCCACATTCATCTGTGGCGGTGAAGGTACGTTCTACTGTATAAGTGAGGCCACATCCCGGAATAACAAGATCGGTGTAAGATATGTGAACAGCAGGGCTGCACAGATCAGTGGCCTGTGGCATTCCGGTCGCCCCTACCGAGGTATCCGCAAGGCAATCCAGAATAAGATCCTGAGGGCAGACCAGGTCAGGGCCAAGGGTGTCGATCACAGTAATAAGCTGCAGACAGGAATCCATATTCCCGGTAGTATCAACTGCTACCCAGGTTCTGAAAATGTGATATAGCTCAGGGCAGATGGTAATATGTGATATGCTATCTGAGTAGTACAGACTCGGATTGTCATCGCAATTATCTATCACCAAAGGATATCCGGTATTGGCCGGGGAGCTGTCTTCCGTACAGGCAATGATAGTATCCTGGCAGAAGAGGATAGGGGGGATGGAATCCCCGACCTTAATGGGCACTGCAATCGTTGTATCGCAAACATCCACTTCTATATAGCCTTCCATTATATCATACAATTCATCCACGGGGACGGTATAATCAAAGAAGGCCAATTCGTCGATGACCCCGTCGAGTTGTGATCCGACCAGAAAGGCGCCCGGACTGAAATTGACCGAACCGGTAAACTGGGTGTAATAATTACCGTCGATATACACCCTGTTCGAAGATCCGTAGGGCTGGATCACGATATGGTGGGGCTGGCCGTCCCTCAGGCGATTACTGGAATATCCTGAGTAACTGTTGTTACTCCAGTTGTAAATTCTAATAGAACCCCTGTAGTGAAACACTGTTATTCCATAGGCTCCCCCAGCGGGTCTAAGAATGGAAAGGTAGGAATTGCTGTAAGAAGGAGCCCTCACGACAAAAGAGATGGTATAGTCTCCTGATATCGTATTGGTGGCATTTGCAGGAAGTTCCAGGTAGGATGAAGAACTGCTGGTGAAGCTGCGAGCCAGGTCGGGATCCCCCGGAACCAGCCCACTGGCAGGGTTCGTACTTCCATAGTAAGTTCCGGTGAAACCTCCCACTTCACTATGGGCGATACTTCCTGCATTTTCACCCAGCCGGAAGTAGGATACGGGATTGCGCTTAAGCATATTGCAGCGGGTTTCATCTGGAAGGCAGGCAGAAGCGGGGGATACATTCAGGTAGAGTGTGGCAGATGAATCACCCACAAAGTAGGGATTGGCAACATCAGGATTACTCACAAGATAGGCAGGCTCCCAGCGGTATCTGTTGCTGGAAAAGGCCGGGAAGTTCAGCTTACGCAATTGCATATCCTTTGTATTGCAGCCCAGATCCTTGGGCGGGATGAATGCCACCGGGTTCGGGGTTACATTTACCTGCACACTCCCACTGGTGGCGCATCCTAAGACGCGATCTCCGGTGAAGTATGGTTTCAAACTCACATTCAACTGATAGGTGGTGGAAGTCCCCGGGGATGCTGTCGGGTTCAGTGTATTCGGATCGGATAATCCGTAAACAGGGCTCCAGCTGAAGTTCATCGGATAATCAGATATTCCATCCGGTTCGAGTGTGACCGGTTCTCCACTGCATATTTCATAATCATCTTCAAAGGAGACCTCAAGATTCATCACTTTAATATAGATGGTATCCCTGGCAATGCCACACCCTGAAGGCTTTGAGGTATCCGTGATGCTCAGGATATACATATTCCCCCGGCTGCTTGGATGGGTGCTGCCAAAAGTAGAATGGGTGGAAATGTAAGGATCAGACGAATAGGGGTCACTAAGGTAGGCAGTGGGATTCCATTGATACAACATTCCCTGTTGTGCCGGAACGCCGATATTCACGCTTCCGCCATTGGCCCCGCTGCATAGAACCAGGTTTTGGCCGAGCTGAACATTGGGTGGGACTACAGGATTCACCGAAATACTCACCTGGTCTGCGGCCGTGCAGCCAGAAACTAGATCTGTTATCGTAAGGGTATATGCAATAGACGCAGGCGGGCTTGCGATGGGTTGGGCTATCCCCGGGTTATCCAACCCGGTGGCAGGGCTCCACTGATAGCTATAGTTGGTTCCTCCTGATACACTGGGTTGCAGCTGGACAGTAGAAGTAAGACAGATATCGTGGTTATTGCCCAGATCCACATTCAGGTCCACCACTTGCACGTTTACTGCATCTGTGCCGAAACACCCACTCACAGGATCCATTACCGTAAGTGTATAAGTTGTAGTCTGGGAAGGGGATACGAGGGGTTGTTTTGCGGTGTATCCAGGATTAAGCCCACCCTGTGGCGACCACGCGTACAACAGACTGTCCGGACCTCCGCCGCCAAGGATGAGGCTCTGGCCCAGGCAGAGGATGGTATCCGGGCCGGCATCGGCCTCCGGGGTGTGAAATGGATTTACCAGGATAGTGATCGTGTCCTGCACAGGGCACCCGCTTTGGATGTCAGTGGCTCCGACATAATAGGTCTGATTGCTGTCAGCACAAATCGTCGGCTCAAGGATGCCTGGATTACTGATGCCGGTGATTGGAGACCAGCTGATGTTAAAGAAGTTCTGAGGATTGACCTCCGCAAAGCTGATATCATTACAGCCTCCCTCACACACCACATTCGGGAGTTCAAAGGAGAAGGGACTGAGGGTTTTAATGCTTACGGAGAAATCAGCTTCCGTATAGCACATACTTACTGTGTCGATAATATGCAGAGTGCTGGAGAAGGAGGAAGTGGGATTGAGGGTAATGGTATTGCCGGCATAGGCAGGGATCCCCGGAAGGCTGTCCCAGAGGTAGCTCAAGCCTGCCTGGAGAGGAACGCCTAACGTAACGGATTCCCCCGGGCAGATTTCAAAGCTTCCCCCGGAAGCCTGGTTAATCACCGGTTCTACCAGCACCGTGTCGCGCGCCAATCCACAACTATTGAAAACCGTCAGCACATATTCTGTAGCCACGCTCGGGTTGGCTGTCGGATTGGGAATATCATTCTCGGAAAGCCCGGTGGAAGGAGTCCAGAGAAAACCCAGTCCGTCTGTATCTCTATCCTCACCGATCTCCACACCGCTACCAAAGAAGTCAAAGCAAAAACTGGTATCCGGCCCGGCATTGGCCACAGGTAAGGAATCAACACGGATAAAGACATCATATTCATAGTTATCCCCGCAGGCGAGCATATACAGGGTATATGAGGTATCTGAGCTCACACTCACCTTTGGCTGGGCAATCGTAGAATCACTCAGGCCAATGCCTGGTTGCCATAAATAGACTGCACCTGAAAAATGGGGGCATCCTATTTGGATACTATCTCCTTCACAGATGACATATTCCAACGGCCTGAATTCCCAATCATCATAACACTCCGGAATATCTTGGACAAAAACAGTGAGTTGGTCGGTGCCGATCAGGCAATTTATGGTATCGAAAACAGTAAGGGAAAATATTTTTGTCTGGTAGAGGTCTTGTACCCAGGCTGTAGGTTGATCAGCCTCATCCAGGTATTGTTCCGGTTCCCAGGAATAGACATATCCGGGTTGAGGTGTCACCGACAAAGGAATGTCCTGACCTGCGCAAATGCTTTGATCCGGGCCCGCATCCACCGTCATTGATCCACCGAATACATCAATGTGCACAGAGTCGATGGCATCGCAACCCTGGTAGCTGTTGCCGGATACCATCAAGAAATAGGTGATGCTTTGCATTGGCCTTGCCTCTGGGTTGCTTGCTGTAGGATCATCCAGCCAGATTTGTGGGTACCAGGCATAAACCAGCCCGTCGATGGTGTCGGGCATCCCAATCTTTACGGTGCTGCCCCGGCAGATACTGGTGTCCTGCCCGGCATCGGCAATCAGGCCGTCGTAGGAGAAGAAGTGCACCGTATCCTTGTCCGTGCATCCGGTTATAGTATCCGTGACAGTGAGATACAGGGAGACATTGGCGGAATAAACGGTGAAATATTGTTGAGATGCGGTTGAATCACTCACCCAGGTTGTGGGGGACCACAGATAGGTCATATGTGCGGAGGGATTGCTGCCGATGAGGAAGGTGCTGGATCCACAGAAATATCCGTCCGGACCAGCATTGGCAATCGGACGCCTGACATTCACGGTCATCTGGTTCGAATCGGCACAACCGGTGACCGTATCGGTGACAACCAATTTATATTGCTGGGAAAGCGGGGGGGAGGCCAGCGGGTCAGAAACCAAAGGGCTATTCAAAGAAGCATCGGGAGTCCAATCATATATCAGCCCGGCTATGGGTGGTGCTCCTATATGAACGGAGGACGTAACTTCGGGGCAGATCACTTGGTTCTCTCTCACCAAAGCTTGCGGAGGAGTACCAAAGCTGGTCATCAGCATCACTGTGCCTGAACACATCACATTGGTATCTTGCTTATGCCTGGCAATCACTGTAAAGCTGGTTGGCCCGCTGATGGGATGAATGACGGTAGGAAAAGCAGTATAGGGATTATCCAGGATGTGGGTGTGGGGCCCTGTCCACTCATACTCGTAATTGTATCCGTCTGCATTAATGTTGGCAAGATGGAAGGGCAGATCCTGGCTATAGTCGCTGCATCGTACCGGGATCTTAATGGTGCCATAGGGTACCGGACAATAGCAGGTATCCACTACCACAGTATCATAGCAGGAGACTCCGTTAAGGCTTACCTCGAGCGCATAGGTCGTGGGGATGGATGAATTTACAAATGGGTTGGCGTAGTTTTCTTTTCCGAGAATAGAAGAAGTATCGCCTGAAATCACCTCCCAGTGGTACGCTGCCAGTCCCTCGCTCAGGTCGGCACCTCCAAGCCATCTCGGACTGCAGGCGTCCACCCCGGCATCAGCAAAGCTCATCCTGATTTCTACAGTGTCGTAGGCTGTGAAACAGCGGGCACTCTCGTGAATCACCGAAAGCACATATTTCCTGATTCCGCCATCAGGGAAAGTTCCATTAAAGTGTGGGGTGGGGGATAGCATATCATCCAGATCCCTGCCCGGGGTCCAATAGTAGTTATACCCGCTTACCCCCGGGGAACCCAGATCTGCATCTTCCCCGTAGCATAACTCGTGATCACTGCCGGCGTCGGCAATAGGGGCCGGTGTTACTTCAATCAAAACAGTATCAGAGGGACATTGGCCTCCGCTACCCAGGCCACCGTCACTGATGTGCACCACATACTCGGTGGTCTGGTCCGGGCTCACGAGTACGTATTGTGCAGTCGTATCAGAGATGGACGAAGATCCGCTGCCTGAGATGCTTTCCCATAAGTAAGTAACATTGGTGGCACCAGGATAACCCGGTGCAGTCAGCAGGCTTTGTATGCCTTCACAAATGAACTGGTCTTCTCCCAAATGAGCTCTCAGAACAGTAATCTGAAGTTCAGAGATCATTGTGCATCCGGCAGCATCCGTAACCCGGAGCCTGTATTGGGCAGCCTGCTGGGCATTTTGGATTTCAGGATTTGCAGCGGCCGGGTCATCCAGGCCTAATCCCGGCGTCCAGGCATAAGTGTAAGGCGGCGTTCCCCCGCTGGCAGAAGGCGTGCCACCTAATGTGTAGGATGATCCCGGACATAAGTAGGCATTGAATCCGGCCGTGGCTGAGGGGGCGAAATGAGGACGTACATTCAGGCGTACTGTATTACTGATACTCATTATACTGCTGTCCGTATCCATAGCCTTCCTTCTGTACCAGGTAGTCTGGAGCACAGGCTGAGGATGATAGACTGAATCCTGATACCCGTGAATAACCGTCCATAGAATGGAGTCTGTACTATATTCCCAGACAAATTTTGGTGTTTGGATTGTCTGCTTGGGCATCCCATTCTCCAGGTATTTTGTAATGATACGGGACGCTCCGCCAATCGGCCGGATGTCGTTGCTGAGTATACACACTTCTTGTGTCTGCGGACCAATGCTGTCGAGAAAGGGGAGATGTTTGTGCCGCAAAGCAGTGAGGAAAAGCCCTGAGTAATTTGCCAGATTTGCAGTTTGTATAGCACCCGGACTGATCGGGGGTACATATACATCATCAGTTGTGCCTCCGATGATAAGCAGACTGTCTGTTTCCACGACTTCTCTGAAAATGTAAAACCGATAATAATTACCCTTTGCCAGATAACTATTGTACTTCAGATTGCAATCCTGGTCCGTAATCTGAATAATGCTCGCATTGCGCTGCTGGCTATTTCCCGGAAACTTCCACATTAAGGCATCCCAGCTGGCATTGGTCAAAGGGGGTGGTATTGCGGTGTTTGCCAGTCTGAGCTGGGTACGGATCAGCAAATCCCCCGAAGCCAGTGGCAGAATGGAAGAGGCCCTTTCTTCCCAGGAATAGTTCCCCGGAAAGTAGGATAAAGGCTTATTCTCGAAAATGTGACCGTGAACATCCATTTTTATAAGCGACAACACACTATGATCTGAAGGAATGTTTGTAAACAAGTGGTTTTGTGCAGTATAATGATTAAGTGCATAGTACACGGAGTCCCTGAAGCCGGAACCGATAATATTTCCACGAATATTATTATAGGTGCCTTTGATCTGTCCATCTGTGTCGATGGTGCCATAATACCACGAGGAATTATTGTTAAGTGCAATGCCTCCGGGTATAAGTGGTAAGTTCTGGGAAGAGTTAATGCCAACGGAAATGAAAAACGGAACTTTGTCGCCAACCTTTTGGAATTCTGTATAGTAATTGAATGCCTCAGATTGAGGACCACCGAAATAAGTAGACCAGATCATTCTTCCATTTGTGTGGATACGACTGAATACTAAATCGTTACTGCCGGCACGATGTGATTGAAATGCATTGGGCGTAACCGGATAGTCATCTGCCATTGTGTGTCCTGCAAAAAGAAAGGAGGTGTCATCCAAGGCTGTCATTCGCGCATTACGGATTTGAGATGACCCCCCTATCCAGGAACCCCAGTTTGCCGATCCTTTCAAGTCAACACACATCAGGTATTGCATACTTGAGCTTCCTCCGCTTGGTGTCCACCCATTTGGGTTGGAGAGTAAATAGGGTGTCCATCCGCTCGACACCCAGCCAAATCTGATCAGTGCGATGCTGTCCGCAAATGCAATGAAAGCTGTAGGCCTTGCCGGAATATAGCTGGAGTAAAGACAGTCGCCATCTTTGGAAAAGCGGAAAATCATCCCGTCTGCGGAAACTTGGGCGGGCAATGCCGGGATAACCGCATTCGGAGTGGTATGGATATCTGTGCTCTGCGTTTCCCCCATAAACAAGATGGACTGGTCTGACAGCACCATCGAATTAAAAATATCTGCCGTTGTTTCCCCTTTAGTAGGACCCAGAGCCTCGTATGAACTGCCTCCCCAATAGGTTGACCAGAGCAATTGCCCTTGGTAACCAAAGCGGGTGACGAAGAAGTCGTAATTCCCTGCAAGGCTATCTTGTGCTGCGTTCAGAACCGGGAAATTGTCATCGGCGGTCGTTCCTCCGATTACCGTAGTCCCATCGCTCAGAATATTAAAGGTCAGCAATCGGCAGGTGCTTCCCAAATGAGTGGACCATAAGAGCGTTCCACGGGTGTGAAAGCAGGCCAGGATAACGCCGGATTGATTAAAAAGGGGTTGGTAGGCCCCCGGGCTTACAGGCCAGTTAAAATGGTGAATATTGGTTGAACCTGCCACCACAAAACTGCTGTCATCGCGTTGTCTGAGGCCGCTTAGCATATTCCACCAATATGATTCATAAGCCTGGAAATAAGTTGTGTTGCCAAAATAGGTGGACCATTCCAGCAGGAGGGGATCGATGATGAGGATACGGGTAGGGTCGTGCCTGATATCCCCTGAAAGTGCAAAACCCACCTGGTTCTCTTCAGTGGAAAAGTGATAAGGCAAAGCCTCTTCCTCCTCATCATTGATCTGATAGGCATAAGGAGCAGGGATCCGGACGGGCTGTTCTCCAATCAGGATGTTCAGCTTCCCCTCTTCATCAACCCCTTGAACATCAGCTCCTTCAATATTGAAGGCTATGGCCGAAGGATCCCCCCCGGGATACACGATATAATCATAGCGAATCCTCCCGGAATCATCACTGTAAAGCCTGAGGTCGATGTTTTCATAGATTCCCTGATAACGGATTTCTTCATAGGCCATCGCATTGGTCACTGACTGCTCCCCTGAATAGAAATGCGAGACGCCCTGATCCGGTTTGGGTTGATGGGCTTTGATCCTGCAGTCAGGGTGCATTTGGTCAAAATGATAATACCAAACAATCCCCTTTCGGGCCTCATTATGGAAACCTGTGGGTTCCGCTTCTGTGGAGCTGTATGTGTCCTCACTCAAATCATAAGTAACGATGCTGATTCCATCTTTGAGCACCCTGAATAGTCCAGCCGGTCCGCTTGCCTGGAATAGGATGCTTTGATCCCATTGTCCTTTATTTTCTCTGAAAGAAAGGCTGTTCCCTTGTTCCTTCAATATTTGTTCAGCGGCCTGTCTTAGCCTTGCTTCATCATTCTGTCCAAAACAAGCAGGTGCAATGAATGCTGCGCCAATGGCATATAATAAAATAGCCACAGTCAACTGAAATAGTTTCATAAGGTGGGATTTAAGTGAAGATGAAGAATACGGTTCGTTGCCTAAACGCAAACAATGTAGGGAATTTTTATATGTAAAATGATTAACTTCTTAATTTAGAATAGGTTTAAAGAAGGTGTATCGGCAATGTCAATATATTGTATGCCAGTTAGGTATGAAGGAATTACCTTGGTGTCAGAATGACTGTGGAGGGAAAGAAGTGATTCAGAATGATCCTGGAAACCTTACTGATGTGCTAAAAAAACCATTGAACCCCCGCCGTAGGCATAAACTCCCAGCGGTCGGAGGAGATGAAATTTCGACTGATTTCCAGCTCGCTGCCCAGGAAAAGTTTGTCCCAGGCATTCCACCATAGCTGGGGTTCGGCCATCCAGACCACATTGTTTCCCTCCCCCCGGTCTTCGGTCCAGATATCCAGAAAGCCTGAAAAGAGAAAGCGCTCCTCGCAGAAAGGATGGAACCAGGCGGCGGTGTATTGGAAGCCTGCTCCGGAGGAATAATCTGCGTGACGGTAGAGAATGTCCATTTTGACCTCGAAATTCCTGAGTTTAACAGGATAGCTCAGCCCGGCAAGCCAGATTTGTCCCAGGGGAACAGCTGCCCCGTCAAAAACCGCGTGCCCGTCGTTGAACTGCAGGGTGGCATCCAGTTTATGGTCCAGCAGTGGGAGGGTAAAATACCGGGCGATTTCGAAATAGGAGAGGGACATTGTATTGCCTTTTCCTCCGTCGTAATCGAAATCCACAAAGAAAAAGGTGGATCCCAGACTGTCGGGGCGAAACATTTCGATGGTCGAGGTGAGATATTGCCGGTCTTTTCCCAGGTCGTAGTGTAATTGCAGACTCTGTGAGAAGGCGGAAGCGCTCAGAAGGCATCCGCAAAGCCAAAAGCAAAGCTTTGTTTTCATTCCGTTGAGATATTGCCGTGACGAAGGTAGAGAAAACATCGGCCTGTGCTACTCCCATAAGAGTAACAACCTTGGATCAGGGTATTCATTGATCAACCCGGGAAAGGTGGGTCGGAATGCCTGGGGGGGGGAGGGATACAGGGCTTGCAGGCTGAGAATGGGTTTCAGGCAGAAGCCTTTTTCACCAGGTCATCCATTACCTGATGCAGCTCTTTCTGCACTTTTTGATTAATTCCGTGTTTACGGGAATCGTGTACCTGAACGATGCCTGCATTCTTCAGGGCAGCAATCTGGCGTTTTCCGTGCCGCTGACCGATATGTAAGTTCATAAAAATATCTCCGAGATACATATCGCCTTCCTCTTTGAGAAGGTTAACAATACGCAGGCGGTCGGGATGCTTGAGTGTCCGGCGAATTTGAATGAGCCGGAGCCGTCTCCCTAATTGATTGTCCAGTTTTGTGAGGTTAAACATTGATGTTTTCAATTATTCGTATATACTATGATTATGAAACGGATATGCTCTTTTCTTGTTCAGTGGTTTCCTTATTCATTGTCTCTGCCCAGGTCACTTTGTGCTGCCAGCATAGGCGCTGCTTCAACATTTTCTATGCCAAGGATTGCGATAATCTGATCCAGGGCAAAAATTTGTGCCAGAATTTCAGATTCCGGTGCAGATAGCAGGTGTTGGTTTAAGCGATCCTGTAAAAGGGCAGGCGTGTTTTTCAACACCTTTTCTCCCTTCGATGTCAAGGCAATCAATGTGGTTCGGCGGTCACCCTGCTTGGGCAGCCTTACCGCCAAAGCCCTATCCTGAAGACGGTCAATGATACCACTCACTGTACTGCTGTTCAGGTGCAAAAATGAGGCGATTTCTTTCAGGTTGGCCTGCTTGTCATTTTTTGAATCAAGATATTGCAGGCAAAGCAGTTGAGGTATACTGACCCCATAGTCTTTCTGAATCTTTTTGGACTCAAGATGGATGGCACGCACGATCTTCCTGATCCGTATCATCAATTCGGCCGAAGATGTTGATCCTGATGGCATAAAATAGATTTAACACGAACAAAAATACGCATTTATATTTATAAGACAATGATAAACAGTCAATAATAAAAAAAATATTCGTATATTTGTCGTGTACAAATCAAAAAAGCAAGATGAAAATTGATGTATTTACGCCTGCCAACGCAATGGATGCAGGTCAAAGAGAAGAAGTTAGTGCGTTTTTATATGAATACCTTGACCAGTTTGGCGACAAGAAGGAAGACATTCGCAAAGCAGTCGATTATTGCTTTCGCGATGGAACAAATCTGAAGGTAGATCATCCATATGGAGGCTATGTGGTCACAGGCAGGCTTGACGGACAGATGGTTGGGGCTGTGGTGGTGAATAAGACCGGAATGGATGGCTATATCCCCGAGAATATCCTTGTGTATATTGCCACCCATCGCGAGCAACGTGGTAAAGGCCTTGGACGAAAACTGATGAATGCCGCAATAGATGCCGCTGAAGGAAACATCGCCCTCCACGTTGAGCCGGAGAATCCTGCAGGCTTTTTATACGAGAAGCTGGGCTTTACCAGTAAGTATAAAGAGATGCGCCTGGTGAAATCCTGAGTGGCAAATACTCAAACAGACGTCAGAATAATGAAAGACCCTGAAGCGCTGATCCGGCTCCGCCAAAGGATACACCGTCATCCTGAGCTGAGTGGACAGGAGCAGGATACGGCAGCCTTTGTGGCAGGGTATCTGCAGAAATGCAATGCCCGGCAGGTGCTGACTGCTCTGGGCGGCTATAGCGTGGCCGGGGTTTTTGGGAAAGAGAAGCAAGGACCCCGTATACTGCTGAGGGCCGAACTGGATGCCCTGCCAATCCCGGAAACCGGGACGCTTTCCTATCGCTCGGAGAATGCAGGCATCGCACACCTGTGCGGGCACGATGGACATATAGCTATTCTGCTGGGGGTGGCGCGTCATCTGCAGCAACATCCCCCGGAGAAAGGCGAGGTGGTTTTGCTCTTCCAGGCAGCCGAAGAAACCGGGGAAGGTGCCCAACGCCTGCTCGAAGATCCAGGCTTTTCACGCATCCGCCCAGATGCTGCCTTTGCACTGCATAATCTACCCTCCTTTCCTGAGAATCAGGTGCTGCTAAGGCAAGAAACCTTTGCTTGTGCCTCTAAAGGACTTATTATTCGTCTTTCAGGGAAAACATCACACGCAGCCCATCCTGAAAGTGGGAATAGTCCTGATAAGGCAGTAGCCCGCATCATCGACCTTATATCAAATTTATCTGAAGAGGAAACATTTGAAGATTTTGTGCTGTGCACAATCATACACGCGCGCATTGGTGAGGTTGCTTTCGGAACTACACCTGGAGAAGCGAGTGTGATGATTACCCTCAGGGCAGCGCTTGAAAATGATATGCAAAGCCTCACGCGTATGCTGGAAAGCAAGGTAAAGCAAATAGCAAGCACGCATTCGCTTGCCTTTGATATTAGTTATACCGAAGTTTTTCCTGCCACGATCAATCATCCGGTTCTTACGGATTGGGTGGCAGAAGTTGCGCAAAAAATGAACAGAGAACTGAGCTGGATGCCAAAGCCTTTCCGCTGGTCTGAGGATTTCGGGCATTTCACGGCTTCATTCCCCTCTGTCCTATTCGGCATAGGATCAGGGGAAAACCATCCGGCCCTGCATAATCCGGATTATGATTTCAATGATGCCCTGATTACCCCGTCCGTAGCCTTATTTACTCAAATTCTTGACTTTAGCTTTGACAAACTGAAGCAACAAAGGCTTTAAACGCAGAATGGAATCCACTTCCCTGATAGAACTCAGCCAGTCGGCCCTGGATAATAACCTTGATTTTATCCGGATGAAAGTTAATCCCGCCAGCCGCATATCTGCTGTGGTTAAAGCCAATGCTTACGGTCACGGGATTGCCCAGATGGTACCAATGCTGGAGAAGAGCGGAGTGCATCACTTTTCTGTTTTCAGCCTTCAGGAAGCCAAAAGCGTAAAGGGTGTGGCCACCGACCCGGTTACCATTATGATTATGGGATGGTTGCACGATGAAGACATCCGCTATGCCATCACCCAGGGCTTTGAGTTCTTTATTTCCGATCTCGACCGGGCCCGCCAGGCCCTTTTGATCTCCAAAGAAACCGGTATTCCCGCCCGCGTCCATATCGAAGCAGAAACAGGGATGAACCGCACCGGTCTGCGCGCACGCGATCAGGCACGTTTGGTATCCTGGTTGCAACGGGAAGGGAATTACCTCCGGATATGCGGCTTCTGTACCCACCTGGCCGGAGCAGAAAATGTAGCCAACTTTGTCAGGATCAGAAAACAACGCCTGCATTTTCTTCGCTCATACCGCAGCCTTATTAAGAAGGGCATTCATCCGGCTTCACGCCATATGGCCTGTTCGGCAGCCCTCCTGAATTATCCGGATACACAGCTTGACCTGGTCAGGGTGGGCATTCTATTATATGGATATTGGCCCAGCCCTGAAACCTTTATCAGAAATGTCATTCAGAGCAAAGACCGCCGTGATCCGCTTCGCAGGGTGATACGGTGGCGCTCCAGGGTGATGACGGTCAAGAGGGTCAATACCGGCGAATACATCGGTTACGGCACCAATTATCTTGCCCGCGACGACCGCGACATCGCCATCATCCCTGTGGGTTATTCCGATGGGTTCAACCGCACCCTGAGCAATCACGGGCGGGTGCTGATCCACGGACAGGAAGCGCCCGTCATCGGACTGGTCAATATGAATATGCTGATTGCGGATGTTACCGCCATACCCGAAACCCGCCGGAACGATGAAGTGGTGCTGATCGGGAAGCAGAATGGTGCAGAGATCAGCGTGTCTTCCTTCAGCGAAATGAGTGACCGCCTCAATTATGAAGCCCTGGTCAGGCTCCCTGAACGCATTCAAAGGATCATCGTAAAATGAGATATTATGGCCTATCTTGAACTCAACCGAAAAAAGCTGCAGCACAATTATCGTTTTCTGGATAAGCTGTTTAAAAAACACAACATCCAGTGGGCCATCGTAGCCAAATTGCTATGCGGCGACAAGACATTTCTTAAAGAGGTGATCGCCCTGGATGCTGAGCAGATATGCGATTCGAGGGTTTCCAACCTGAAAGCCATCAAAAGCATCAAACCGGATGTGGAGACGATCTATATTAAACCGCCTGCCAGAAGGGCCATCCCCGCAGTGGTGAAGTATGCCGATATCAGTTTCAATACGGAAATTGAGACCATCCGGCATCTTTCCCTGGAAGCGAAGAAGCAGGGAAAAAACCACAAAATCATCATTATGATTGAGATGGGCGACCTGCGGGAAGGGGTAATGTGGGATCAGCTGCTGGATTTTTACGAAGAAGTATTTGAGATGCCCAATATTGAAGTGGTAGGCATAGGCACCAATCTGAACTGCCTGAACGGGGTGCTGCCCAACCAGGACAAGCTGATACAGCTCAGCTTGTACGAGCAACTCATCGAAGCCAAATTCAATAAGAATATTCCTTATGTATCAGGCGGATCATCGGTAACCATTCCTTTGATTTTCAAAAAGCTGATGCCCGTCGGAATTTCACATTTCAGAGTTGGGGAGACTTTGTTTTTCGGGAATGATATTTATGACAACAAACCTATTCCGCAGATGAAGTCGGATATCTTTCGGCTTTTTACAGAGATTATTGAGCTGCAGGATAAACCCCTCATACCAAGCGGGGAGCTGGGAACCAATCTGGAGGGGGAGACTTTCGAGATCAATGAGGATGATTACGGAAAGAGTACCTGCCGGGCGATCCTGGATTTGGGATTGCTCGACATCAAGCACGAGCATATGTTCCCGGTGGATGCAGCGATAGAATTTGCCGGGGCCAGTTCAGATATGATTGTGGTGGATCTGGGCACCAATCCCAGGGGCTATAAGGTGGGTGACCTGATCGAGTTCCGCTTGGATTATCTTGGCGTACTCACGATTATGAACTCGTTCTATATCGACAAGAAAGTAGTCTAAGGTGCTTCCCAGAAGCCATTTTCCGTTTGCGCGCCTTGTGTTTTTTTCCAGAGGATGTCTATGTGTGTGCGGTCTTCCCCCTGTATGGAAAAGCCTGCTGCTTTCAACACCTTCTGCCGGATAAGCCGGATATCTGCTTCTGTTGCCAGGATGCGTACTTTGTGGGTTTCCTGTCCCCTGTGAAACCAGATTTGGTATGCTTCAACCCCTTCCAGAATATTCTCCAGTGATGTAAAGGCATTGGATAATCCAAGCGACCCTTGCAGGTATTGATAATCCAGGCTGTCGGCCGGCATTCCGGGGGGCGGCCGGTGGAGCTGCGCTCCAAAGAGCCCCTGTATTCCTCCGGCCGCCTTCACACAGGCCTTTCTCCCGCTCTCATCACCACGGTAATTGATCAAAGAAATATAGTATTCATCCAGCACCATCTTAACCTGATAGGGATGGATCCACAAAGGGGCAGCCCAGCTCTCTCTGGAGATCCCCCCGCTTTTTAAAGAATAAATGCCCCGGGCCTTTGCCGCATCTTCCATTCGAAATATTTCCACTTTGACCTCTGTGCTGTCCATCTCTCCCTCCCAAACCCATAAAGCCTCAAACCCATATTCCAGCCATAGGTCGGCACCGCCGTTCATATATCCCCACAAAGCACTCTTTTCGAAATGCCGGGCCGGGCCGGAAACGAAGCCGCTGTTTTTCAGGCCTTCAGCAAAGGCGGGTGTTTGTGCAAACACAGTGGGGATACCCCCAAAGCAGCTCAGTAGAAAGAGAAAGCTTGCCAATCTCATTTTATCCCAGGCTAAGATTGATGCGCTCCAAACGATCCGGATCGGCGATGCCCAGCTTCAATTCTTCCGCCATCGTAAGGAACTTGCGATAACGCAAATCCGGGGCTTCCTGAAGGCCTTTCTCCACCCTGACATCCATCACGATCTCAAAACCCACCTGATCTACGGCCACCGGGTCAGTACCTACCAGGAGGGTGTTATAATCAATGATATACTGCGGGTTGGCAGAGGGGCCTCCCTCATAACACCCGCGGAGCCCATCCACGATATTCAGTACCACCTTATCGCGCAGGGGTGGAAAAGCACAAACTTCGGCGCAGGTGTCTGACCATAATTGCTTATGCAGTCGTCCGGTATTGGTAACACTGCCATAGGCCAGGTTTTTCAGGCAGAGGGTCACCGATTTTCCGGCATTCTTCAGGATAGGCAGATTGATGATCTTGTCCACCTCCTGTGTGACGATTTTGCTGAAATAGCTGTACTTCCCGCTGTTAACCATATAGGGCAGGGTGTAGGCATCATACTCTTCTTCCGCATCCGCCCAATAATACCAGTCTTTGTCGATGCGCGACTCACCATAAAGTTTTCCTTCCGAATCATACAGCGAGCCTGCTTCGTCCTGGGCCTCTGTGCCTGTTATCCGGATGTCGGGATAGGCATCCTGGGTATATCCCACCTCGTGCAATTGCATTTCGCGCCGGTCCCAGATGACCAGGTTTTTGCGCGGGATACCCGCTTCTTCCAGTTGCCGGATCACGGCCCGGGTAATTTCGTGGCTGGTGTACAGCATTTTGCCTGCCACCGGGTTCAGTTTCAGGCCAATAATTTCATCAGGCCCTACAAATTGCCGCCAGGCTTCCGGCAGGCTGGCAGCTCCGGTCAGGGATAGCATCGCTTTTGCCAGCATCTCATCTGCCAGGGTGGCATTTATTTTCCCTTCCTGTACTGCTTCAGGATGGGTCACTTTGACCACTTTTCCCGGGTATTTCCCCGGCATAGAAGCCGCATTGCGCGGATACTTTTCCGTATCGCGGATGTTGGTGGCTGGTTTTTCATTTTCTTCCGGAGTACGGATGTGTCCCATCCAGGGGGGAAGCACGGCTGCGCTTATCCCGCCCAGGGCGGCCATTCGGAAGAACCTGCGCCGGCTCTGGCGCAAGTTTTCTTGGTTCGATTCTTTTTTCATCGCGGTGAGCTTTGGGGTAAAGATAAAAAAATGCCTAAGGAGAAATGCAAGGCCGGATTTAAGCCGGAGGGAAACATTTCGGGACGGATCGCTTCCTTTGTCTAACTTTGTTTTATGCCTGAAAGGATGTTTCTGGAGATTGCTTTTGATGGGACAGCCTACCGCGGGTGGCAGGTGCAGAAAGACAAGCCCAGCGTAATGGGAGTGATGCAGAACTGCCTGTCCAGGATGGCCGGCAAACCGATACGGGTGCACGGCTGTTGCCGCACGGATGCCGGCGTCCACGCCCATCGTTACATTTTGCATCTTGAGGATGAAGGCAGCTTCAGCGACGACCTTGCCTTTCGGCTGAATGCAATGGTGCCGAAAGATATAAGGGTGCTTCAGCTTCACCACGGGCTGCCGTTCGGGGCGCACGCCAGAATGGACGCCCTCAGCCGTACCTATCGTTATTACATTCATTCTGATCCCAATCCCTTTCTTGATCCGTATTCTTTTTTTTTGCCTGGCCTGACATTGGATCGTGACCTGATGGATATCCTTGCATCACAGTTGATGCAGCTCAGCGATTTCTCCGGGCTCAGCCGCCGCAAAGGAGGCAGTGGGTCGGGGCATTGTCGATTAATGCGCTCAGCACTGCATTGGCGCATCGATGGACTGGGCTTTTTTTATGAGGTGCAGGCGGACCGCTTTTTGACAGGTATGGTGCGGAGGATAGTTGGGACGCTTTTGTTGGCCGGGAGCGGGAAGGTGGCGCTTGATGGTATTTTGGATGCTTTTCGGGAAGGGCGATCGCTTCCCCGGTCTGTTTCCGTTCCTGCCTGCGGCTTACATTTATGGGAAGTGGCCTATCCTTATCTGCAGCTTTCTTCGCCATCATCTCCCGACTGGGCTTTCTGGGAATAAGGAATAAGTCAGATCTCAGAATTCATAAGTCATAAGGAGGAGGGAGATAAGCGCGAGTGCGAGTTCGAGTGCGAGCTCGAGTGCGAATTCGGAAAAGACTGGAGCGCTTGTTTTGCCCCATCGGGGCGAAACCTGATTAGCAGTAGATGTTTGTTTCCATTAATGCGCTCCATCGGAGCGCGATCCGATTGATTATTGATTCAGCAGGTCAGAAGATCAGAAGGTCAGAAAACCAAAAGGTCAGCAGGTCAGAAAACCAAAAGGTCAGCAGGTCAGGAGATCAGAAGATCGGCAGATCAACAGATCAGAAGGTCAGAAGGCAAAAAGGTCAACCTTATTCAGGCATTGACACACTGATCACTGAACACTGAACACTGAACACTGAACACTGATCACTGATCACTGAACACCGATCACTGTCCCCTCAGCACCATCACCGTGCCCTGAAGGCGGGTGGTGCGGTAAGGCGGGAGGGTGGCGGTGAGAGAATAGAAGTATGTCCCGGAGGCAACCGGCTTTCCATCTACCGTTCCGTCCCAGAGCTTATCGTGATTTGTTTCCTGAATCAATGCTCCCCAGCGATTGAAGATAAATAATTCGTATGCTGCGTTTTCCGGATTCTCGATCTGAAAGAAATCATTGATCCCATCTCCATTAGGGGTAAACACATTGGGTACGTTAAGCGGAATGTCGCATACCTGTACTTCTATGGTACACCAGTCTTCATAAATCGTTTTGCGAGGATCCGATACCTGCAGTAAATAGGTAGTGGTTTGGCTGGGAGATACCATTATGCTGGCCGCGCTGTCAAAAAAGCTGCCAGAGCGGTACCAGGCATACTCTGCGCCATAAATGGCTGTGTTGCCGATCCACAAGGTGTCGCCCAAACAAATAGTGCTATCCTTGCCGGCATCTGCGAATATATTGTTGCAGTTGATTACCTCCACCAATACCGTATCATAGCTGATGCTATTGGCGTAGGAGGTAGCTTTCACCACATAGGACGTATTGTGTGAAGGATGGACTAAAATTTTGGCTCCCGAAGCAAAAGCCGTGTCCCCGACCTTCATCCATTGGTAGGTATAGTTTGGGATGGAGGGACAACCGATCTGAACGGTGTCACCCAGGCAGATGAGTTGCGTATTGCCTGCGCAGGCCCTGGGCAGGGTATCGCAATCGACGACAAAGACCGTGACCGTATCTGTGGTTTCATCAAACTTAAAGTCCTTGACCTTGAGCACATAGGTGGTAGTGCTGTCCGGACTGACGAAGGGTCTGGCTTCTTTTGAGATCAGGTTGGTATCCTGGTACCAGTAATAGCGGTATTCCGGCAGGTTGTGGGTACCAATCATTGTGTTGTCACCTTGACATACGTATTTGTCCGGCCCTGCTTTAGCAACTTCAACAGGAGAATTACACTTATACAATGCAACATCGTCAAGGATGTAGTAGGCACCTCCAAGAGTATTAGGGATTCCAGGATATCTTTCGATGCTATCTTTAGGTGAAAACAAGCCCATTGTTAAGTGTCGTTCCCCACCGTTTGCAACAAAACTGTATTCCAGTTTATGATAATAATTAGTGTTGCTCATTATTCCTGGATATATGGTGTGATGTTCATTGCTATAAATCAGTGCTGGATACTGCGCAACATTATGCGTAGGAATGTAGTCAGACACCAGGAATTCAAATCGATCAATGAAAAACTGACAATGGCTGTATGGGGAAAAATATACTGAAAAGCAGTACACGGAATCATTTTTAAGGGTTTCTGAAAGCTCAATACTGAGATATTCTCGGTAGCTTACAAAGTCAAGATATAAACCCGCCATAGCAGAATCCGTTCTGGGAAGCTCCCCATATTTGGGATCAAGAAAGTATCCTAAAATTGAGTCCGTAATACAGAGGTGAAGATACTCTACCGAGGTGTTTAGGATATCCCAATGTTCACCGCAAAAATGCTGACCAACTTCTGAAGGGCAACATATCCTTTCCTCGAAGGAGGCATTTGGGACAAGATTGGATTGAGCAAAAACAGATGTCCATACACACGAAATGCAGTAAATTATGAACATCTGTCTTCTCAATCTCATTACTAGGTTTTAATGCTTGAAAATCAGCTTGCCTGTGATACTACCCTTACTCTTGGTCCATACCCTCACGAAATATATACCCTCGGAAAGAGAAGTAGATAGGGCAAAGCAATATTCTCCTTTATCTTGTAAACACTTCCCTGAATGTACTAGTTTACCATATATATCAAAGATTTGATAAGTCAATTGGTCATCCAAAGAATTGTTGTTTATTCCAGAACAACATACCATCCCAGAAGTTGGATTAGGGTAAAGTGTCAGAATTCTCTCACTATGCTCTGTCTCCTCAGCTTCAGTGTTTTCAGGCAAGGGAACCTTATCCGGGTCTAGGCCGAGTAGCACCCGTGCTGTAAAGACTGCATCGCCCAGGGCATAAGGATTGCCGTATGCATAATCATTCAGGCTGTCGTTTTCCACTGCGCTGAACGTGAACTGCTGCTTGCACCAGGAATCAAGATAAATCCGGTTCACATTTTTACGCAAGGCATCGCGGCGGGTGGTATCAGGCAGGGTTTCGTTCAGGTATGGGGTAGGTGCTTTTATCATTTTTCCGGGCGTGGGGTTAAGATGACCAAATATACGTATTTACTGGATATTGTAAAGACACCGAAAGGACGGCGTTGGTTTGCTGGGTATAGGAGAAGGTTCGTGAGACTGCACATCCGGGAGCCCAAGGGCGAACCGGATGGGCTCAGTCGAACAATCCCGATGAGCGAAGCGATATCGGGAAGAAGGAGAAGGAACAGGAGCAGGAGGGGGAGGAAGAAAGCTAATGAGGGTGGTGGCTGATTAGCTCAAGTTCGAGTTCGAGCTCGAGTGCGAACTTGCAAGGCCCCGAAGGGGTCGCCTTTGATTAGCAATCATATCCTATCCGATCCCACAAGCCCCGAAGGGGCGACCCATTTAAGTAATAAGTCAGAAGGCATAAGGCGAAAGTTGGGAGATGGAGAAGCCCGCTTTGCGTCCATTGCGAATTCTTTGCGATCCCTGCGGTTAAAAAAGTACGAGCGCGAGAGCGAGCGCGAGTACGAATAAAGCAGGCCCCGAAGGGGCGACCCATTTAAGTAATAAGTCAGAAGGCATAAGGCGAAAGTTGGGAGATGGAGAAGCCCGCTTTGCGTCCATTGCGAATTCTTTGCGATCCCTGCGGTTAAAAAGCACGAGCACGAGCGCGAGCGCGAGTACGAATAAAGCAGGCCCCGAAGGGGTGGCCCGTTTAAGTAATAAGTCAGAATTCAGAAGTCATAAGGAGGAGGAAGATGCGTACGAGCGCCTACCTGCCGGTAGGCAGGCGATTACGAGTACGAGTGCCTACCTGACGGTAGGCAGGCGAATTCGGAGAAGGCTGAAGTTGATATTTAGCCCCATCGGGGCGAAACCTAATTAGCAGTTGATGTTTGTTTCCATTAATGCGCTCCATCGGAGCGCGACGTGATTGATTATTGATTCAGCAGGGCAGCAGGTCAGAAGATCAGAAGGGCAGAAGGGCAGAAGGCCAGAAGGTCAACCTTATTCAGGCATTGACACACCTGCCTCCCGGCAGGCAAGCTGAACACTGAATACTGAACACTGATCACTGAACACTGATCACTGATCACTGAACACTGAACACTGAACACTGATCACTCATCACTGCCCCCCCACGCAACCTTCTGCCCTGCATACGCATCTTATGCCTGTAAAACCACATCAGGCTTCACTCACCATAAACAATACCGCGTATGAAGACCAAGCTTTTTATTCTCGCCCTCAGCCTGGGCCTCCTCTCCCTCACAGGATGTAAAAAAGACCATATCGAACCCGAAAGCTCCCCGCCCATCGTCCTTACTGCAAAGCAGTCCGCAGTGGTCAAAGCCAGCAACCACTTCGGTTTTCAGATGCTGAAAGAACTGAATGCGCATACCGGCGATAGTAACCTCTGCCTCTCCCCCCTGAGCATTTCCGCCGCCCTCGGGATGACCTGGAACGGAGCCGCCGGCAATACCGCCCTCGAAATGCAAAACACCCTTGGTTTTTCCCAACTTACCCCCCAGGAAATTAACGAGGCCTATCAGGTGCTCCTGCAATACCTCTTGTCGAGCGACCCTAAAAGCGTCCTCGAAATTGCCAACTCCATTTGGCACCGCCAGGATTTCTATGTCGTCCCCGACTTTATCCAGCGCAACCAGCAATACTTTGGCGCTGATGTGATGCCCGCCGATTTCAACGACCCGGCCACCGTCACGCAGATCAACAACTGGGTGAGTACCCATACCCACGGAAAAATACAGGAAATCATTCAGTTTATCGACCCGATGACGGTAATGTACCTCATCAATGCCACCTATTTTAAAGGTGAATGGACTTACCGTTTTGATGAGAAAAACACCTTCACCGGCGATTTTACCCTTCCTAACGGAGGCAGTGTCCAGGTGGATATGATGAAGCAAAAGGCGGATATGGAAACTCTTTTCTCCCCTTTGGTCAATGGGGTCAGAATGCCTTATGGAAACGGCCGCTACCAGATGATTGCCCTGATGCCTGCCCAGGGCAAGACCCTGCAAAATGTGATAGATCAACTGGATGACAAAATGTGGGAGGGGTGGATGAGCAGCTTTGAGAAGACAGAAGGCCTCGACCTTTATTTCCCCAAATTCAAATTTGAATATGAAGAAAGCCTTCTTGAAATGCTTCATACGCTGGGGATACAGGATGCACTGACGCCCGGGATCGCCGATTTCAGCGGGATAAACCCTTCAATGGACCTCTATATCAGCGATGTTAAACACAAAACCTTCATCGACGTAAACGAGAAAGGCACCGAAGCCGCAGCGGTTACCGCAGTAGAGATCGGTTATACCAGTGTCGGGCCGATGCTCAATTTCAACCAGCCCTTCCTTTTCTTCATTGCCGAGAAGCATAGCGGATTTGTCATCTTCTCCGGAAAAGTGGTACATCCGGATTATCAATAAGTAAATCCATACACAAACAAATACGGGAATGAGAAAGAAGATCGGATTGTTATTGGCGGTCTGGATGTTGGCCGGCCTGGTGTTTGCCCAGGAAAACCAGATAGAACTGCTGCAAACCAGGCTCGAACTGCTGGATGCCCGCATTCAATTGCTTGATATTGCCCTGCGGAATCTGGAAGAAAGACCTGAGGTATTTCAGTATCAGATGAATGAGATGGATGCCTGGTTCCGTCAGCAGCGCGACTCGATTATGGACCTGCTGCACGATGCAGGCATCAGGGCCGGGATGGCCGCACAAATCAAACCCCTGGATGCCAAAGCCAGTCTTTTCCTCGATCCCTACCGTTTGTTCGAAGGCTCCCTGATGATGGGCTACGAGAGGGCCATCAGTCCTTCCCTTTCCCTGGAGGCAGCCCTGATGGGTACGTATCTGACCAAGGGTGGTGGACTTGGACGAGGCTATTTTGAGAACCAGGATCTGGCGGCCTACAATGAGTACACCCGTACTTACGAGCCGGTGGACGGGGATATGATCACCGGTTGGGGGATGGTCCTTCGGGCCAAGAAGTACCTGATGGCGCGCCTGAACCCGCAGAGCAAAGCCCCTTTGGGATGGTATGCCGGCCCACAGCTGATGTACCGTAACCTGACCATCCGCGGGCTGAGTACGCAGTACATTGACGAGGAGTATAAGGATATTGAGGTCACCCAGCACCTGGATGTGTTCGGGGGAGGGGTGATCATCGGTGGGAAATTCCCCCTGATGAAAGTATTTGCTGTGGATGTTCACCTTGGGGGAATGATGCGGCTGAGCCGCTATGAAGGCGACAAGAAGTTCACACGCTACAAAGCCTGGAACAATATTGACTACAGCGGCGTACTGCCTTCCGCCGGGATCAGCATCGGCATCCTGCAATAGAAAACTTTGTATGTTTGAATCACAGTATTTTGAGAATGTATGAATGCTATGATACAACGCATATTCCCATTGGTGTTCTTTCTGCTGCCGGCACTCTGCCTGTCGTGCAGTGAAAAAGAAGATCTCATCCATCCGGGTCCCTGCGAAACCCCTGGCATCCAGGAGATCATATTTGGGGTCAATGATTTTTCAAGCTGGACAGATGATCCGCTCAGTCTTGACACTGCACGGGTGGTGGGTGATACCCTCCACCTGGCGCTAGGGTATGGTGGAGGTTGTGCCTGTCACGAGATTCACGCCCTGGATTATCCCTATTCCTGCTGCATTCCCGATCCCAATCCGGTGATCCGGATTTTTCACGATGGAAACGGGGATGCCTGCGAAGCCTGGCTACATAGGGATGTCAGTATCAACCTGAAGCCCTTGCGCAAAGAAGGGGTGAATGAAGTGCCCGTCCTGGTGTTGGTTCAGGAGAGCACAGGCCTGCGTTTCGTGAGCCTTTCCTACGTATATAGCTTGTAAATGCCCGAATAAGGTTGGTCTTCTGATCCTACTGATCTTCTGACCTGCTGACCTTCTGATCCTGCTGACCTGCTGATTTTTTTCTTTGCACACCCATTGAAAGAGCGCAGTCTCATAAAATTTGCTATATTGGCTGACCAAATTTAACTAAATATGGTCAGTCAGGTATCCCGAAGTTTAACAAAAATCGTAATGCAAAGTCTTAAACCGGGCTTTGTTATTGGATTATTCGGTGCGAGGAGGACAGGAAAGACAGTACTAATGCACCACATCAAAGACCAGCTTGTGAACCGAAAGGTATTGATGGTCAATGGGGAAAATCTTGATGTGGCAGAGGTCTTATCCAGCAGGCGACTGAGCCTTCTTCAACAGCTCGTGGCTGGATATGAGTATCTTTTTGTGGATGAGGCCCAACAAATACCCACCATTGGTTTAAACCTCAAATTGCTCGTGGATTCTTTCCCTGATCTATCCATTTTTGTGACAGGCTCCTCTGCCTTTGGGCTCAAAGCGGAAATTGGCGAACCACTTACTGGCCGCGGAATATTCTTTAACCTATTCCCGATTGCTGAGTTGGAGCTGGAGCAGGACTTCCTGACAGCGAAAGAAAAGCTCCCCGAGCGACTGATTTATGGTTGCTACCCTCAGGTTATTACAGCATCATCTGCGGATGAAAGAATGGACCACCTTGAGTCTATTCGTAACGGAGCCCTGCTTAAGGATATCCTGATGTTAGATAATGTTAAAGATTCGATATTTCTGATCAACCTGCTCCGTGCCCTCGCCTTCCAGATTGGCAATGATGTATCGCATCACGAATTATCCAGGCATCTGGGTGTAAGCAAGAATACAGTGGCCCGCTATATCGATTTACTGGAGAAAACTTTTGTGATCTTTTCCCTGGGAGGTTTGTCGAGAAATCTTCGCAATGAAATCAGCAAATCAAGGCGTTACTATTTCTGGGACAATGGAATCAGGAACGCAGTAATTTCCAATTACAATCGAATTGAACTGAGAGATGATACCGGTAGGTTGTGGGAAAACTATTGCCTTTCGGAGCGGCTAAAGCGAAACCATTACACCCGATATCGACCCAATTACTATTTCTGGAGGACATACCAGCAACAGGAAATCGATCTTGTGGAGGAATTTAATAACAAGTTTCAGGCCTTCGAATTTAAATACAGCCCCCGGGAATATGTCCCCCCGAAAGCATTCACCGAGAATTATCCGGGATCTGACTTCCAATTGATCCATCGTGAAGACTACCTGGGGTTTATTGGCAAATAGTCAGCACATCAGCAGGCCAATAAGATCAGAAGTCCAATAGACCAGTTAATTCGCAAGACAGGCTTTTGGTGAGCCGGAGGCGCTGCGCAACTTTGGACAAGTTGATTGATGATTACTCGATTGATGATTACTTGATTGGAGATGGGTAAGTGGACAGTGTGTCAATGCCTGAATAAGGTTGAACTGCTGGTCTTCTGATCTGCTGACCTTACTGGTCTTCCGGCCTTCTGGCCTTCTGTCCTTCTGATCCTGTTGAATCTCCAGCGCAAGCTGAAGGCGCAGAGATCTTCACCGATCGCTGGATCTTTCCCCTCGCTTACAGCCCTTCGTAAATCACCGACACCATCAGCCTTCCCGTCATTCCCAGGGAGGCGGGATCCACATTCTCCAGATTGTCTTGGCGGGTGTGCCAGTATTTAAAAAACCCGCTCTCTCCGTCTGTCTCCCGGTGGATAATATCAATGCAGGGGATGCCGGCAATCTCGTTCACAGGCAGGTGGTCATCCACAATAGGCGTGGTTTCTTTCTTCACAAACCATTTCCCATATCCCAGTGCTGCGGCCCTGTCCCAAACCGCCCGCATCACATCCGGGGCAAAGTACATCGAGGTTCCTTCCAGGGTGAACTGGGGATCGGGCACGCCCACCATATCGAGCACGATGCCGTAATGCGCAGTATAGGCTTTCCGGTGAGGCTGGCGTGCCCAATGTGCGGAGCCCAGGGCCCAGAACTCGTGCGTACCCAGCTCCTTTCCACGCGGCTCTCCATAGTCTTCTCCATCGAAGAGGATAAGATCTACCCCGCGGGGCGGTGCCTGCTGGTGCATCAGGCGGGCCAGCTCCAGGATGACTCCCACCCCGCTGGCGCCGTCATTGGCTCCATCGATAGGCTGATCGTGGAAAGCAGGGTCAGGGTCGTGATCGGCATAGGGACGTGAATCCCAGTGGGCGGCGATCAGCATTCGTGCCGGATTTTCCGGACGGAAACTGCCGATGATATTGGTAAGTTCCAGCACGGTTCCATCCCAGGCCCGTGCCTTGAAGTCCTGCACATACACTGTATCACAATACTTTTTCAAAATCATTATCAGATCATTACGGCAGGCGCGGTGGGCAGGGGTATTCGGAACCCTTGGCCCGAATTCAAGCTGGCGGGCAACAAAAGCAAAAGCTGAGTCCTGCGAAAACACAGGCAGCTCAATTGCTTTCTGCGGCTGAGTTGCGACAGGCGCTTCTGATGCATTTTTGTCGGCACTTCCTCCGCAGGAGAACAAGAAGAGGGCTAAAAGAAATGGCGTGATTACCCGTATCATCATTTCCTGAAGATGGCGGCCGTTTCTTCCATTCCGTTCACAAAAACCGTTTCCGACAGGGGCCTTCTCACCCTTTTTTTGTACTCTCCCTCTGCCATTCTTTCCGGCAGGATTTCCGGTTCACCCATATAGCCTACGGCAGTAACGGTAAGGGGTTTGTATTGTGCATTGATTTTGAATATGCGAACCGCAGCAGCAGGGTCGAAGCCACCCATCTGATGCACATATAAGCCTTCCGCCATTGCCTGGATACTCAGGTGGGCAATGGCCTGGCCCACATCGTAGCGGTAGGTGTCATTGATTTTTTCAGAATCGCTGAAGACCTTATGGCCAAGGCTCAGGATGAGGACGGGGGCTGTTGGGGCCCATATCTGATTGAACTCCACCAGTGTCTGCATTATCTTATCATAGGTTTCGTCCCCTTTGATCCCGAGGATGAAACGCCAGGGTTGCTCATTCATACTGGAGGGTGCCCAGCGTGCGGCCTCAAAGATGCGTTGCAGCTTTTCGGGTTCCACGTCTTTCTCGGCAAAGGCCCTCGGACTCCAGCGGCGGCGCATCAGTTCGTGAATTTCATAATCGGTTTCGGCCTCTTTACTGAATACTTTCATTTTTGTGCTCTTTTGTGGGTTTCAAACATCCACCTTCCGGGAATGTTCAGCTAAAATGTCAGGGTGAATATGCTCCCTTCACCCGGGACAGAGCGAACGGAGATGCTGCCTTTATGCAGGTGCATTATTTGTCGGGACAGACTGAGTCCGATCCCGCTGCCGTGTTTCTTTGAAGTGAAGAAAGGCATAAAGATTTTGTCCATCATATCGGGCGCAATGCCTTGTCCGTTGTCTTTGATCTCGATCAGTATTTTATCATTTTCATTGGCCCTGGCCCGGATTTCAATCAGGGGGTCTTCCTTGTCTTTAACCGCATCGATGGCATTGAGCAGAAGGTTGATGACTACCTGGTCGAGCAGGTCGGGATCGGCGGTGACCATCAGGCGTTCGGGCATTACCCTGTGGTTGACCTGTATCCCCTTGGTATCCAGTTTGGGCTGAAGGAGTTGGCGGTTGCGTTCCAGGAGTTCCCTAACCTGGAAGTGCCGGAAGTTGGGGCGGGGGATGCGGGTAAGGTTGCGGTATGCCTCCACGAAATGCAGCAAGGAATGACTGCGTGCCTGGATGGTATCCAGGGCCCCTTGTATGCTTTGGCGATCCTCCTCGTCCAATTCCTGAAACTCCCCGCTGTCTTCATCCACCAACATTGCTTTTACCGTAGATGCCAGGCTGGATATCGGGGTCATTGAGTTCATAATTTCGTGGGTCAGCACTCGGATGAGATTCTGCCAGGATTCAATTTCCTTCTCCTCCAGTTCGCTGTGGATATTCTGCAAACCGACAAGGGTATAGTTTTCATTGCGAAGCCTGAATTCAGCAGCATAGAGCAGGATTTGCAGCATTTCGTTTTCCAGGTGTACCTTCACCAGCTCTCTGTCTCCGGCACGCATCCCGAGGATGATGCGGGGCAGCTCGGGAGAGATCAGCTCCAGGTCCTCCACACTAAGCAGTGAGTGGATGCGCAGCATTCTTTTGAAGGCATTATTGTACAGGTGAACCTTACCGTCTTCCCTGAAAGTAAGCAGGCCGGTATGGACGTGCTGCACTACTGTCTGCAGAAAGTTGTAATGCTCCTCCTTCTCAGCCCTCGTACGCTGAAACTCGCGGATGACCTGATTGAAAGCTTCATTCAGCTCTTTGAAGCCGGCGCCCAGGTGGTGATCAGAGAAGGAGGTGGAAAAATCGGAGTGACGGATGCTTTCCAGAAAATGGGTGATCTTGCGGTTGGTTTTCTCTACATACCAGATCAGATTGATCGCAATACCGGCGGCAAGCAGAAGCAGGATTACCAGTGAAAAGCTGTACCGGCTTTCCCGGTAGAGGGCAAAGACCAGCCCCAGGAGGGCAGAGAAGAGGAGGAGGCGCAGGATCACGCCCAGTCGGAAATGCTTAAAGCCCATATTTCTCAATCCTGCGGTAGAGGGAAGCACGCGTCAGTCCCAACTCTTTGGCAGCCTTGCTGATGTTGCCCCCGTGCTTGTCGATGACCTTCCGCACCAGGATGCGTTCGGTTTCTTCCAGGTTGTAATTGGCTGCATCAAAAAGCAGTGCATTGTCTTCTTCGGGTTGTGGCAGGAAGAAATCGGAAGGTTCCAGCACATTTCCCTCGCTCATAATGACGGCCCGTTCAATGCTGTGTTGCAGCTCGCGGATATTCCCGGGCCAGGAATGTTTCTCGAGGCGGCGCAGGGTTCCGGGATTAACCCGTTTGAGGGGCATCTTGTATTTTTTGCAGTACACCTCAAGGAAATGATCCACCAGCAGGGGGATATCTCCTGTCCTTTCCCTCAGAGGCGGCACAGCAATTTCCACGGTATTGATGCGGTATAAGAGGTCCTGACGGAATTTTTGCTCATTCACCATCTGGTAGAGCGGCATATTGGTCGCACAGATCACCCTGACGTCCACAGGGATTTCCTTATTGGAACCCAGACGCACCACTTTACGGTTCTGCACTACGCTGAGCAGCTTGGCTTGCAGGGGCAGGGAGAGGTTGCCGATCTCATCCAGGAAAATGCTTCCTTTGTTTGCGGTTTCAAAGCGGCCGGCCCGGTCTTCCCTGGCATCCGTAAAGGCTCCTTTTTTATATCCGAAGAGTTCGCTTTCAAAGAGGGTCTCACTGATCGCACCCAGATCCACGCTGATAAAGACTTCATCGCGGCGGTGACTGGCCCGGTGCAGCGCCCGGGCGATGAGTTCTTTGCCTGTTCCGTTTTCACCCAGGATAAGCACGTTGGCATCGGTGACAGCCACTTTCTGTACCGTGGTCATTACCTTCTCCATTGCCGTGGATTGGCCGATGATGGCTCCGAAGCCCTGGTCGAGGCTGGAACGGAGAGCCTGGTTCTGGTTGCGCAAGACTTCCGCTTCCTGGCGCGACTGCCTTACCTTCAGGTTGGCGGCAATGGTTGCCAGAAGCTTTTTGTTTTCCCAGGGTTTAAGAATAAAATTGGTGGCCCCTTCCTGTATTCCTTTGACTGCCAGCTCAATGTCTCCGTATCCCGTAATGAAAATGACCACAGCCGATGGATCGGCTTCCAGAATGCGGTTCAACCAGAGGAAACCTTCCTGCCCACTGGTGGCATCGCGCGAGAAATTCATATCCAGCAGGATCACATCATAGGTCTCATTCCGCAACAGATTGGGCAGGCGCTCCGGGTCTTCTTCCGTGTGGACTACCTTAAAATGTTGTTTCAGAAAGAGACGGGCAGCCAGGAGTACATCCTGGTCGTCATCTACAATCAAAATTCTGGCATCCAGCTTACTCATACCTTCGATTTTGTTTTTTTGTTTTCCTGCGGGAAGTTGGACAAGATTTCAGGATCCGGCATTTCGGCCATTTCCTAAGAGCCAGGCAAAATAAAGAAATTTCCGGAGGTGGTCAACTGTTTCATCAAGGGGTATCCCCTGGCATAAAGAAGTGTTAACCGTATCTTAGCCCTTAATTAACGCGAAAGTACGAGCGCGGGGCTACCTTGCGCCTCAAAAAAAAAGGTATGCTTATGAAAAAGTCCCGTTTTGTCATTCTACTGCTGATCTCTATCCTGCTTCAAACCGGCATCAAGGCACAGTCCATCCGCATTGCCGTATTTAGCGACCCGCATTATTTTGATACCAGCCTCCTGATCCAGGACGGTCCTGCCTTTCAATACTACCTGGCTTCCGACCGCAAGCTGATCAAAGAAGGCCCGGCCATTCTCAATGCTGCGATAGATACCATTCTGGCAGATGGTCCGGACCTCGTGCTGGTGCCCGGCGACCTGACCAAAGACGGAGCGTTCAGCAGCCATAGTCTGGTGGCAGCCCAACTGCAATTACTGGAAAATGCCGGGATCAAAGTTTATGTGACCTGTGGCAACCACGACATCAACAATCCCCACGCCCTGGCATTTGACAGTGCTACGGTGATTCCCGTCCCTGACGTTAATCCTGCCCAGTTCGACAGCATCTATGCAGCATTTGGTTTTGATGAAGCCATTGCTCGCGACAGCAACTCTCTCAGCTATGTGGCTGAACCCTTTCCCGGTCTGCTGATTCTTTCGATGGATGTGTGTAAATATGATGATAACTATGCCCTGGGCCGTCCTGAGACAGGAGGGCGTTTCAAGCCGGCTACACTGCAATGGGCCTTGCAACAGATTGCGGATGCCAAGTCTTCAGGGAAGCGTATCCTGGGAATGATGCATCACGGTCTGGTAGAGCATTTTTATGGCCAGGGCACCCTCTTTTCCGATTATGTCATTGAGGATTGGGACTCTGTTTCAACACTACTGGCAGATGCCGGATTAGAAGTGGTATTTACGGGTCATTTTCATTCACAGGATATTGTCGGAAAAACCACAAGCGCCGGCAATCGCATCTACGATGTGGAAACCGGTTCATTGGTCACCTGGCCTTGTCCGGTCCGTTTTCTGGATCTGAATGGAAACCAGTTGAGCATTTCCGGCATACCCCTGGAGAATGTGAACTACAATACCGGCAGCCTTTCTTTCCAGGACTATGCATACAACTACCTGGTCAATGGAATGCCCCTGATCATTCAGGCTATGCTGATGCAGCCCCCCTATAATCTTCCTGATTCCATTGCCCAGCTCCTGGAACCGGCACTGACGGCATCCATCGTCGCACATTATGCAGGAGATGAGGCTAACCCCCCGATGCAGGTTCAATTGGCCATTTTCTTCCTGTTGTCTGATCCCCAGACGGCATATCTGGGTACTGTGCTGGATTCACTCTGGAATGATCCGGCACCGGCCGACTGGAATGTCAATCTGTCTCTTTCAGCACTAACGGGTATGGAAGAAAAAGTGTCGCTGGAACGCTTTCAGGTTTACCCGAATCCGACCCGGGATCAGCTTCACATTATTGGAAATGCATTGATATCCAATTATATTCTGATGGATAGCCGTGGCAAAGTTTACCGCTCTGGTCAGCCCTCTGCTGCTTCCTTCACCCTGGCCACCAAATCACTTTCCCCGGGGGTTTATTTCTTGCATTTGTATTCGGAAGAAGGACATCAAATAGACAAAATCAGCATCCAACGGTAGAAGCAGGTCCTTTTTTACGTACTGGGATAGCTGTAATCCCACCGCTGATGTCTCAGACACATCATTGAGTCTTTTGCGCCCCGATTTATGCCTGCTCTTCCAAGGCTAAGCGTATATTTGCGATATGGATACCCTCATTCAGACGAAAGGCATAAGCAAGGTTTTTCGCACAGCAGAAGTGGAAACACGGGCGCTGTGGGAAGTGTCCCTGGAAGTCAGGAAAGGCGACTTTCTGTCGGTGATGGGGCCATCAGGTTGCGGAAAATCCACCCTGCTGAATATTTTAGGCTTGTTGGACCAGCCTGATTCAGGGATGCATTTTTTTCTGGGCAATGATGTTAGTGGCCTGTCTGAAGTACGGCGCGCCCGGCTGCGGAAGAAGAACATCGGTTTTGTTTTCCAGAACCCTAATCTCATTGAGGAGCTGACCGTAAGTGAGAACGTTGAGTTGCCGCTGGTGTATCTTGGCCTGAGACCCAGCGACCGGGCGAAACGTGTGGATGAGGTAATGGATCAGCTACAGCTGCTGCATCGCCGCAATCATTTCCCCAATCAATTAAGCGGGGGGATACAGCAGAAGGTTTCTGTTGCCAGGGCTATAGTGGCTCGTCCGCGCCTGATTCTGGCCGATGAACCAACCGGGAATCTCGATTCGATCAATGGAGATGCGGTGATGAGCTTGCTGGAACACCTTAACCGGGCCGGAACTACCATCATCATCGTAACGCATTCTCAGCGCGATGCCGGCTTTACGCATCGTGTGGTCCGGCTTTTCGACGGGGAGGTCATCAATGAAGATATCCGGATTAAGCAACCATAAGGGTTTTGAACGATGGATGCCAATGCTTCCCACATTTTCCGGAATTTCTTTCTCAGCTCCTGGCGCTATCTCACCCGCCACCGGGTATTCAGCCTGATCAACCTGGCCTGTTTGACCATTGGCCTGGCCTGTGTGTTCCTGGTTTTGATCTGGGTGGATTATGAGTTGGGCTTTGACCGTTTTCATCAGGATAAAGACCGGATCTACCGTGTCGTAAGTGAGATTCGTTTTGGCGACGAGCGGCTCTCTATGGCTGTTTCGGCAAGGGCACTGGGCGAGGCAGCAGATACAAGAATTGAGGATATTGAAACCGTCCTGCGTATACGACCCTATGCCAGACCGATCGTACGCTACCGTGATAAGCTGTTTACGGAATCCAATGTCATTGCCAGCGATCCGGCTTTTTTTCAGCTGTTTTCCTTCCCCCTGCTGGCAGGAGATGCCCAAACCTGCCTGCTGGCCCCTTCCTCGATTGTACTTTCTGAAGCTATGGCCAGGAAGTACTTCGGCGACCTGGATCCTCTTGGCCGCGTGGTGGAAATCAATCAACGCCACCGCTGCCGGGTTACCGGGGTTTTTCGCCAGCCCGAGCAACCCTCTCACCTTAATGTCAACGCTGTAGTCCCTTTGAGCTTGGAGCGGAGAAGCAACCCGGATGTCAATCCCTGGAACCGATACGATATGTATACCTATGTACTCCTCAGGGAAAATGCAGACCCGGAGCAGGTGTGCCAGGAGCTACTCCTGTTGCACCGTACGGAAGATCCTGATTTGGATCCGGAGGACATAGATCGCTTGAACATTTCTTTACAACCGCTGATCGAGATTCATCAGCAAAGCGGGCTTCAGGCTGAAATGGCAATAACGGGAAACCGACAGCAAATTCTCATTTTTCTCTTCATTGGAATGGTGATTCTGGTTATCGCCATTATCAATTTTGTGAACCACACCACAGCCCGGGCCAGACTTCGCTATCGCGAAATCGCCATCAGAAAAACGTATGGCGCCACACGCCACCAATTGATTCTGCAGTTTCTTTTCGAGTCGGTCTTCCTGTCCCTGATCGCCCTGCTGCTCGCCATCTCCCTGATGGAGCTGCTGGTCAACATCTTCAACCGTTTTATGATGGAAGGCCTGAGCTTTTATTTACTGCGCGATTATCGATTCCTTTTTCTTTTTGTTGTCATCAGCCTGCTGGCAGGTATATTGGCAGGAATCTATCCGGCCCTGAGCTTTTCACGTTTGAAACCCATCAAAGTATTCAGGGTAGAACCCAATATTTTGAGAAAGAGGATTTCGGTGCGCCGTGCTCTGGTCATCCTGCAGTTTGCAGTCTCCATTGCCATCCTCACCTGTACTCTGATCGTGGCGGGACAGATACGGTACGTGAAAGAAAAAGAAGCCGGGTTTCAATCGGAGGACGTGGTTTATTTGAATTTGAATGAGGATTTGAAAGCATCTCTGCCTGCCTTCCGGGAAGCGCTGCTTGCCCTGGATGGCGTGGATATGGTTTGCGCCAGCAATACACTGCCGATGTTCGGGACGGCCTTCTCCTCTGTGGTGGACTGGGAAGGGAAGCCTGAAAACCTTGAGGTACAGGTGCATTTTCGGTATGTGGATCAGTATTTCCTCAAAACCCTGGACATCCCCTTGCTTAAAGGCCAGCATTTTTCTGCAGATCCCTTGTTTTCCGACAGCCTCACCTTCCTGATCAATGAGAGTATGGCGGCCCTCATCACCGACCGTGAGGTTCTGGGACTGCCGATGACTTTTGCGGATATCCGCCACGGCAGAATAGCAGGGGTTTTCCGCGACTATCACTTCAGTTCGATGCACCAGCCCGTGGCTCCCCTCATCCTGATGCTGGGAAGAGAGGAGTTAAACTATCTGATGCTGCGCCTGCATCCTGAGAAAAGTGAGAACACGATGGCTGAAGCGGAAACCCTCTGGAAGCAGTTTACTCCCTTTTATCCATTTGAGTATCAGTATCTGGAGAACAGATATGAGGAGTTGTATGCAGATGAAGGCAAGACCTATGCTTTGTTGACCTATTTCAGTGTCCTTGCCCTGCTGATCTCCTTTTTGGGGCTATTCGGACTGGCCTCATTCCGTGCTGAGCAGCGCAGGAAGGAGATAGCAATTCGTAAGGTGTACGGAGCCTCGCCGGCCCTGGTATCCTTATTCTATGCACGGGAAGTCGGTTTCTGGATTCTGTGGGCAGGGCTGCTGGCAGCGCCCCTGGCCTGGTTCTTTATGGATAAATGGCTGGAAAAGTTCGCCTATGCTGCGGCCATCTCACCGCTCTTCCTCGCCCTCGCTTTGGCTATCGCCCTTTTGGTGGCTTTGCTTGCTTCAATCTGGCAGGTCATTCTCTCCGCCCGGATGAATGCCGCCCAGGCCCTGCGCGTAGATTAAACTATTAACGCTCTCCCCTTTAAACAACTTTTGTTTATTTCCTGCAAGCCAATCCGCTTTCTGCCTTTAACTGACGTTTGCACACCAGAAACTAAAATAATAGTTGCATAACTATATCATTAGTTATACATTTGATTTTTCTTAGAAGACTACCATTTACGGATAAGATTATGAAGAAAGTACAGAAAGAGCTGACGCGTGCCGAGGAGGAAGTGATGCAGGTATTGTGGCGTATCGGGAAGGGCTTTGTGAATGATATTCTGGCAGAATTCCCCGAGCCCAGACCGGCATACAATACCATCAGCACGATTATTCGTATTCTGGAACGCAAGGGCGTAGTTGCTTACGAGAGCTTCGGGAAGAGCCACCGCTACTTTCCTTTGGTTCAGCGGGATGCCTACGCCCGACAATACCTAAAGGGTTTTGTTAAGCGCTATTTCAGTAATTCATACCAAAATATGGCCTCCTTCTTTTTGGAGAAGGAGGATGTGAGTGTAGAAGAGCTGGAATTGCTTCGTAGACATATTGACCAGGCTTTGGCCGAAAAGAAAGACCGACAATGACATTAACCACCTATCTTATTCACTCAGCCTATCTGCTGGCTTTTGTCTGGCTGGTGTATGTGGCCTTATTGCGGAATCTCCGCTATTTCTTGCTCAACCGGGCTTTTCTGATAGTAGGATTGTTGCTGGCTATTTTGGCTCCGCTGCTACCTTCGGTGGCTCCCAAGGTAATAGGTGAGATACCCATACTCACCTTGCCTGAATTCGTCGTATCCCCGGAAGCGGATGAAGCGCAAGGCTTTTCGCTGAAGCATTTTATCCCACACATATACCTGGCTGGTATTCTTTACTTTCTGTTGCGCTATTATTTCCGGCTGAAAGGGATCTTTCATCTTCTAAGAAAAGCCCGGTCTGACAACCACGGGATGTCACAAGTCCGTACCCTGAACGGAATGGGTGGAGCCTTTACCTTCTTTAATCGTATTCTTATGGACGATAATCACATCGCTCCCGAAGCACAGCGAGCCGTATTGCGTCACGAAATGGTTCACCTCAGGCAGTGGCACAGTCTGGATATTTTACTGATAGACCTGATCCGCATTCTGCAATGGTTTAATCCCTTTGTATATGCGATGAAACGGGAATTACAGCAGGTACACGAATTTCTGGCCGACAGGGAAGGTTTACAAAGGGAGGACAGGCCGGGAGAATACCTGCAGGCATTGCAGACCTATGTGCTTACCAATCAGAACTCAATGAAAATCACCGCCGCTTTTGGCAATGTATCGCTAAAAAGACGTCTAAAAATGATGACCAGGACCAAACAAAAAGGGATGATGCTCCGCTACGGAGCGGCATCAGTAATGATGGTGTGCTGCTTCCTGATATTACCGGCCGGCAGCCTTTCTGAGAACAAGGCAACACCTGAGTGGTTGACTTCACAACCTGCTACAGCAACAGATTTGCAGGAAAAGGAAGTTCCGCCCTACAAGATGGCACCTCAGTATCCGGGAGGTGAGTCTGCACTGGTGGCTTATCTTGCTTCTGCAGTGAAGTATCCTGAAGATGCCAGAAAGAAGGGAACCAAAGGGACAGTTTATGTGAGCTTTATCGTGAGTAAAGATGGCGATGTCAAGAACGCCAAGGTAATCAGAGGCATTGGAGACGGCTGTGATGAGGTCGCACTCAAGGCCATTCAGGAAATGCCTCGCTGGTCGTCGGGACTGAACCATCAGGACCAGCCTATTGACGTGGAGCTCACGATTCCGGTGAAGTTCGAGCTGAGTGGGAAGGAAGGCAGTGATCAGTGATCAATGACCAGTGACCAGTGACCAGTGATCAGTGATCAGTGACCAGTGACCAGTGATCAGTGATCAGTGTGAGCTTGCCCGCACGCGCGTCTTCAGCCTAAAATCCGCAAGTCCCAGCTGTCCGTAGCCATACCTGACGGTAGGAAATCGTCCACGCTAAGGACCTGCTGATACAATGGCGCTGTTCGGTTTCCCGCTGAAGACGCGCGCCAGCTGAGATGAAAACTCAGCTTATTGTTTCACCCATCGCCGGGCACATCGGGTTTCTTCCAGGATGACTTCCACGATATACAATCCGGCAGGGAGGTGGTTCAATCGGATTTCTTCCCCTCTTTGCCCTTCTCCCGAAAATACCAACACTCCTCTGGCATCTAATACCCTGATCATCGCCTTCTCATTGTCACCCGGCCAATCCGGTGTGAAGCCTGCACGGGAAGGATTTGGGAAAAGGGAGAGCTTGCATTGCGCTGCTTCCCGGATTTCTGTATCAGGAATAATCGGGCTGTCGCAGTCACAGCTTTTAGCAATGGCGGTAGATCCGGGGATACAGTTTACGCTGCTGAAAGTAGCTTCACTTCCTGCATAGGCGGTAAATCCTGCCGACAGGCAGTGTTCCCTGGCGATATGGGCAGCGCGTGCCCCGGAATAATAGCTCACTTCACAACCATCTCCGGCCATTTGGACCAGGCCCGCTTCATCGAGAAAGTGATCAGAAGCATACAGCTTTACCCGGCACCAGCGGTGTTCACGATCGCAGGGCTCGGTGATATTGGTGTAGAGGTAAGCGGTTCCGCGTTCATCCTTCCATCCCCAAGCCCCTGAAATGGCGTGGTTGGCCGACAAGCCCAGGGCCGATCCATAGCGTTCGTAAGGATCAGGGGTTTGTGGAAAAATTTTGCGATGCTGTGACCATTGGTTGTAGTAATCACGCCGGAACAGATAGGCCGATCCACCTTTGAAAGACGGATGCCCATCGCCAGGTTTTCCTGCCAGGATATAGCGTCCGTATATCTGCACATCATCCCCGAAATCATCGGTTCCTGAGGCCCCATCCTCCGGATAGAGATACTGGCTGAAACTCCAGTTCCCGTTATGGAATTCATACAAAAGCAGGCGGTTGTTCCAGCTGTCACCCATTATGGCGTAGGGGCAGTCTATATCCACCGAGCTGGCTTCTGCCACATTGATGGTTTTGATCGTAGCCCAACCCTGTCCATTGTTCGTCCAGAACCAAAGCTTGTCCTGTCCTGCGTTGGGATTGGCGATGGTGGCGATATGATTGCCGCTGACCGCTACATCCAGTCCGAAGCGATTGGTGCCGGAAGCACCGGCGTCGTGTAGCATCGCTTCATTCCCCCATATCTGGCTGCCCAGAAGGCGGAAAACCCAGGCGGCCCCGGTAGCGGGTTGAGAATTATTGGGTGCCCCAACCACACACAATGGCCCGTCCATATCCAAAGCCCAGCCGAAATGATACTTGACCTGACCGGGAGAAGAGAAGGTTTGTTTCTCTTTCCAGTTTGTCCCGTCATAATAGAAAAAGACTGCTTTGCCTTTAGTGTAATTGGCATTGCCCGGGGCACCGGCCACCATCCAATCGCCGCTGCAGGCCACAGAGAAGCCAAAATAGTCTTTAGGGTTCCCGACCTTGGGTTTGAGTTTCTGAAAGAACTGCCAGACTGAATCCAGGCCCAGACGGTACACATATACCGATCCGGATTCCCCGCCCTGGTCGTCATCATAGGGCGCACCGATGAAGGCCCATTCTCCGTCGGTAGCCACAGCTTTGCCAAAGTAATCTCCCCACCATCCATCTCCGGCCTTGATTTGGTTCACATCGGTACTCAGGTCGTGCAGGGCATTGGGAATGATGGTCACCATTTTGGAGGCTACTCCAAGGATATTATCGAGGTAGTCGCGTATTTCCAGCCTGACCTGATACATCCCCGGTGTAAAGTACAGGTGCATAGGGACACCGGAAATCTCCTGCAGAAAGCCATCTCCGAAATCCCACAGACGCCGGGCAAAAGAGGGTCCCCCGCTTGTCAGATCGGTGAAACGGGTAAAGTCCCCGGCGATAGCGGGCGCATCCACGCTGAAATCCACATTCAGACCACTGATGATTTGCGGATAGACATAAATGGTCTTTTCAATTTCGTCCACATCTCCATAGAGATCCGTAATGGTCAGCTTGACATCATAATAACCCGGGCTGTTGAATTGATGCACCGGACTGAAGGCTGTGCTCGAACTGCCATCATCAAAATCCCAATGACATTGCAGTCCGTCGCCGGTGGAGAGATTGATGAAGTTGGTCACTGAAGGGACGCCCAGGCTGAGCTGGTCGAAATGAAAATCAGCACTGAGTTGTGCACTGCTGTTCTGAGGGTAAACCGTGATGTAGTTCACCTTTACCTCAGTATCTGACAGTCCGTTGACATCGGTGACTTTGAGGGAGACCGAGTAGTGTTTGGCTTGTGAAGTATGATTCACGTACTCTAGCGCAGGGGGATACTTTCCCAGCCATACCATACCGTTTCCAAAGTTCCACTCCCAGCTTGCCCCCTGGCCGAGGGATACATCGGCAAACTGGACAGAGAGCGGACTTACTCCGCTGACAGGAATTCCGACGAAGCCGGCCTCCAGCGCGCCGGGATTGGGCCCGCTTCCCAGATAGAATCCGTGATTGTTGTCGTGCCCGCTCTTCTGCGAAGGCGTCCAGCTGCCATCATCATTCCGCTGGGGAAAGGAAGAGCCGGGGGTAGTGCCGGGATAATGTGGTTTAAAGAATCCGTTTCCCCCAAGATCTTCTCCGCTGAAAACAAGGAACTGGAAGCCACTGATCCCGTTGAGTACCGCCTGGTTAAGATACATCGCCGGAATACTGATGCTCCATTCTGTTTTGGCAGCATTGGTGGGGCTCATTTGTTTGTTGGGCATTCCCGCCAGGATGGCCGGATTGGCCAGGTCCACCGTCACAAAACGCATTGGCTCGGAGGTTTGGATGGTGATGTGCACGTTGGATAAACCCGAGGAGGTCCCTCCCTGGTTCTGTGAAGTCCAGATGAAGTAATTTTGTCCGGGATCCCAGTTTCCATAGGCTGCATACAAAAGCTGGTCGGCGGTAATGCTGATCCCCCGGATAAAGGGTTTGAAATTATCGAGGATGACCTGCTTGTTCACACTGTTGCTGTTGCCGGTGATGTCCGTTCCCCTGGCCCGGAAAACGTAGCGCCCGTCAGGCCACTCCGCTTCCAGGTTGTTCAGGGCATCGTTCCCCTGGATATCTTTCCTGGAATAGAAATGATGTTTCATATAGTCCTGGCTGGGCATCGTGGAAAAGGGATAGATGCCTTCCCGCACATCGCTCATAATTGCCTGGGATGTGTTCAGCACATAAATAGGTATTCCTGAGAGGCCGTGATGCTCATACTCCCATTCCCTAAGCAGGTGTTCCGGCTTTCCTTTCTCCCTGAAATACAGTTGCATCCGGTTGAAATCCTTATCCGAAGTAACGTTCATCATTGCGTTCAGGATCATCGGATGCCCATACACTGCGCTGTCCGGAAAATCCACGGCCTGTCCGCCCTGGTTTTTTTGCGGAAAGAGATGAATCGTGGGACTGTGCTGGTCGCTGTGGGCGATGTAGCGCAGGGGGTTCTCCCATCCGATTTGCCCGGGCGGACTATAATCGATGTGCAGATGATTGGTATAGTTCGAAGTAAAAACCCAGTCCCCTGCCTGGACGTTATTGCTTACGTTCACGCTCTGGCCGGTCAGGACATCGTAGAACGGCACATTAAAAACGGCATTACTCAGCACCCGGTGGGTATGGAGTAATCCATTTTTTGCTGTCCGCTGAACAATGACCACAGCCCCTGCAGGATATGAGGAGTGATTGGTTTGAATGACTTCCCAGGTATTGTCACTAGAACTTCCCGCTTCCAGATGGAAATAGCGCCAGTTTCCTATCCGGATATATCCGTTTTGTGAATGAGCACTTATGCCCGTTATCGTGCCCGCTGCAACTGCATAGGCTCTTCCCCCTTTGGTGAGCTGGTAGTCGATCCCGACGTGGGGGTTGGTGCCGTTGGTGATGTGCCGTGGCCCGTAATCGCTGTTGATCTGTCCGTACTGGGTGGTGGATCCTGTAATCGGATCGATCAGGCTTTGTGCCTGGAGGGTGCCTCCTACGTGGAGGCTGAGGAATATACCTATGGTCAGTACTCCCTGCTCAATCGCTTTTCTGTATTTGTTTATCCGTCCCATCATTTCTCCCCTTCGTTTCGTGGATAAGTTTCATCTTGCCGTTGTATATCTTCAGATTATCAGTCTTGGCCTCATAGACCAGTTTCAGTCCGGAATATGGACCTCCTCCCAGCTTTGTTTTATCAAAGCGCCCTATGACCTTTTGCTTTGGATCAATCAGGAGAAAGTGTGCCTGATTGGGTCCGTTGGCCACGTGGATCACATAATGATCACTTCCAGGACTGGGATAAAAATTGAAGCCGGTTAATTGTTTGGTAAAGGGTTTCTCCAGAGGAATCTGCGCCAGCACCATCTTCATCCCGGGGCCATAGATGTTGGCCATCATTCCTTCCTGATCGATTTCGAGGAAGGTCTGGAAGGTGGATGTGGTGTACCAGCGGTTTCCCGGACCGGACAACGGCCGGGTGAACACCGTCTTGCCCCCGCCATCCAGGCAAAGGAGGCTGTCGCGGGTTTTCAGCAGCAGATAATCGCCCCGGGGATGGATCGCCTGCACCGATGGCATTGCATCAGGAAAGAACTTCTCCCATTGGATCCCGTTCTGAAAATTCCTGCAAGCCACCGAATAAGGCCCGCCTATATGCATCGGGTTCCGGCATTCCACAATGAAGTTCCCTTCCAGGCTGAGGTGGTAGGGCGAGGCTATCTCTTCTTCCATCACCATCATATTCCCTTTCTCATCCAGCACCACATATTGGTAATGCACCTGCCCCTCGCCCAGCATCGCATCTGCCAGAAAGAAGCTTGCATCTGGATGATAATGCTGAGGCTTAAAGGTGAAATTCAGGTCCCGTTCCCGGGCGATCCACAGAATGCCGCCTTCGGTATCGCACATCCCTGCGTAGCTATAGCTATGAGGCGCTTCAGGAGTGTAATAGGTGACATAATAGTTGAACAGGTATCTGTCTCTTCCATTCAGCTGAAATGTGGTAAGCATCTGAAGTCGCTGGATATCGGAATACCAGCCGAACTTCGCCACGGTATCTGTTTTTTCGAATTCCATTCCGATGCGGTCTGCAGCATTTTCAACACTGGTGAGGATGCATTCGCGGACAAAGCTGCTGTCGAGCTGGTTTTGCGCTGAGAGGGAGAATGCGTTGCTTACGCATAGCAGGATCACAAAAAGCTTGGCTTGTTTTTTCATTGGCGGAGGAGGTTTGGGTTAGGTGGATTGAATTGACTGATTTTATCGTGAAAACAAAGATTTTGTTGCCTGAGCTCCAAAATATACAGGGTCATTTCTTCCAGCTTTCCCAGCAGGGCTACACAAAGTTGTCCCAGATCCACATCTGTCCCCAGGATTTCCTTTTCGGGAGGGATGCCGGGCAAGTGGCGGTTTTCTGCAATAAAGCGGGCAAGGCTGTCGAGGCTGAGGCGGGGATAATCTTCTGAAAAGACTTCATCTTTCCACACATCCAGCCTCACTTTCACTTCTTTGGCGATCAGGGTATTGTTGCTGCGCATCATTCCATTGGCATCTATGCGCAGGCTGGTGTCGCCGTTCTGGATCAGCATCAATGCGGTTGAGTTCGGGTTATTGGAGATGTAGCGAATCCCGGCAGTGCTGTTCGCCGCATTGTGGTTTCTTACCACTAAAGCATCCTCTGTTCCTGCATCTACTTCAAGACGTGCCTGCGGACTGGAAGTGCCAATGCCGACCTTCCCCAGTGTTCCGGGCCCGGCGGCACTGCTCACATAAAAGGTAGGCAGGTCGGAGTTGAATCCTACCATCAGGCTGTTGGCTTTATGGTTGGTCAGGGTCTGGTTGGCGTAGCCCGACCCGATCACGATGGATTTGGATCCGCTGGCCTTCACATAATTACCCAGGGCCATACTATAGCTTCCCGGACTGCTGGCTACACTGCCGGCACTCAAAGAATACAGTCCGCTTGCCTGTGCATTCATCCCGAAGGCGTGGCCTCCGGTGCCACTGCTCTGGCTGCTCAGCCCCGAAGCAAAAGCGGCATAACCTGTGGCTGAGCAGCCCATCCCCAGTGCACTGCTGTTAATTTGATTGGTGGTGGTGCCCTGGTGATTTACCTGGGCCTGTAGAAGGCCCGCCACAAGACAGGCCATCGCAGTTAATATCATTCCCTTCATATCGTTCCCTTCTTTTTTAACTGTTTGTTTTACATTTTGATGATCTTGAACAGCTCAGGCTGTTCGCCCTCCGGCTTCACGCGGAGGATATACTGTCCGGACGGCAGATGCCCCAGGCGCAGGGCTTCATCCGGGCGGCTGACTTGCCAGAGTACCCTTTTCCCCAGTAAATCCAGTAGCTCAATCTCCACCAGTTCCGCTCCTGTCATATTCAGGAATAAGAGATCGCTGACCGGGTTGGGATAAGCTTGGATACTTCCAGCCTGTTTTGAATGAACACCAGTGGCAAGGTCCGTTTCGTATGCGCCTATATCAACGGCCGGACCGATAATGCGGGGATTGCCGTTCAGATCAAAAAGAGGCAGACTAAAACCCGGAATCGTATTGAGGCCGGTATTGATGCAGGAAGAACCTGAGAGGAGTTCCCAGTTGGTGGCAGAAGCCTGGGCAATGATTCCGCTGACCTGGCTTGGATTGGCAAAATTGGGGTTTTGGGTGGTAATCCCTATGGATGGACCAAGGTATCCCTGGCTGACACAGGAGTTGATCACCCAGGGGGGCAGGGTATCCAGCCACATAATCTGTCCGAAGCCGTTGGCAAAACCATTCAACCAGACAATGCAGTTCACGATCAGCTCATTCGGGGAGGGTGCGAAAATACCATACATCTCATTTCTGGCAATGGTATTGTTCACATAGAAATTATAGGATCCACTATGACCGCCCATCAATCCAATCCCTGCATTATTGTGGATCAGATTGTTTACAAATGAGGACTCCTGGGTCGTAAGATAGACCGCCGCCAGGCTGAGGTTGTTCCGGAACACATTGTGCCCGACCTTCACCCCCCCATAGTTGTGTTTCAGATATATAGCACCTCCCAGGGCCAGGGTGTAGTTCCCCTGTGCATTATTGATGGCCTTGTTCTCCTCGAAGAGGTTATGCTCAAGCCAAAGCGGGCATAAAGTGGAATAGATCGCTCCTCCGTGATTCCTGCTTTGATTGGCACTAAAAATGCAATCGCTGATGTGGACGGTGTCGTGTGTTGCAATGTACACCGCCCCGCCGTAATAATTGCTCTCGTTTGCAAGGAAGGTGGTTTGGAGGACCTCCAGATTCGAATAGGAGAGGTGGATGGCCCCTCCATTCTTCAGGCTGCTATTGTATTCAAATCGGCAGCCCTTGAACTGGGTGTTCCCCGGGCCAGTGATCGCAATGGCTCCCAGGCTGTCCCAGGGATTAAGACTATGTGTGCCCATCCATTCAAAAACACAACACTGAAAGGCCACATCTGCCGTGGCCATTCCCTGGTGATGTATGCGTATGCCTCCCCCATAAAGTGTCCCACTTGCATTCATCCCATTGAAATACACCGAGTCACCCACATCTCCCATTACCTGCATATTACCATACACTATGATATGATATTGGGCATCCGTGTGTATGTGTGTCCCGGCTTCAATGATCAGGCATCCTGTACTGCTGACAACTACATTGTCAACCATCACGTAATTGGAGGTATCCCAATACACTGTATCCTGAATCAAAATCTGAGAAAATGATGCACCCTGGCTGACCAGCAGCCACAAGAGGAGAAGGCTAACTTTTTTCATTGTGGAGGAGGTTTATGGTTTTCTACAATACATTAATACCCATTGGTTACCATCCATAAGGTATCCAGGTGGATGAGCCGTGTGATATGCCGTAGAGGAGGAGCACTGTATGCGAGACAACCTCATACCCATTGCTGTTCAGGGTATGTACCGGGACAAACACGATGCCTGCGAATACTTTGTGTCCCAAGCCCGGGTTCTGCGGATCTACCAATGGTTTTAGCCCCGGAATGAGGCTGACGATTTTGTGGTAATGATAATTCATCTCTGTCGGGCTCAGGCAAAGATGATGGGTGGAACCGAAAGGAGGTTGACTGGTGCTGTAGAAGGTATTGAAATAGCAATAATTGGGATCAGGGCTATTCGGGGGCAGATCGATGGGATTGATCAGGGGGACATATTCAAGGTCGGTAAAATACTTATGATTTTGGGGATATCCCATATTCATCATCACCCTGCGCGTCATTTCCGTACTTGCGTCTTTTCCGGCACAGCAAACGGTGTCGTAACACATTCCCCAGCCCATCGCAAACCACCAGTATGCATCCGGACCCCAGTCGGCATTTACCGACCAGGGTGCACTGGTCTGTCCGCGGACAAAAGTGTATTCAATTTTGAGGAAATCCTGTCCATCCAGGTTTTCCCAGTCCATATCCATAAACTTGAGGTGGATATCTTCCCCCGAGGCTTGGGTGGCGATGCTGTGCAGGGTGTCGGCAATGTCGGCCCATACTTCCGATAAAACCAGTCCGTCAATCTTATCATTCTGAAAAGTCACCGGAAAGGAACATTCTCCACGGATGATTTCTTCTCCTTCTTCCTGATGGTTAACATAGACGTAGTTACCCGAAGCTTCCAGCAGCCAGAGACTTTCCTCCTTTTCAAATTCTTCCCCGGATTTCATTTTCCGCTTTTCCACCTTGGCGATGAAGTCTTTGACCTTCCGTTCAGTTTCGTCCATCTCCACTTTCTGCCCTTCCATTTCAGCGAAGGGCTCCTTCTTACAACTGCCGAAGGGTAGCAATACCAGTCCGGCCAGCATCCACAGGACGCCATAACTGAATAATCTTCTTTTCATTGATTTTTGGGTTTGGGCTGCCTTTGGGCAGCGGATTATGCCCAAATAGACGTTCTGCCCCCCCCAAAGCGGAAAAAAAAAGAAAGTTTTTTTAAGCGGCGATGTATTTTAACTGCCGCTGACTGTCTTCAACAGAGCAGGCGGGTCAGTTGATGGGGCGGGCCAGGATCACATAAACCGGGAAGTGGTCGCTATAGCCACCCAGGTAATTGCCCCCGGCGAAGGAACGGAATGGATAGCCTTTGAAGGAACCACTGGTTTGACGCAAAAACTCCTTATTGTACACCCTGGCTGTATGCAGGAACCAGCCTGGCTGGTCTTTCGGAACCAAAGCCTGGCTCAGGATGATCTGATCGAAAAGATTCCAGTTATCACGGTATGCGAGCGATCCTATCCCCTTCTTATACAGGCTTTCCATTGGGTTGTACAAACGGTATCCATCCAGGTTTTCCGTATTTCCGACGGCTTTCAGGTTGCGCTTTATGCTTGGATCCACCGGATCGTCATTCAGGTCGCCCATCACCAGCACCTTGGCATTGGGATCAAGGTGCAGGAGGGAATCCACAATATGGCGGGTCAGGTCGGCGGCGGCCATCCGCAGCGGGCGGCTGCGTTGCTCTCCGCCCCGGCGGGAAGGCCAGTGGTTGACAATCAGGTGAATCATCTCTCCCTGAAGGTATCCTGAGACCAGCAATTGATCACGGGTCAGGAAATCAGGACGATCGGGCAGGCGAAGACGGTAAGATTTACTATTGGTAAGACGGAAATACCGTTGCTGATAAATCAGGCCCACATCCACTCCACGTCGGTCGGGAGAGTCGTAATGGACAATGGCATAGCCGCGCTCTTTCAGCTCAGGTTGATCGATCAGATCCTGAATGACGCTACGATTTTCTATTTCGGAAAGGCCCAGAATGGCCAGGCCGTCCGGACTGATGTCTGTTCCGACGCGGGCAATCACATAGGCGAGTTTGTTCAGCTTATCATAATATCTTTCTGTTCCCCAGGCATTGGGTCCCGAAGGGGTAAACTCTTCATCTCTGACCTCGGGCTGATCTATCGTATCGAAAAGATTTTCCACATTATAAAATCCGATACAAGCGACGCCGTATTGCTTTTCCTGTTGCGCAGCGGCAAGCAAGGGCAGGAAGATTAAAACCAGAAATAGCGGGAAGTGTTTCATCATAGTTTTGGGGCATTGACATCAATGTTTGCAAAGATGATAATAAGCTGTGACATAATTTCCTGACTGAATGTGAGCCACAAGGAATATTTTAACCAATTTTGTGGGCTGAATCAATGGGGTTCCCTACACAGCACTGATACATACTGCTTATGTTGCCATACCGTATTTCTATCTTCACTTTTTTGCTGCTGGCAGTCACGGGTTTATCCGGACAGACAGACAGCCTTGAACTGAATACCCTTCCCGGGGCGACCATCCCTCTGGTGACTTTGTCGGCCTCTGATCTGGAGGCGGAAGAAGAGTCCCAGGATATTTCCGGACTACTTCAGGCCTCCAGGGATATCTTTACTTCCACTGCCGGCTATACTTTTGGCTCGGCCCGTTTCCGCATTCGGGGTTATGATTCCGAGAACACCATTGTGATGATCAACGGGATGCCTGTGAACGACAGGGAAAGCGGCAGAGCATTCTGGTCGGGTTGGGGCGGACTGAATGATGTGACCCGCTATCAGGAGATCAATACAAATATTTCTGCCGGCCAACATCATTTTGGGGGCATAGGGGGCAGCACCAATATGGATACCCGGGCCTCGGGCTTCCGAAAAGGATCCCAGATCACCTATTCACTGGCCAACCGCTCCTATCGCAACCGTTTGATGTTTACCACAAATACGGGAATGTTGAAAAACGGCTGGGCCTTCACTTTCTCCGGCTCCCGCCGCTGGGCGCAGGAAGGCTATGTGGAAGGTACGTTCTACGATGCCTGGTCCTATTTCCTTTCTGCAGAAAAACGCATTAATGAAAAACACAGCCTGGTGTTTACCGGCTTTGGATCACCCACCATCAGCGGTCGCCCGGGTGTAGCTACCCAGGAGACTTACGACCTGGTCGGAACCAACTATTATAATCCCTATTGGGGTTACCAGAATGGAGAGAAACGCAATGCCCGCGTCAATCACTACCACCAACCAATGCTTATCCTGGGCCATTACTGGAAGCTGAACCCCAAAACCCAGGTGAATCAGGCTGTTTCTCACACCTTTGGAAGGGGTGGAGGTACCGCCCTCGAATGGTACGACGCCGCCGATCCCCGCCCGGACTACTACCGCAACCTGCCCAGCTTTTATGAAGTGGAGTATCCCGACCAGTTTGCCTTTTATACACAACAATGGCAGGAAAATGAATCCTTTCGTCAGCTCGACTGGGATCAGTTCTATTTTGCCAATGGAAAGAATCTTTATACGGTTCAGAATGCCAATGGAATTGAAGGGAACAGCATTACCGGAAACCGTGCCAAGTACATCGTGGAGCAACGCCGCAACGATAAACAGCAATGGATGTACAATGCCAATTTGCGCCACTCCCTAAGCGATAAGGTGATGATCTCGGCCGGGCTCAATCTCTCCCGCTTCAAAGGCCATAACTATAAACGGGTAGATGACCTCCTGGGTGCCGATTTCTGGGTAGATGTAGATAAATATGCCGAACGCGATTTTCAGGATCCCGTTTCCGCCAACAGCGACATCCGTACCCCAAACCGCGTAGTGAAAGAAGGCGATATTTTTGGGTATGACTACGATGCCAATATTGATCAGGGGGAGGCATTCGCAATGATTGAGTCTAAAGGGCGGAAGATTGATTTGTATGCTGCCCTCCAAGGCAGCAGCACACAATTCTGGAGAACCGGAAATATGCAAAACGGAAAATTCCCCGACCAGTCGCTGGGCGATGGGGAAAAACATTCCTTCCTGAACTACGGCGTCAAAGCGGGGGCCGACTACAAGATTACGGGAAGGCATTTCATTACAGCCAACCTGATGTATATGACCCGTGCCCCCTATTTCCGCAATGCCTATATCTCTGCCCGTACCCGCGATCAGGTAGTGGAAGGACTGGGGAATGAAGAGATACAGGGCGGAGATATCAGCTACCTTTTCCGTGGATCACGCCTTAAGTTCAGATTGACGGGCTATTACACCGAGTTCAACGATGGAGTCTGGGCACGCAGCTTCTATCACGAAGAGTTGCGCAGCTTTGTCAATTATGTGATGAATGGGGTGGACCAGATCCGCACCGGCATTGAAATGGGGCTGGAGGCCAACCTGACTCCGACCCTGACCGCCAGCCTGGTGGTAGCCGAAGGCGATTATGTGTACAACTCAAGGCCGCAGGTTTTTATCGCCCAGGACAATAATCCGCAGGAGGTCATCGCCTCCCGGAAAGTCTTTCTTAAAAACTATAAAGTGGGAGGGATGCCCGAGACGGCCATAAGTGGAGGTTTGAAGTATAATTCACCCAAGTACTGGTTTGTGGGCGTCAATCTCTCTTATTATGATAATACATACCTGACTCCCAATCCGGATCGCAGAACTGAGGATGCCTTGCAGGGCTTGGTGACCGACGACGTCCTCTATAAAGAATTGCTTACCCAGGAAAAGCTGGAATCCGGGATGATCGCGGATCTTTTCGGAGGAAAATCCTGGCGCTTTGGCTCCCATTTCCTCAGCCTGACCGTCAGTATGAATAATCTTTTGGATGTTACCGATTTCAGCATTGGCGGATTTGAACAATACCGCTATGATGCACGCGACATCGACCGCTTCCCTCCCAAGTATTTTTATCTCTACGGAAGAACTTATTTTGTTAACCTCAGATATCGTTTTTAATCCTCAATAAGAATGAAAAAAATAAGCATCCCTTTTTTAGCCCTATCCCTGATTGCACTGTTGATCACAGGCAGTTGCGTGAAACGTGATTTTGATGCCCCTCCGGGTAAAGAAATCCCCAAAGGCAATATCAAAACCATCGCTGAAATCCGCAGCCTTTATCAGGGCCAGCCAGTTTCCATTGATGAAGACTGGTCGGTTTACGCCGTGGTTACAATGGATGAACGTTCCGGGAATATATACCGCAATTCTTATATCCAGGACAAAACGGGAGCACTGAATCTTCGCCTGAATTCTTCCGGTGGCCTGTATCTGGGCGACTCTATCCGCCTTTACCTGAAGGGAACACTGCTCTCCAGTTACGGGGGGGTATTGCAGCTCGACAGTGTAGATGTGGATAACAATGTGGTCAAACAGGCTACCCTGCTTATGAAAGAAGCGGAAAAGGTCAGCATCACTGATATTATGACAGGCTTTTACCAGTCGAAACTGGTACGCCTGGACAGTGTGCAGTTCAAGGCTTCGGAGCTGGGCAAGACGTTTGCCAATACCGTGCTGCTCTATTCGGAGAACCGGATGCTGGAGGACTGCAATAAGAATGAGATCATAGTGCGCACCAGTGGTTATGCGAATTTCGCGGGTGAGCTGCTCCCGGAAGGGAATGGTTCGATGGTGGCTATTGTGAGTGAATTCAACGGCGATATGCAGCTCTTTGTCCGCTCATACGCCGAGATCAATATGAATGGTGAGCGCTGCGGCGGCGTTGGAAACCAGGACCCGATCACCATCAAAGCCCTTCGGAACCTTTATACGGGAAGCATTACCACTGTTCCGGCCAATAAGAAGATTAAGGGCATCATCATCTCCGATTATTCCAAATCTAATCTGCCCAATCGCAATGCCTTTATTCTGGACGAGAACGGAGACGGCATCGCCCTTCGCTTTGATGCCTCACACAGTTTTGCGCTGAACCAGGAAGTGGAAATTAATGTTTCAGGGATTGAACTGTCGGAGTTTAATGGCTTACTTCAGCTGAATAACCTTCCCAACGACAATGTCGCTGTGCTTGGCTCTGCGAGCCCTCCAATTCCCCTGGATGTGAATATTGAAGACATACAGGACGATTTTGAAGAGTTTGAAGCCAAGCTCGTGCGCCTGAGCAATGTGAGCATCAGTAAAAGCGGTGGGGAAACAACCTACGCCTATACCACCATTCTGAATGACGGTACCGGCCAGATCGATATGTTTACCACTTCCTATGCAAGCTTTGCCAACGACAATTTCCCCACTTATCCGGTGAATATTGTATGCATCGTTTCGCAGTATAATAACCCTCAGGTAATCATCCGGAATCTGAATGATATCACTCCGGCAAAGTAGTCCCCGGCAGATCCGGCTTTTGTATGCGATGGTTTTTTCAGATGCTTAGCGGATATTTTTCTATATTCGTTCCAAAATCTTCAGCCTAGTGACCGACAGCTTAATCATTATTCCTACTTATAACGAAAAGGAAAACATTGAGAAGATCATCCGGAAAGTGTTTTCTCTGGAGAAGGTATTTCATATCCTGATTGTGGAAGACAATTCTCCGGATGGCACGGCGGATATTGTCCGCCGCCTGATGCAGGAGTTCCCTGACCAGCTCTTTATGGAAGAGCGTCAGGGTAAGCTTGGCCTGGGAACGGCCTATATTCACGGCTTTAAATGGGGTTTGAAGAAGGACTATACCTACATCTTCGAGATGGATGCCGATTTCAGTCATAACCCCGATGATCTGATCCGCCTTTACAGGGCCTGTGAGGATGAGGGTGCCGACCTGGCCATAGGGTCGCGTTACATCAAAGGAGTGAATGTAGTTAACTGGCCAATGGGCCGGGTGCTGATGTCCTATTACGCCTCTGCTTATGTTCGCTTTGTCACCAGGATGAAAGTGCGTGATACCACTGCAGGCTTCAAATGCTACCGCCGTACGGTGCTGGAGACCATTCAACTGGATAAGATCCGGTTTACAGGTTATGCCTTCCAGATTGAGATGAAGTTTACTACCTGGAAGTTTGGGTTTAAGATCATTGAGGTTCCCATTATCTTCCACGATCGTACTGAGGGAAGCTCCAAGATGAGCAAGGGGATTTTCAAGGAGGCCGTCATTGGCGTGATCTCAATGACCATTCAAAGTTGGTTTAAAAAATACCACAGGCTTGCCTGAGAGCGAAATAATATACATTGGGTGGCGGAGCCGTGAGACGGTTTCGCCTTTTTTATATCCTGCATTATGCTGATAGAAAATGTGACCCTCATCAACGAAGGGAATGTTTTTCGGGGTGGACTCCTGGTAGAAGGAGACCGGATTCGTGCTGTTTTTAAGGAGGGCAATTTGCCGGCCTTCAAAGTGAACTACAGAGGACCGGTTTTTGACGGGGATGGGGGTTGGCTGATCCCCGGTGTGATCGACGATCAGGTACATTTTCGCGAACCGGGCCTGACCTACAAAGGGGATATCTTTACCGAAAGCCGGGCGGCTGCGGCAGGGGGCATCACCTCTTTTATGGAGATGCCGAATACTCAACCCCAGACGCTCAGCCTGGGCCTGCTGGAAGAGAAATACGGTCGTGCAGCAGAAGTGTCGGCGGTGAATTATTCCTTCTATATGGGTGCCTCCAACGACAATATCGCCGAACTGCGTAAAGTGGACCCCAAGCGGGTTTGCGGGGTGAAGGTGTTTATGGGCGCTTCTACTGGCAATATGCTGGTGGATAATCCCAAAGCCCTCGAACAGATCTTTGCAGAATCGCCTGCGCTGGTGGCCGTGCACAGCGAAGATGAGCAGATCATCCGAAGCAATATGGCCCGCTATGGAGAGGAAGCATTGAGTGCACGCCATCACCCAATGATCCGTTCACGGGAAGCCTGCATACGTTCTACAGAAAAAGCCCTGGGTATGGCACACCGGCACAAAACCCGCCTGCATATCCTGCATATTTCCACCGCCGAAGAAGCCAGGATGTTTGATGCAGGGCCGGTGGAACAGAAGAAAATCACCGCCGAGGTATGCGTGCATCACCTTTGGTTTTCAGATAAAGATTATGCTGTTAAGGGAAATCTTATCAAATGGAATCCGGCCATAAAAACAGCCGCCGACCGGGATACCCTGCGTCAGGCATTGACGGAAAATCGCCTGGATGTGGTGGCCACCGACCACGCTCCGCACAGCCTGGAAGAAAAACAACGCCCCTTTGTCCAGGCCCCTTCGGGAGGCCCACTGGTGCAGCACTCCCTGGTAGCAATGATGGAGATGGCAGCACAAGGCCATTTTACCCGTGAGATGGTAGTGGATAAGATGTGTCACCAACCCGCCCGCCTCTTCCGGATCAGAGACCGGGGCTTCCTGCGTCCTGGGTGTTTTGCCGACCTGGTTCTGCTGAGATCCAGTGAATGGACAGTGAGCAAAGAAAACATTTTCTACAAATGTGCCTGGTCGCCCTTCGAAGGCAGTACCTTCTCTCATCAGGTAGCCGTCACCTGGGTGAATGGGCAGGCTGTTTACAGGGACGGCAAAATAGAAGATATCCACTGCGGTAAGCGTCTTTTGTTCGGATGAGAAGAATGTTTTTGTGTATCAACGCGACATTATGGCTCTTCCCTTTTCCGGAAATACTTACGGCTCATTCTGATAAGAAAAGGATAGAAAACAGCCAAATGAATTGCAAAGAAAACGACCAGGGCCATTCCAAGCTTATTATGCAATTCCTGAAAGCCTTCCACCATCCCTTCCTCCTGAATCCAAAGCCAGGTGAGCAAACCACTGGCCGTTGTTGACAAAAACAAGAGAAGAAGCCCAAGATTGATGGGCTTAAACCCAGCCTTCCTGCCTTTAAGAAACAGACGCCTCAAAGCAGCCCAGTGAAGTACAAGGTGAAGTAGCACCAGGGGCAGGGCCACCAGGGTCGTCCGCTGATGGAACCAGCGCCACTGATGTCCGCTGAAGCCAAGCGTAAGACTTTCCTCCAAAACCCCACTGCGATAGATCAGCATTACAATGCCACTGCCTAGCAAGCAAAGAAAGGGAAGCAGGGCGGCAAGATCCACCACATAATTCCGAAAGGCTTTATTTGTCAGGAGTTTTTTCAGCATTGCGCAAATAGAGGCGTCGAAAATAGAAAAACCTGACCAATTCTCCCTGGAGCAAAAGCCTTGCTATTTCGCAAGTTGTTTCCACCCCACGCGGGATGTTGCAAAGTACACCATTGCACCCATAGCCAGGGCTATCGCATAATAGATCAATCCTGCGGTATGCTCCCCAAAAATCAGTTTCCCTGTTCCGAAGAGGAAAAAGAGCACCATCAGGCTGCCCGCAAACCAACTGATGAAAAGAAAATGCAGGCCCTTATCTGTCTGTACACCTGGCGAACGCGCTGCCACCGGCTTCCAACCCGGTCCTCCCGGCCTGACTTGCCGATAGAAGGCATCCAGTTTATCCGCTTGCGTCGGGCGGGTAATCAAGGTTACCGTAATCCAAACAAGGGTACTCCAGGCTACGATGATGAGCAGGCTGACTTCGTAGGGCAGTTGGTATTTATAATGAAGAACAGGATATACAGCATACGGTGCCAACATTGCCGCAATCTCCGACCAGGCATTGATCCGCCACCAGTACCAGCGCAGGATGAGCACCACGCCGATGCCCCCGCTGCAGGCCAGGATGAAGCGCCAGGCATCGCTGATTCGGTCGAGCTTGGCAGTTACGAGCAGGGAAAATGCCAGCAGGATGAAAGTAGTAATCCGGGAAATCCGGACATAATATTTCTCATCGCCATCGGGGCGGATAAAGGGCCGGAATAAGTCATTGACGATATAGGAGGTTCCCCAGACTGTTTGCGAAGCAATGGTGGACATATACGCGGCAAGGAAAGCAGCCAGGAGCAGGCCCATCAGTCCGGCTGGCATCATATCCCGGATAACCATCACAAAGGTGGCTCCTTTGTCAGTCGCATCAGGATAAAGGATGAGCCCGGCCAGCGCCACGATAATCCAGGGCCAGGGACGGATGGCATAATGCGCCACCTGGAACCAGAGGGTTGCCAGCACAGAGTGTTTTTCATCTTTGGCCGACATAATCCTCTGGGCGATATATCCCCCGCCCCCCGGCTCAGCCCCGGGATACCAGCTGGCCCACCACTGCACACCCAGATAGGCCACGAATGCTACGACCGAAAGCTGCAGCAAATCGCTGGCTCCCTGAGCTGTTCCAATAGAAGGGGTATAGGTAAAAACCCATTCAGGGAGTTGCGCCTTCATTCCTGCGATCCCTCCAACCTCCGGACTTTGCAAGGCATAGATGGCCAGGGCAATACAGCCTGCCATCGCCATAATGAACTGAAAAGAATCGGTGATGGAAATGCCCCACAAACCACTTAGTGCACTGTAAAAAGCTACAAAGAGCATAATCCCGCCAACCAGCAGGAGGTGAGAACTGAAAGTAAATCCGGCAAAAGAGAAAGAAGTGAAGCCCAACATACTGAAATCAGGAAACATAACCTGCAGTATCTTCACCATTGCCAGGTTGACCCAGCCAATGACGATCAGGTTCATAATGATGCCAATATAAACCGCACGGAAGCCTCGAAGAAAAGCAGCGGGCTTCCCTGAATACCGGATATCCACAAACTCGCAATCGGTGAGGATGCCGGCCCTGCGCCATAGCCGGGCGAAAAAGAATACCGTCAGCATTCCGCCAAAGAGCATATTCCACCATAGCCAGTTCCCTGCAATGCCATTTTCCGCCACCAGCTCTGTTACAGCCAGGGGGGTATCTGCCGCAAAGGTGGTAGCCACCATACTGGTACCGGCAATATACCAGGGTAACTTTCTGCCGGAAAGGAAGAAATCGCCAGTGCTGCGGCCCGCCCTGCGCGCCATAAATATACCAATGCCCAGGCTGATGGCCAGATACAATCCGATGATCAGCCAGTCGAGGGAAGACAGATAGACACTCATACACTTGCAGATTGGGTTAGCTGATGGGCAAATGTAGCAAAACAGGCGGGCATTCTGCCCGGACGTGATCCCCGATTTGCACAGGATTGCGTATCTTGGCTGCTTCAATTTATCCACATTATGAAAAAGATCATTCATACCGAAAATGCACCCAAAGCCATTGGACCCTACAGTCAGGCCACCGAAGTGAACGGATTGCTCTTCATCTCAGGCCAGGTACCCATCGACCCGGCCACAGGGAAAGTGGTGGAAGGCGATATCAAAGCACAAACGAAGCAGGTGATGGAGAACATCAAGGCGATCCTGGAAGAAGCCGGTTACAGCTTCTCCCAGGTAGTGAAATCCACCTGCCTGCTTTCCGATATGTCCCATTTTGCTGCGATGAATGAGGTGTATGGCGAATATTATAAAGAAAATCCCCCGGCCCGGGCGGCCTACGCTGTAAAAGGATTGCCCCTGGGCGTAATGGTGGAAATTGAAACCATTGCTGCTAAATAAAACCTTATGAGATACCGTACTTTTTTGTCCCTGCTGCTGGGACTGATTTTGTCGTTGCGCCTCTCCGCGGGAGAAGGGATGTGGATCCCCAGCCTGCTCAAGCAATTGAATGAGGCTGAAATGATTGAGATGGGATTTCGCCTTTCGGCTGAAGATATCTATAGTATCAATCACGCCAGTATGAAGGATGCTGTGGTGCTCTTCGGAAGGGGCTGCACCGGGGAGATCATTTCTGAAGAAGGTCTCATTCTGACCAACCACCATTGCGGACTTGGCCAAATTCAAAAGCACTCCTCCCTCGAAGCGGACTACCTGACCAATGGTTTCTGGGCGATGAATAAGGCGGAAGAGCTGCCCAATCCCGGACTGAGTGTGACCCTGCTGAAGTATATGGAGGATGTGACAGGGCGGGTGTTGCGTGATATCCCGGAAGACGCCGATGAAGCAAGCCGTGCAAAAAGGGTGAAAGAGAACATCTCCCTGATCATTGAAGAGGCCACTAAAGACAATCACTACGAAGCCTATGTCCGCCCTTTCTATTATGGAAATGTATATTACTTGTTTGTAAATGAAGTCTTTAAAGACGTCCGTCTTGTAGGTGCCCCGCCTTCCTCCATCGGAAAGTTCGGGGGCGATACGGATAACTGGATGTGGCCCCGGCATACGGGCGATTTTTCCCTCTTCCGCATTTATGCCGGTCAGGATAATAAGCCTGCTGAATATGCAGAAGACAATGTTCCCTACACACCTGCTTACCATTTCCCGATTTCTCTCAAGGGCTACAAGAAAGGGGATTTTACCCTGGTTTTCGGCTACCCTGGTTCTACTGACCAGTTTTTTACAGCGGATGCCGTGAAAGTGGTCACTGAAGTGCGCAACCCCATCGCCATCGATGCCCGCCGCCTTCGCCTGGATATTTTTGAGAAGCATATGCGCCAGGATGAGCAGGTGCGGATACAGTACACGGCCAAGCACGCCGGACTCGCCAATGGATGGAAGAAATGGATCGGAGAGAACCGGGGCATCCGCCGGCTCAATACCATAGCCATCAAGGAGAGCAGTGAAAAAGATTTCCATTTCTGGACCCAAAGCAACGACCAGCTCAAGGCGCAATACGGTAATCTGCTCCCTGATTTTGAAAAGGTATATCAAAGCTACGGCCCTGCTACCCGTGCCGCTACTTTTATCCGGGAAGCCGGACTGGCCGGGGAACTCCTGCGGCAGGCCGGACAGCTCGACGATCTGATCGCAGTGGCAACAGATAAGGAATCCGATCTGGCATTGGTTCAGGAAGAAGCACAAAAAGCCCTGTCCCGCTTTAACAGTTTCCAGAAAGATTTCAATACCGCCACCGACCAGGATGTGCTGGGTAGTCTGCTGGCCTATTATTATGAAGGGATGAATAGCGATTTCATCCCTGCTTCCTTGCAGAAAGGAATCAAAAAACACAAAGGCGATTTCAATGCCCTTGCACAGGAGCTGATGAAGGGGAGTATCCTTTCTAAGCCTGATGCCTTCCGGGAGGTGCTTCAAAGCGACAATAGAAATAAGATTAAAAAATTGGCAAAGGACCCGCTTTTTGTGCTCGCTGATGAACTGCTGACCTATTATTATGAGAATGTGGTTCCGGTGCTCCGAAGAGACAATCGCAGCCTGGACAGCCTGTACAGAGTTTATGTAGAGGCATTGATGCAGATGCGCCCCGATAAACGCTTCTATCCTGATGCTAACCTCACGCTTCGTATAACATACGGACAAGTGGATGACTATTTCCCCCAGGATGCGGTCACGTACAACCATTTTACCACGCTGGAAGGCATTATGGAGAAGGAAGCGCTGGAGGTGTATGATTATGTGGTTCCAGAGAAACTACGCACCCTTTATGAGGCCGGGGATTATGGTACCTATGCAGGTGCTGACGGAAAGATGCATACCTGCTTTATTGCCAGCAACCATACCACAGGCGGAAACTCTGGCAGCCCGGTGCTTAATGCCGATGGGCAGCTTATCGGGATCAATTTTGACCGGAACTGGGAAGGAACAATGAGCGACATCGATTACGACCCGGATATGTGCCGGAATATCAGCCTGGATATCCGCTATTGCCTGTTCATCATTGACAAATTTGCAGGGGCAGGTCATCTGATAGAAGAAATGAGCCTGGTGCGCTAAGCCGGCTTGCATACTTTTGAATTCTTTAACCCCACAGAAATGATTCGCGTAGCCATTAATGGATTTGGCAGGATAGGCCGTGTCACCACCCGCCTCCTTCTTGAACAAAACGATCTTCAACTCATTGCTATCAATGACCTGGGTGACCCGCATACCCTGGCACATCTTTTCAAATATGACTCCATCCAGGGAATATACCCTGAGGCGGTCAGTGCGGATGGAAATACCCTGAAGATAGGGGAGAAAAAGATACAGGTATTGTCGGTGCCCGAGCCTGCCTCCCTTCCCTGGAAAGCGCTGGAGGTAGATGTGGTGATCGAAGCGACAGGTTTATTTCTGACCAGAGCCTTGGCTTCACAACATCTGCAGGCCGGAGCCAGAAAGGTGATTCTTTCTGCGCCTTCCAAAGGAGAAGCGGAAGACATTGCCTTTGTAGTATTGGGCGTCAATGATGAGGTGATTGCGGAGGCCGGAGATATTATTTCCAATGCTTCCTGCACCACCAATTGTGTAGCTCCCCTGATCAAGATTCTGGATGATCGCTGGGGGGTGGAGAAAGGTTTCATCACAACAGTGCACTCTTACACCCGCGATCAGAACCTGATGGATGGCCCCCACAGCAAAGACTTACGGCGGGCCCGGGCTGCGGCCGTTTCTATCATTCCCACCACCACGGGGGCCGCGAAAGCATCCACCCGTATCTTTCCGAAACTGAAAAACAACCTGGGGGGCGCCGGGATACGGGTTCCGGTGCCGGATGGTTCTCTCACCGATCTGACCTGCACGCTCAGAGACAGTACGAGTGTGGCCGAGATCAATGCAGCCTTTAAAGCAGCCGCAGAGGGTCAGATGCGCGGGATACTGGAATATACCGAGGATCCTATTGTCTCGGTGGATGTGATCGGGAACCGGCATTCGGCGGTGTTTGATGCTGGTCTGACGGCGGTACTGGGCGATAAAAACAAGCTGGTGAAGGTGGTGGCCTGGTACGACAATGAGATGGGTTATTCGGCAAGGCTGGTGGAATTGATCCGGAGGGTGGTTTAATACATTTACTTCTCTTTATCAGATGAATTGCTCGATACAATCGAGCGGCCCTGACGCACGCGCGCGAGCAAAAAAAAAGAACCTGCCTCATTGAGACAGGTTCTTTATCTAAGATCAAAAATTTCTTAGCGTACACTCACCTTGCGGGTGGTTTCGCTGCTTTCGCCTACAACACGGAGGAAGTAAGCACCGCTTTTGATATTGCGTACATCGACCACGGCACGGAAGTCATCAACCTGGCTGGCATATACCATTTGACCCAGGGTATTGATCAGCTCTACGCGGGTGATCATCTCTTCGCTGGTCACTGTCAGTTCAGTGGAAGCCGGTACCGGGAATACGTTTACGCTGAGTTCATTGACTTCGATCTCAGGAGTACCAACAACCATATCCAGATAATATCCGAAGATGTCCTGCTCGCCCTGCGCCAGCCCACCCAGGGTGTACTCGCCCGGGATAATATCACCGGCAGACCAGAGACCTCCTGCGATGCAAGTTGCACCAAGATCACCGCTCACACTGTGTGAAACGCCTGTGGCTACGCCTGTGGTAGGATTAAACTGCTCTACCTGGCAGCCAAGTCCGCTTGAAGTACCGGTGAAGAGCCAGAGGAATGGACCACCTGCACTGTTCATATCATAGGCCATCCCATAACAGCTTGGCGGGGTGGAGATCACATTCAGGACAGCTCCGGTGCGGCTCACCAAAGTAAGGTCGGTGCTGAAGTTGTTCACCCAGAAAGCATCATTGACAGGATCATAGGCAATGGCGCGTGCAGCCACCGGGCTGGTAATGGTGCTGATCAGGGTACCTGTGGAGGTGAAGCAATAAATAGTGGTAGAGGCATCAGAACCATAGAGGTAGGTACCGTCCCACGCCATATCGCGGATGCCTGAAGAACCTGTAATCCAGGTAGGAATGAAGGAATCCACCAGGGCACCGGCAGGGCTGATGCGGAAGATGGTTCTTCCACCGCCAAATCCCCACTCTGCTGCAAAGAAGTTGGTACCATCCCATTCTGAACCTGCAAGTCCGGAGCCACCGGTGATGCTGTCGGCATCAATCACAAATTGAAGATCCCACATTTGTGAGCCGGGGCCGGTGCCACCACCCACACCTACTTTTACCAGGTCGAGGAAGAAGGCAGCGCCATCGTTGAAGTTGTCCGTTACGTGCTCACGGAAGGCAATGTAGATATCCTGTCCGGCATAGGCAGCCAAAGGATATTCATAATAGAACCAACCTGTATCGGTAGCTAAATAAGCAATTTGCGCCAGGTTAGTCGTGAAATTGGCTGTAGCATTTCCCGTGGTGGAGATCTTGATATCCAGGTTGTCGATGTATAAGTCTGAAAACTTATATACCCAGAAAGAGAGGGTATCGGTGGCAGAAATGGTCACTTGCGGGGTGATCAGCCACTGGTCGTTGTAAGAGGCACCACCGGTGGTCCAGGTGCAGAAAGCCACGCCTTGTCCACCACCTACAGGTGCAACAACCGTACCTCCATTCCATCCCGGGATCGGGGAAGTTCCAACAGTCTGGCGTTCCCAGCCGGTTCCCCCATCGGGACTCTGGGTGGACCAGCCTGCCGGGGGGAAGGTTGGAGATTCAAAGCTCTCGTCGATCGAAGTGACTGTGGTGTTCTCGATGCCATTCCCTGTAGTGGGGGCATTGGGATCGGAATCAGCCACATTAAGCTTGTTTTGTGCGAACAACAGGCTGGTGCCCATCATCATCACAACAAACCACTGAAGAAGAATAGTAGATTTTCTCATAGTGAAAGGATTTGGTTTTTAATAGGATTAGGCAAATATAGTAAATCTGGGAAATGATAAACAAACCTAAAAATCGGTCAAGGCAGAAAAAAGATTACAAAGGTTTAACCAAAATCCTGGGTTCCAGCATCTCCATCATTGCATAGCGCACCCCTTCTCTGCCCAGGCCGGAATCTTTCACGCCCCCATAGGGCATATTGTCCACGCGGAAAGTAGGGGCATCGTTGAGGATCACCCCGCCCACCTCCAGCTCGTTGAAGGCCTTATCCATCTCCTCAATATTCTGTGTGAATACGCCTGCCTGCAAGCCGTATCGGCTGTTGTTGAGGGCTTCCAGGGCGGCATCAAAATCGCTGAACTTCTCCAGCACCACCACGGGGCCAAACACCTCCAGTGCGCACACCTTCATCCGTGGCCGGGTATCGGTGAGGAGCGTTGGCTCCATATACGCGCCTTTTCTTGTGCCTCCGCACAAAATTTTCGCTCCCTGCTGCACCGCTTCTGACACCCAGCTCTCTACCCGTTCAGCATTGTCTTCATCAATCATTACCGAGATATCTGTATCCATTTCCTGTGGCGAGCCGTAACGCAGGTTCCGGGTACCCTCCAGCAAGGCCTGGCTGAAAGCCTCAAAGCGGCTTTCGTGCACATATATACGCTGTGTGTGGATGCATACCTGGCCGGAATAGGCAAAACCGCCATTCAGGCATTTGGATACCGCCAGGGGAATGTCTGCACTCTCGCTGACTATGACGCCTGCATTGCCCCCCAGCTCCAGGATGACTTTCTTCTTTCCTGCCTGCGCTTTCATTTTCCAACCCACCTCCGGTGAGCCGGTAAAGCTGAGCACAGCGATGCGGGGGTCTTCCACCAGCATATCTCCCTCTTTTCTCCGCATTGGCAAAACGCTCAGGGCACCTGCCGGCAGACCTGCTTCTGCAGCAATACCAGCCAGCATCAGGGCGGTCATTGGTGTGGAGGAAGAAGGTTTCAGTATAATGGGGCATCCGGCGGCCAGGGCCGGGGCGATTTTATGGGCCACCAGGTTGATGGGAAAATTAAAAGGGCTGATGCCGGCCACGATGCCGGAGGGGAAGTATTTCACCCAGCCTTCTTTTCCCTCCGCCGCAGGGGTACGGTCGAGCCGCAGATATTCCCCCGGAGCCCGCAGGCACTCCTGCACCGCAATTCGAAAGGTGTCCTCCGCCCGGTCCACTTCTCCCAGGGCATAGCGCAAGGGCTTGCCACTTTCCAGGCTGATCATCCCGGCCAGGGATTCCCGCTCTATATGAATGCCGTTGGCTATTTTTTCCAGCCATCCTGCACGGATATGCAGGGGCGTTTGGGCGATCACTTTCAGGGCCGTAGCAGCCGCTATTATACATTCATCCACCATCTCAGGGCCGGCCAGCCAGGTCTTTCCCACTTCGCGCTGATCCCAGGGGCTTCGTACTACCCACTCCTCTCCTTCTTCCCTGAAACGGCCTGCTGCAAACAATCCGGAAATTCTCATACCAAATTTTTTTCTCGTTTGCTCAAAGGTAAGAATATCCGGGGGAGTCAAAAGAAGCCTTCTCTGCCTACCTTTGCGCGATGCCCCGCAACGAAAAGATCATCGCCTGGATTACCCTTTTCTCCCTGATGCTCATCTGGGGCAGCTCCTTCATTCTGATCAAGAAAGCGCTCTTGTATTTTTCTGCGGTCGAAGTGGGCCTGCTGCGCATCGTGGCAGCCTGGCTGTTCCTGCTGCCCTGGGCTGTGCGTCAACTGAAAGGACTGAAGCGGAGGCAATGGTTTTATCTGGTGCTGGTGGGGATGGTGGGAAGTGCGGCTCCGGCCTATCTCTTCCCCAAAGCCCAGACAGGCATCGACAGTGCGATGGCAGGCATCCTGAATTCCCTGACCCCGCTGTTTACTTTGTCGGTGGGTATGCTGATTTTTGGCACCCGGCCGGCGGTCTCAAAAATCATTGGGGTACTGATAGGACTTGCCGGAGCTGTAGGATTGATGAGTGTGAGCGGTGGGAAAGACCTGGCTTTCAATTTCTCTTACGCGATCTATATTCTCATCGCCACCCTTTGTTATGCCATCAATGCCAACATCGTCAAGCACCGGCTGGGCGATGTGAATCCGCTACGACTCACCGCCCTGGCCTTTTTCCTCATCGGTCCCCCTGCCCTGCTGTGGCTGGGACTGGATGCCGATTTCTCCGCCAAGCTCACCAGCCTTCCGGGTGCCGGGACCGGCCTTTTATATGTGGCCATCCTGGGGATGATTGGAACAGGGCTGGCCCTGATGTTTTTCAACCGCCTGATCCAGATGACCAGCCCGGTTTTTGCGTCTTCCGTCACCTACCTCATCCCTATTGTGGCAGTGCTGTGGGGCATTATCGATGGGGAGGTATTTCGCTTGAGTTATTTTCTCTGGATAGCGATGATTCTGGGCGGAGTGATGCTGGTGAACAAGAGATAGGGGATTGGGCAATCAAGTGGCAGAGGTGCAAATCCAGCAAAGATTATTTATCCTCTGGCAGGGATTCTTTCCCCTTTTCAGTAGGAGGCTCTTCCTCATTGAGGCCGCTTTTATAACTCCTGATGCCTTTACCCAGTCCTCGCATCAGCTCGGGAATTTTTCTGCCGCCAAAAAGCAGCAGCACTACGATGGCGATCACGATGATCTCTGTCTGGCCGAACCAACCAAGAAGTACGAAGGGGGTCATAGTCATTGATTTTGTCAAAGATATAAAAATCAGGACAGGGTAGTAAAATGTTTCATTTCAGGTTTTCAGAAAGAGACAGGCATCCCCATAGCTGAGAAAACGGAAGCCATTCCGGAGAGCATAGTCGTAGGCAATTCGCCAGTTTTGCCCGGTAAAGGCGGCAACCAGCATCAGCAATGTGCTCCCGGGTTGATGGAAATTGGTGATCATTGCATCTGTGACCTTGAAGGAATAGCCTGGTACGATGATCAGCTGGGTGGAGGCCTGCAATATGCGGGTATCCTTTTCTTCCATATAGTCTGTCAGGGCTGAGAGGGCTTCTTCTCTGGATGGTTGATGGCGCATTTCATAGGCTTCCCATTGTGAGAGGTGATGCATATCGTTTTGCCTTTTGAGATGCTTGGCTCCAAGCCAGTAGAGTGTTTCCAGGGTTCTGACACTGGTTGTGCCAACTGCGCTCACAGATCCCGGATGTGCAGCAAGCTGCCGTATCAAGTCGATGTGAACCCTGATCTGCTCCTGGTGCATTTCGTGTCCGCCTATGGTAGGGGTACTGAGCGGACGAAAAGTGCCTGCCCCCACGTGAAGGGTAAGCCTTCCGGTCTGGTGTCCGTCCTTTTCCAGGCTATGCATCAGTTCGGGAGTAAAGTGCAGGCCGGCGGTAGGGGCCGCCACCGATCCCTCATTGTCCGCATAAACGGTTTGATAGCGCACTTTATCCTCCTCTTCTGCTTCTCTGGGGATATAGGGAGGCAGGGGTACTTTCCCGCAGGCTTCCAGTACCTGGGCAAATGAAAGGCCGGCAGGTGTCCATCGGAAATCAATCAATGAATGCGCTTTTTCCTGTGCGATTCGCCCGGCATAGAGCATTCCGGCAATACGACCTGATTTGAAAGGCATTTCAAGCAAGCCTGATTTCCACCGGCGTGATTGGCCTACCAGGCATTTCCATTCAGCCCTTTCCTGCTGCTCAAAGGCCATTTGGATATCCTTGTGCTTTCCGGCCGGCTCAAGCAGGAATACTTCGATGCGTGAGCCTGATGCTTTCTGAAAGTGCAAACGCGCCTGAACAACCCGGGTATCATTGAACACCACCAGGCTTTCAGCCGGGAGATGAGCGCTTATTTCGGAAAAGGAAGCCTCGCTGATTTCCTCGCCCCGGCTGACCAACAGACGCGATTGCTCCCGCTTCTCCAACGGATAGGCCGCAATGCGGCAAGCAGGGAGCTCATATTGGTAATCGGATGCGGGAATGTTTCGGGGTATCATTGCAAGCCTGAAAGATCAGCTGCCAAAGATATCGGATATATCAATTTCTTTTTCGTAAAGATGAATGACCTCCTCCAGCACTACGGCCTCCACCTTGTCAATACGGTTGTGATGAGGACGATACCATACTTCCACAAACAAAGGACCCAGTTGAAATAGCTTGATCGTGTAATACAGGTAGATCCGGGCCATTATCTCCTGGCCCTCCTCAAAAGTCAACCTGACTTTCTCCTTTGCCGGAATCTGGTTAAATGTATCGCGGGTCCATTCCATCCTTAACAAATGAGATATTCTTTTACTCGGGGACTACCCTGCGCAGTTCTGAACGAAAGCGGTCGCGGAGGTATTTAAGCTGTTCCAGTTGGATTTCTTCAGAATAAATGCGGATGAAATCCACCAGGCCTGGTTTTCTGTACATCGACCCGATGGCAGCCACAAAATGCTTGAAATCATAATTGTTCCTGATATTCTCGTAGATCATTTCAAAATCAGCCCACTCCGGCTCCCTGGCTACCTCCAGATAATAGCTGTTGGCCTGGTCATTATCCTGAAAAATACCTTCATCCAGGACATTCATTACAAAGTACTTTCTCACCTTGATCAGGGTGGCGAATTCCTTGATTTGCCTGGGTCTGGCAAAAACCAGACCAGCAGAGGCATAGTGCCGGATGAGGACGGCAAGTTCATCCAGCTCATCCATCTTCAGGCGAATGCAAAAGGCTCTTTCGTTCATCACCGTGAGTTGGCCAAGGATGGCATCAAAATGCAGCGCCGGATGCTCCTTTTTGATCTTCTGTGTGATGCGGATAAACTCGTCTTCGTTGGGCTCATAGAAGGAGCGGATAACCACAAAAACGGAGCGAGGGATCAGCTCCCTCCGGTTTCGGGGAAGATTAAACATATCATAGTAACCGGAAAAGGGGGCCATATCTTCCAGTACCAATGCGGGTAAGGATTCCTTAAACTTAAGGGTGGCCAGGGTTTCCTTTTTCAGGATGTATCCCAGGGCTTCTATTCTTTCCATCGGATGATTAAATAAAGTGAATGAAACATTTCATATATCAATACAAATATATGTTTATTCGGGCAAGGATAAAAATTTCTACCACAGTCTGGGCTGGTAGGTGAGCATCACCCAGGTCCACCAGCTTAGCCGGCTTGTCCCTTTATCCAGGCCTTTCAGTGCTTCCATCGTCTCTGTGGGGAAGAAGAGAGAGGCACCGGCCTGCAGCCTGATCCCCTGGGCAAAGTGTTGGGTGTACATCAGGTCGGCTTCGGTACCAAGAAAGGCGGTTTGGCTTTGATCCATTCCCGGAATGCTTTTTTGGGCAGTCCGGAAAAGATGCAACAGAAAGCGCAGGTCATTTTCTTTGCCAAGCGCATATTTGACAAAAGGGTACACATCGATCAGCCCGGCTGAACCTGTGGCAGCGTCCAGGTTCGCAAACTGATTCATATAGCCATTAAATTTGAACCGGGCCCCATAGAGCAGGTCGAAGCTGTGGTCTTTATCAAGGTAATCCGCTTCGGTGCGGCTCCCGTCGTTCCCGGACAGGAGATCTGCACCCACTCCTGCCTGCCAGCGTCCCAGGGCGTAGCTGCCACTGAATGTTGCCATCCAGGCCTCTACCCTCCGACCGTGAATGTTTCTGCCAAACTGTCCGAAAAGGTTGGCATTCAGTGCCATTAGTTCCTTTTTGTGAGCCAGGTGAAATCCGCTGGTTCCGCTGACATAGAGGACATTTTCGAAACGTGGACTTTGGTAGCCGCTCGTAATCATAGAGTAGGAGAGGCGGGTGTTGGCACACAGGGCACGGCGGATCCACAAATAATTCAGCATTCTTATTCTGTTCTTGTCGCTGTAATACTCGTCTACTCCCGAGGGAGTACCTGTAACAGTGCTGTTTTTGTTGTTATAGGAAAGCACGGCCTCCGTTTCCCATTGCGCATCCGTACGACGGTAGCGCAATGCATCATAAGCTTGTCCGTATTGGTTCCAGTTGCGTTCTGCAATCAGGCGTTCGTCATCCAGAGACAGGATTTGCCGGCCCAGTCTCAGGTGGGCTTTATCAGTGAGTTTCATCTCCATCCAGGCCTCGAAAACATCCAGAGCCTGATTGGCCCAGGCACCGGTAGCGGTGTAAAAAGTCTCACCCCCCCAGGCACGGATATCCTGTATGTTCAAACGCATACTCACCTGGTCTTTGCCGTAGCTGAAGCCCAGACGGCTTCTTTGGCTTACCCCTGCCAGAAAATCAGTTTCCGGTCCGGCTATGAGCAGATACCCCTGGTTTATTTCTGCCCGCATCCTGAGCTGGGCATCCACTGAAAATTGTGCCTTAAGTTGGATCGAATTGCAGAAGAAGGCGAGGCAGAAAAATGCGATATAGTATCTCATTTTGATAGGGTTTTGGATGAGAGATAGACAAAGATAGCAGTTCAGCGTTTTATTCCTACCTTGCCGGGCAATGATGAAGCTTTTGAGATTCCTGCCGAATGCCGCCACCCTGGCCAACCTCGCTGCCGGTGTGAGCGGCTTGTATTTCCTGTCCAAAGGTGAACTGATCTATGCCTCCTGGATGATCTTGCTCGGAGCTTTATTGGATGTCGTGGATGGCTTGCTGGCCCGTGTGTTGGATGCGGCTTCACCCATTGGAAAGGACCTGGACTCGCTGGCCGATCTGGTCAGTTTCGGGATATTACCGGCGGCGATTATGGCCTGGTTTGCACAGGAGGCCGGCAGTATTGGCATCATTGTGTGGCTGGTTTTCCTTCTGCCACCCCTGGCTGCAGCCTGGCGACTGGCCCGCTTCAACAATGATCCCGGGCAACACGAACTTTTTCTTGGCCTTCCGGCGCCTGCAGCAGGCCTCTTTCTGGGCAGCTGGCCCCTGGGCCTGGCCTATGGCTCAGGGCTTGCACTCAGGCTGATGGATTATGCTGTCCGGTCTCCCCTGATCATATCCCTTCTAATTATCCTGATAGCGCTTCTGATGATTTCCCGGCTTCCCTTGTTGAGCTTCAAAATGAAGAGCCTGCAAGACCGCAGGATGTCTGTTTTGCTCGCATTATTGGTATTGACAGCAGCCTTGATCTTAGTCAGCGGGATGGCTGCCATACCCTTTGTGGTATTGCTCTATCTCATTTTTTCACTGGTCATAGCAGCAGGGAAAAGACAGAAAACGCATCATCCCTGAATATCCATAGCAAGGCTGTAAGCCGCACATCATAATTCCACCAGCTTCTGAAGGGAATTGAACTCTATCCAAAACAAAGAATTATCTTTGCGCTGTTATTACATTCACACTAATTCACCATACGATGAACAATGCAATTTTCAGTTATGACCTTCCCGGCAATGAACCGGTAAAATCCTATCTGCCCGGCTCTCCTGAGCGGGTAGCACTGAGGACAGAGTTGAACCGCCTTAGTGCCGAGGTTTTTGATATTCCCCTGATCATTGGAGGAAAGGAAATCCGGACAGGCGATACCGGAAAGGTCGTGATGCCCCACCGGCATTCCCACGTCCTGGCACATTACCACAAGGCCTCTCCCAAAGAGGTACAGATGGCCATTGAGGCTGCGGATAAGGCCCGCAAGGCTTGGGCAGATACGCCCTGGGTGGAGAGAATGTCGGTCACCCTCAGGGCGGCCGAATTGCTGGCAACGAAGTACAGGGCGCTGATCAATGCTTCCACAATGTTGGGGCAAAGCAAGAATCCTTTCCAGGCAGAGATTGATGCGGCTGCAGAAACCATCGACTTTCTCCGCTTCAATGCCCATTTTATGGGAATGATCTATGCCGATCAGCCCATTTCCGATATCGGCATTATGAACAGGGTGGAATACCGGGCCCTGGAAGGCTTTATCTTTGCAGTGACTCCCTTTAACTTCACCTCCATTGCGGCCAACCTGAATATGTCTCCGGCGCTGATGGGAAATACTACGATTTGGAAACCGGCCACTACCGCCTTGTTCTCTAATTATTTTATGATGAAGATCTTCCAGGAAGCCGGACTGCCTGATGGGGTGATCAATTTTGTGCCGGGCAAAGGTTCCGTCATTGGGAATGGACTATTTGGTGCTCCCAGTTTTGGCGGCATTCACTTCACCGGCTCCAATGCCACCTTTAACCAGCTTTGGAAATCGGCTGCCGATAACCTGCCTAAATACAAGGCATATCCTAAAATTGTAGGGGAAACAGGGGGCAAGGATTTCATCTTTGTCCATCCCTCTGCCGGAGTGGATGAAGTAGCCACTGCCATCGTACGCGGCGCTTTTGAATATCAGGGGCAGAAGTGTTCGGCTGCCTCCCGTGCTTATATCCCGAAGAGTTTATGGAATGATATTAAGGAAAGAATGGGAGGGATGCTCTCTGAGGTCAGAATGGGCGATCCGGTGGATTTCACCAACTTCTTCAATGCCGTGATTGATGAAGCCAGCTTTGATAATATTGCCGATTACATTGGAAAGGCTAAGGCTTCCGCCGATGTGGATGTGATCTTTGGCGGCACTTGCGACAAATCGGAAGGCTATTTCATTGAGCCGACTGTCCTGCTCACCCGCGATCCGCATTTTGTTACGATGGAAGAGGAGCTTTTCGGCCCTGTCATCACCATCTTTGTTTATGAAGATCAGAAGTTCGAAGAAACCCTCGAAATCTGCGACCACACTTCTCCTTATGCGTTGACGGGCGCCATCTTTGCCAACGAGCGTTATGCTGCCATCAAAGCGATGGACCTCCTTCGTCATTCTGCCGGAAACTTCTATATCAATGACAAACCTACCGGTGCTGTCGTTGGTCAACAGCCCTTTGGAGGCAGCCGTCAGTCGGGAACCAACGACAAGGCGGGAAGCTATCTGAACCTTATCCGTTGGGTTTCTCCCCGCACCATTAAAGAGAACTTCGTGCCACCTACCGACTTCAAATACCCCTTTATGCAGGCGGATTGAGTTGAATTTCACTGATATATATCAATAAAATAAAGGACGGCTAAGGCTGTCCTTTTCTTTATTTCGGGATTACTATTCAGTAATTTTATCGGCACTATTCTAAGCCTATGGAAGCGATCGGGGAAAGTGATTTTTACAAGCGGGTAGTGTTGCGCCTGAAAGAGCGGGAAAAGGAACTGCATTGTATTTATAAAGTGGAAGAAGTACTGAGGGGCAATGGGCGTCCTTTGGATGAGATATTCAGGGAGGTGTTGCGTGTTATTCCTTCGGGCTGGCAGCATCCGACTCTGTGTGAGGCCAGGATTATCTTTGAAGGAAAAGTTATCCGGACGGATGATTTCCGGGAAACCGAATGGATGCTGCAGGCAGATATCGTATTGGATGATAATGTAGCCGGGCGCCTCGATCTGGTTTATACTCAAAGGGTGGCCGGAGAGCATCAGCTTGTTTTCCTTCCTGAAGAGCAAAAATTATTGAATACCATCGCAGAGAGCCTGAGCCATCATATCTTCATACAAAGATTAAGGGCCACCCTGAAAACCCTGCGCGGGCAGCCTTCCTCGAAAGCAGAAGCGCCACGCGAAACCATCCTTTCCCCCGACTCCGACCTGCATTGGAAATGGCGTTCCCGTCAGGCCGAACTGATCACCAAACACCTCGACCTGGAAACATTCGGTGTGGAAGCCGTATATGTCATTGGAAGCACAAAAAATGCCACCGCCGGGCCCGAGTCGGATATTGATCTGCTGATCCATTTTAAGGGGGACAAGCAACAACGCAAATGCCTGGAGGCCTGGCTGGATGGCTGGAGCCTGTCGCTGGCTGAAATCAGCTTTCTGAATACCGGTTATCGCCCTAAAAGGGGATTACTCGATGTACACCTGATCACCGATGAGGATATCCGGAAAAAAAGCAGTTATGCCGTGATGATCGGCGCAGTCGATAATGGCGCCCGCTTGCTGAAAGCACGCAATCCCCTTTCCTGATATGCCCAGGGCCTTCTTCGTTTCCGACCTCCACGGGCAGATCCCGCGTTATGAAAAACTGTGGGAAAAGATGCTGAGCGAAGCCCCGGAAGCGGTGTTTTTTGGCGGAGACCTCTTTCCGCACGATATGGCACGACTGCCGGCAGGATTGAACCATTTTTCAGTAGATTATCTGCGCCCGCAATTGGAAAAGCTGAAAGCGGAAATGAATGAGCGCTATCCCGCTATGCTGCTTATTCCCGGCAATGATGATGCCCGTGCCGAAGAAGACCTACTGCTTGAAATGGAAAAGGACGGGCTCCTGCACTATTTGGTAATGAGAAAAGTTGACGTGATGGGCTATACCATCGCCGGATATCCTTTTGTGCCGCCCACACCTTTTCTGCGGAAAGACTGGGAAAAATACGATGTATCCCGCTATGTCGATCCCGGATGCGTCCCCCCTACGGAGGGACATCGCACCAAGGCTCCGGATTACGATCCCGGGTATGATACCATTGCCAAAGACCTCCAGATTCTCAGCAAGGGAATGGTGGCCGAGAAAAGCATATTCCTGTTTCATTCACCGCCCTATCAGAGCAAACTCGATCGTGCCGCCCTCGATCATCAATTTGTGGACCACGTTCCGCTGGATGTGCACGTGGGCAGCATAGCCATACAACGTTTCCTCCAATCCTTCCCGGCTCACCTGAGTTTGCACGGACATATCCACGAATCATCCCGCTTGACGGGTCATTGGAAAGACAGAATCGGCGAAACAATTTGCCTGGGTGCAGCCTGGGATGGCCCGGAATTGGCACTGATTTCCTTCGATACTGAAAAGCCTGAGGAGGCCCTCAGGCTTTTGATCTGAAAAAAAAAGGGCCTCTCGCGGAGGCCCTTGCTGTATTATTGTACGATCATTTTGCGTACCAGTCGTCGTCCCTCAAATTCCAGATAATAGAAGTAAACGCCCGCGGTCAGTGCATCTGCATCCAGCTCAATCTGGTGCAGGCCTGCATTTACGGTGCGTTCCTGTGTGAAGACCGGCTGGCCGAGATAGTTCAACAGCCCGAACTGGTATGTTCCGTAGCTGGGAAGCTTGAATGGAATGAGCGTCATATTCAATGCCGGGTTCGGAATGTTCTGGCTCATACTGAAACCTTCAAGGTCTGTTTCTGTCACTTCAGTATACAGCTCTTCCAGAATAGTACATTTCTCATCGTTCCAGGGGTATCCGTCTCCGCTGACCAGGGTTCTGGAGCAGAGGTAGTAGAACCCGATATAATCGTGTTTATACTTCTGCTGGAAAGTGTAGTAGAGCGTATCTCCCGGCATAAAGGGATTGGCTGCATCCGTCCAGGTTTCTGTGGCGATGATGTTTCCGGCCACAGTGTATTGCAGGTCGAAGGTGGTGAAAGGATTCAAGCCCCGGTTCTCCACCTGCACCGTGACGGTAGCTGAGTCACCGTGGATAGTAGGATTCTGAGGTGAAATAATCTGTGTGACGGCCAGATCGTAATTAGGTGGCAGCACATTGTAGGTATCACAGCTCATATTGTTGTAGCCGTTGATATCCCCACTCACGTCTGTGAAGGCACAGAGTACATAATCGAAGAGGGGAGAGGCCATAGGTTGGAACGTATAGGTGGTGGTGGAGTCCGGAGGCAGGGCGCCGGTCCACATTCCGGTATTTACCGTAGCACCGTTGACTTTGTACCGCACGGGAATTGAGAAGAGGGTATCGCTTCCAAAGTTCTGAATGCGAATTTCGACATCGATATCGGTTCCGATGATGGTGGGGCTGGGTGGCCCGATGATTTCAATCACACCGGCATCTTTGGGGATGATCGGAATGGTGATCTCCAGATTATCCAGAATCCAGCCTTCAAAATTATTGCTGTTGGCGGCAGTGGTGAAGAAGATAAAGCGGAACTGAGTTGGCTCAGCCATATCGTAGATGTTCTTGAGGTTATAGGCAGAATGCATCCATCCGTTCTGCCCACCGTTTCCTGTCCACAGATTCTGAGGGGAATTATACCAGTTCACCCCATTGGGATCATTGGGGGCGCCAAGCAGTTTCCAACCCAGGATGCTCTTGTACTGTATGGCAGCGCCGTCTCCGCTGTGGGTATTGAACCGCTGCCAGAACTTCAGGCTGTCGATCCCGGTGATCAGATGATTGAAGCGGGGAGTATACAGGAAATTTGCTCCATTATGAATGTATGGTCCATCCAGGGTTGTTCCCCAGACATTCGGGTTGCTGATAGCACTGTTGAGTACCGTACCCGAGGGGATGCCTCTTTCCCACTGGTTGGGCAGAGAGTCGGGCCAGAATTCAGCGGCTGCCTGATCGAAATTGTTGATATAGGGCAGGCCGGCGGTAAATTCAGCGTAGCAATCGATGCAACGGGTATCATTGAAGGCATTGCTGTCGCCGGGCACAATGGTATAAGCACAGATACGGTGGTTGCCATTGCCCAGGGTCAGGGCCGGCAGGTTCACAATGGCTGTAGCCTGTGGGGCCAGAGGGTTAAGGTAGGTATAGGTTGTTGGAGGGCCATTGTTGACTTCGTAAGCAATATCCACCGAACCCAGGGTATTGGTACCGAAGTTCTGGATTTTCACTGTGATCGGGCTTGTCACCCCTGCAGTGCTCAGTTCGCCTGGTGAAAGGATGTCGGTTACCCCGGCATCATTGGGGATCATCGGGATGATGAGTGCCAGGTAATCTTCTGTTTCCCCGTAGGTATAGGTGCCGCAAGCCGGGGCTGCCCCATAGCGGTCCATCACAACCCGCATCATTGTCATCCCGGGGGTAGCCGTCACAGGTACCGTTAAGGTTCCTGTGACTGTGGGGTTACTGCCGCTAAAGACTCCGGAGAAGGCCAGTTCACCGGGAATGTTAAAGATACCGTTCCTGTTATAATCGATATAAACCTTAACTCCTACGTTTCCGGTGTACAGCGTGGACGAAGAAATCCTGGATATGGAGATCGGATAGGCCACGGTGGGTGAAAGCATCACCGGAGTGAGATGGGTAAAGTCAGTATATCCGTTCTGGGCACTGGGGTTGCTGGTAGCCGGGTTCGGATTCCCATTGTTCAGGTTGCTGATGGTCACATTCCCGATATCCGTATAGGTTGCAGCGTTGGTTGCATAGGACAGACAATAGGGAGGGATCAGGCATTTTACGGATTTGTACAAGGTGTCATTGGTTCCTGTCGCATCATTGGGGACAGATATCCAGGCTTTAAACTGGTAGGTGTCGTAGAACTCCAGGTTGGCCGTCTGCGCAAAGGTGTATAGCAGGGTGTCATTCTGCTGCAGGGTCTGGCTTATCGTATCGGTGCGGATGATTCCGCCATTGATTTGATAGCTGACCCCAAAGTTGGAAATAGCCTGGGTGCCATAGTTTCTGATCTTCACACTGACAGGCTCGGCAGGGCTCAGGTTCACACCTGAAACCGGCTCGGTAATAGCCAGCAGGGCGCCATCATAAGGCGGGATATTTTGTACAAAAACGGTATCGGGAACCCGGTTGCTGGGACAACCTCCACCGCTGCCCAGGAACTGAATGTTCGGGCGGTTGGTGGTCAGTGTACCGGGTGTAGTCGGGAATGATCCGTCCTGACGACGCCATAAGCCCTTGTTTCCGGTTGCATTTGTAAACCGGAATGTAGGATATCCCGATGACCAGCTTCCTAAATGATTCTCCCACCAAACCAGGATATTGTCGGTGCCATTGTAATTGAAAGGTGTCGACAGTGGAATCTTGAACCAGCCCGGCCCGCTCCAGTTAATGGGGCCATTGTACACCTGGGTCATCGAGGTGTTGGGGATATAATTCGCATTGGGGAAATTACTGGCGGAATAATGGCTGAGATAGATCCGCTGGTTGGCCATATTGTAATTATTCACTGAATTGCCGACGTAGAAGGCGATCGTGTCAATATTACCTTTGGTATTCAGTTCAGCAGCAGTATATATAGTTCCGCTGTATCCGTAGCCATAAAATCCATTCACAGGGATATTATTCTGTGTTGTCGTTCCTGTACCTATGGTCACGGAGTTGGCCCCTCCGTCTGTCTGGGCTTCTACCCAATACACCTCCTGACCATAGAGGATGGGAGTAGTGTAGGAAGGTCCGGTGGCAAGCTCATTGCTCGCTGTTTCGGTCTTATACCAGAAGATGGAATCGGGTGAGCTGGCGGTAAGTGTGGCTGCTGTAGCGTATTGTATGGTCGCATTGCTCACCACCGGGTCGGGTGGGCTGTAGAGGGATTCTACGCTGGTGAAGGTTGTATCGTTGTGGTTTTCAAAATCACCCACCAGGGTGGTGTAGGCTATGATATCCCATACGGTATCCTGGGTGTAAGCGGTCAGGTCTACCAATTGGTTGAAGGTATAGCTGATGGCCGCATTGGGCAGGATGGTGGCAGAAACAGTTTCGGTTACTGTGCTGTTGGGGATTTGTTTGACATAGTAGCTGGCCTGCAGGCCTCCGTTGATGGTATCCAGTCCCACATTTTTAATCACAATGGTCACGGGCTCCTGTCCTACAAAACAGCCCTCTTCATCAGGCTCCGGCAGAGCCATAGCCTGGGCATTTTGCAGGGGGTCACCGTAGAAGGATTTGCAGAAATGGTTGTTACCAATATTGACGTCTCCGGTCACATCGGTATAGGCACAGATATCATTGGGTCCGCCTGCCACGGTAAGCTGTGTCTGGAAAGCATACAGAGTGATTCCCCCTGGAAGCAGGGTGCCTGTCCACTGCTCTGTGACCGGGGGATTATTGTTGTGCTCGTAGATGACATCGCAGGAGGTCAGGGTGTCCAGTCCGTAGTTTTTAATGGCCACCGTAACGGTTTGCAAGGAGGCTTCCGGCACCAGGGAGCCCGGGGTGATGATGGCCGAAACACCGCCATCGAAGGGGATTTGGGGGTACATCACCACGGTATAGTCTTCCGTTTCTCCAATGCCGTAAGTACCGCAGGGCTGAACATTGTTCAGGTTGTTGGTTTCCTGCAGGACTACCCGCATATGGGCTATGCCCGGATTGACCCAGGTGGGGATGGTGATCGTGGCACCGGTTTGGAAACTGTAATATGGAATGGTGCCTGCGAAGGCGGTTTCAGTCGCCGGGTCAAAGGTGCCGCTGCGGTCGTAGTCGATGAATAACTTAACGGCTGCAACAGAACTGGCAGCATTTCCTGCCACAATTCTTCGCACCTGGAAGTTATACGACTGACTGATGGCCAGTTGAACTGAAGGGGCATTGGAGGTCCAGTCGGTATATCCGTTTACGGCTGTGGGATTGTTGGTGCCGGGCTGGGCATTGCCATTGTTCAGATTGCTGAAGGTGATATTCCCGATGTCTGAACCTGTGGCCGCATTCACGGCATAAGAGGGGCAGTAGTTGGGCACTGAATGCACCACCAGGCGTGAGATCGTATCGTTCAGGTATGTGGTGTCTCCGGCCAGGGCTACCCAGACGGTAAACTGATAGTTGCCCGGGGTGGAAAGGTCGGCCACCTGATTGAAAACGTAATCGGCCGTATCTCCGGGGATCAGGGTGTCCGGGAAGATTTCAGTAATAGTGGGGTTGCTGTTGATTTTATAGTTCAGGGGGAAGTTATGAATGGTATCCCCGCCAAAGTTCACGATCCTGACAGATACTTCTTCGTTCGGAAGCATATTGATGGCCGATACCGGCTTGTGCATTGCAATCAGGGCTGCATCGAAGGGTGGCTTGTCTCCTACGTCAATAAAATAGGGTCGGATGGCCGAGGGGCAGGGCAATGAACCAACGGAGGTGGCATTGCGATAATACACCGTGTCTTCAAAAAGGATGGGGGTGACAAAGCTGCTTCCCGTAAAGACTAGTTGCGTACCATTGGAGTCGGCATACCATTTGACGGTGGTATTGGGTATGCTGGTGGTGAGGGTAGCGGTGGTGGCGTAGTTGATGGTGTCGTAGAGGATGGGTGGATCCGGGGGTACGAAGCCGGAAGTAAAGAACTTGGTTTGGTTGTTATTTGTGGGAATCGGGTCACCCAGCAGGATGATGCGTGCCTTGAGTTCAAAGGTGACGTTCCCTGTGGGGGCGTTTACATCAATCAGGGAGTCGAAGGTATAGTGCAGGATCTGATTGAGCAGGATGGTATCTGTAATGTATTCGGTGACCGTATCGGTGGTACCGGCGATCCAGTATTGCGCCCAGAGATTTCCGGCTATGGTCTCCAGTCCGGTATTTTTGATCTGGACTTTCACTTCCTCCAGGCCCAGCCCGCAAGCCGTATTCGGTGAGGTGATGGAGAGCAGGGCGGCTTCCTGGGTGCTGGCCGTAAAGCAATGCTGTCCGATCTGCGGGGAGTAGGCAACGTTTTTCGAGAGGGAATTGTCAATGGCCACCAGGCGGTAGCAGATCTGATCCAGGTGGGTCACCGCCGGAATGCTGCCGGTCCAGTTGTTTCCACTGGTATTCACCAGCCATACCGTATCTGGTACTCCGTTGAGGGTGTAGGGGATGTATGCCTGATAGATACCGGAAACGTCGGTAATCTGCGCTGTGAAGTTGAAGGGGCCGGTATTGAAGATATTTCCGTTAAGCACGGGGGTAAAAGAAATGATATTGGGTGGGGTCAGCTCGGAGAGGGCTGCGGTAACCTTGATGTTGTCAATCAGCCATCCATAGCGGTTCTCTCCTCCAATATTCCCGCCATCGCTCAGCTTGAATCGCACGGCACAGCCTGTGGTGGAGGCCGTGAAGGCAGAGATGTCAAAGGTCTCTGATTTCCACCAGCTGTTGGTAGGCTGAGCTAATGCTACGCCCGGAGCCCAAAGGCTCCCGTAAGAGCTCTCCGCAAAGCGGCTGCCCAGTCCTGAGAAACTGGCTGTGCCCAGGTAGTGGGTAGCAGTAAGTTTGTTCCAGGTCAGGCCGCTGTCGCCGGTGACCTCTATCTCAGCATTGTCAAAGAAGCTGATCTTACAGATCTGGTCAAACTGCAGCAAAACGTAGGTATTTCCTGTGGTTGAGAAGAAATCCGTGGTCAGGTAGGCCGTTCCTTGAGGGACTACTTTAGCTGTATCTGAATGCGGCCCGCTTACGGATAACTGGCTGCTTATTGCCCAATGTGGCACTCCGGAGGTAGCCGTGGAAGTCACACTGTCATCCAATGTGGGCGGATCAAAGTTTTCTGTGTACACAACAACCTGTGCATTTAGAGCCAGGCTGAGAAGGATGGATACCAGGAGGAGTAAACCTTTCTTCATTATTATCACGGTTTTACAGATTGACGTTCGGTTTGAATTCAAGCATTCACAGTCGGTAAAGATAGTTTTTTTTGAACAATCTTCGCCGCTTACTGCCTAAACAGACACCATCCCAAGCCTTATAGTTGCTTGAATAATGAAGGTTCAGAGAATTATTTCTGCCACTACGAATGTGGAGCCACCCACATATATGCTCCCGGATGGGGAGACTTGGGTTTTAGCGTTCTCAAACGCCTCCTGCACGCTTGCCCAGGCCTGTCCTTTCAATCCAAGACTTCTTGCCGCATCCCTGACTTTCTCTGCCGGCATTCCCCTTTCTACGGCAGGTTTACAGAAGTAGTAGTCAGCGTCAGCAGGCAAGAGGGAAAGCAGGGCATAAGGATCCTTGTCTTCTGCCATCCCGAATACCAGATGCCGGTCGGCGGCAGGACAGCGCATCCATTGTTCCATTCCTGCTTTCAATCCTTCCGGATTATGGGCAGTATCTGCCACAATCAGCGGGGATGTGGACAGGATTTCCCAACGTCCTCTTAAGCCAGTGGTTTTTTTGACATTGCGTATGCCCTGGAAAAGGGCGGCAACATCCACAGGAAAGTCTTCGTGCAATGGGATCAGGGCTGTTAAAACGCTGGCCAGATTTTCTAACTGGACTATGGATGCAAGGGGGCAGGCTATCTTTTTCATCCGGCCATAAAGGGGATGATCTGCATCGAATACCAACAGCCTTTCTGCCCCTTTAAGCAAATGAGCATTATGCAGCCTCACTTCTTTCTCAGACAGGAACAGGGGTGCTTGCATTTCTGTGGCTTTTTGACGGAAGACCGGGAGGAGTTCTTCGGGCATTTTCCCCAGAACCACAGGAACCCCGGATTTGATAATCCCGGCTTTTTCTTTTGCTATGGAGGGCAGGTCATTACCCAGAAAACGCTGGTGGTCGTGACCGATATTGGTAATGATACTTACTTCAGGATGAATGACATTGGTTGAGTCGAGACGTCCTCCCATTCCTGTTTCAATCACAGCAATATCTACCTTTTCTCTGGAGAAATGATCAAAGGCCATCCCTACGGTCATTTCAAAAAAGGAAGGTTGAATATGTCGGAAGGCGCTCCGGTAGCGGGATACATATTTCATTACCGCTTCTTCCTGAATCATTGCTCCCTGGATACGTATCCTTTCTCTGAAGTCGGTAAGATGAGGGGATGTGTAGAGTCCGGTTCGGTATCCTGCTTCCTGAAGGATGGCAGTCAGCAGATGGGCCACGGAGCCTTTGCCATTGGTGCCGGCGATATGGACAGATGGAAAGCGGGTTTGCGGATTGCCTTGTTCACTGAGCAGGGCCAGGGTATTGCCCAGGTCACTTTTATAGGCCGCTGCTCCGATGCGCTGGTACATCGGCAGCTGGCTGAAAAGCCAGTCCAGGGTTTCCCGGTAATTCATCAGTTCTTAATGAGAAAGTGATAGGTGATGGTTCCTTTTTGCTCTTCCGGGGCATCGGGTTTGGCGTTGAAGCGTGCTCTTTTTGCGGCTTCCTCCGCCAGTTTTTGCAATACAGGACTGGCCGTGGTTGTACCGCGGGCACCCGGAATGGCTTTGGTTACCCTTCCGTAGCGATCTACCCAGATGCTGACTACTACCGTTCCGCTTTCCGAGAAAGTGGGGGCAGGTTTGGGCAAGTGGTCTGCTTTTCTTCCTCCAAGGCTGAAGGATATCCCGTCTCCGGCACCGCCGCTGCCATCATAATTCCCTGCACCAGCTGTACCGGTGGGCTTGCCCTGGTCTCCCGCTTGTCCGGTTTCTCCCTGGCTTCCCTGTCCTGTAGTTCCGCTCTGCCTGCCCGGATAGAGGGCCCGGGGATCTACTTTGGGTTCTTCCGGTTTTACCTCTTTGGGTTGTTCTGCCGGTTTCTCAGTGAGGGGCTTTGTTTCCGTTTTTGGTTTTTCCCTGGGTTTTTCCGGCAGTCTTATCGATTCTTCGATATCCTGTGTGCTGATGTTCTCTTCAGGCTCAGGCTGGCTGGAGACCGGACTTGGAGTAGCCGTCGGTGGCGGGGTTTCCGGTTGGATTTCTCCCATTCCCTGATCACTGTACCCCAGGTCTACAACCACTCCCTCTTCACCGGGCAGAGGAAGGGGTGTGGTAAAAGCGAACAGCAACAGACCCAGCAAGAGCAAGCCGTGAAAGATCACGGTGCCCAGGATGGCTGCCCGCCGGTCTTTATCTTCTGTTGGCCTCATCATCGGGGTGTCGTCGCCAAAATAACCTTATGCCGGGTTTCAAATTTACGATTGATGTCGTTCACCGCATCAATCACATTTACAATATATTGTACCGGAACATCTTTATGTGAACGCAAGACCACTGATGCCTCGGTTTCTCCAATCAGGGCCACATCCAGTCCGGCTGCCAGTTCTGATTCGTTCACGGCCTGCTCTTCCAGAAAATACTGCTTATCTTCATTGATATAGACTGTGATGGTCTGTTTGGCCAGGGTCTTGCTGCTGCTGGTCGGAAGCAGTAATTTGATGGCATTGGGTGCAACCAGGGTAGAGGTAAGCATAAAGAATATCAGCAGGAGGAAAACCAGGTCGGACATAGAGGCCGTGCTGAATTCCGTACTGCGTTTATTTCTGATCTGAATGGCCATAGTTAAAGTCTTATTTATTTCGCCGGCTCATACAGCAAGTCCATAAATTCCGTGGCCCTGGCCTCCAGGATGAAAACCAGTTTTTCTATTCTGGCTACCAAAACATTGTAACAGATATAGGCTATGATGCCCACGATGAGTCCGCCGATAGTGGTGATCATCGCCTGATAAATCCCGGATGACAATAAGGCAATATCAATATTGTTACCGGCCATCGACATATCGTAAAATGCCCTCACCATACCAATGACGGTACCCAAAAACCCGATCATCGGTCCGGCCCCTGCAATGGTAGCCAGTGTGGCGATGTTTTTCTCCAGCTTGGACACTTCCAGCTTCCCCACATTTTCGATGGCTGCATTGATGTCGTTCAACGGTTTTCCAATGCGTTGCACCCCCTTTTCAATCATCCGGGCGATGGGGCTGCGTGTGCTTTTACACAATGCCTGGGCTGCATCTATCCTGCCATCGTGGATGAAGTCCCTGATGTTATTCATAAAGTTGTAATCTTCCTGGGATGCCCTGTTGATGGCCAGGAAGCGCTCCAGGAAAATATAGACTGCGATGATGGAGAAAACTCCCAGGACAGCCAGGATCCATCCCCCTTTCATCGCCAGTTCCCAGAGGGATAAACTGATCTGCCCCGCCGGCTCTGCAGCCAGGCTGTCAACCGCGGCCATACCAGCCTCATTGATCTGTAACAAAATGAATGCGAACATCATATTCTCAGCTTTGCTTCAAAATTAGCCACAAAAAAAGGACGGACGTTTTCCATCCTTTGCACTTGTCAACACAAAAATGTTAATTGGCCACAAACAAGGTAAACGTCAAATTATTGCATTTTGCACAGCGCTCAATAATCCGAGTTTTTTGTCCGGCATAGTTTACGGATGGCTGAGCAAGCCGCTGCAATGATCCCGGGCAGCTCCTGTAGCGCTGGCCAGCACATTGTGGAGATACAAAAGCCTGCGCAGGCCCAAAAAGGCAAAGATCAGGGCTTCCTTAAAGTGAAGAATTTCCTTTTCCGCTGTGATGAGGCTTGACTCAGGGCAGAATTCGGATAGCAAAGAAACCAGGTAGTGGTTCAAGGCTCCTCCTCCGCTCAGCAATACCCTGCCTGCCCCTGAACGCTTGATTTCAGTGCTGATTTGCTGTGCGATGTGATGGGTGAGGGTGTGCAGCAGCCCGGATGCCTGCTTCTTATATGGTTCTGTAATGGGAAGAAAGTGTGTTTTCATCCATTCTTCACCGAGCGATTTGGGCATTTTCTGCTCATAATAGGGCAGGGCATTCAGCTGTGCAAGCAGTTCCGGGAACATCGACCCGGATGCTGCGATGCGGCCTTCCGGGTCGTACACTTTCCCAAGCATTTCGGCATACAGGTTCAAAACCTTATTGGCCGGACAGATATCATAGGCGATTCTGCTGCCTTTCCACCCATACGATATATTGGCAAATCCCCCGATGTTCAGGCAGGCGTCGTAGTCGGAGAACAGGAGGGCATCTCCCAGGGGAACCAGGGGCGCCCCCTGCCCGCCTTTCAGTACATCGGCTGTTCTGAAATCACTAACCACCTGGTAGCCTGATGCGATGGCCAGGGCTTGCCCTTCTCCGGCCTGAAAAGTAAAACCTGCTTCCGGCTGATGAAATACAGTGTGCCCGTGGCTGGCGATTAGCTCGCAGGACCATCCGCTTGCGGCGATAAATTCTCCAGCCTGCACACCGAGGTAGCGTCCATAATCCAGATGGAGTTTTAAGAGTGACTCCCCGTCCAGAAGCTGGGCTCCCTTCAACCTTGTCTGCCATTCATCAGAATAGGGGAGGGTTTCCCCGCAAAGGATAGTGTAGTTCCACTGTTCCTCTTCCTGCCAGAAACGGCAAAGAGCAATGTCCAGACCATCCAGGGAAGTGCCCGACATTAAACCGCAGACATTGTAATATGTGGGATCAGGGCGACTCATTGTTCAGAGGTATGGGAGCAGCTTTTCCAGGCCGATGCCACGCGAACCCTTCAACAATACATCCGCATTGCTGATCGGGTGGTCTTTGAGCCATTGAATGCAGGACTCTGTATCCGCAAAAGCCTGGCTGCCTTTTCCGGCGCAGCCTTGAAACCACGGCCCGATGAACACCAGATTGGGGAAACCTGCCTCTGCCAGATAATGTACGATGGCCTGATGTTCAGCTTCCGATTCCTCGCCCAGCTCCAGCATATCTCCCAGGATCGCCCACTTTTCTTTGCCCTCCCATCGACTAAAATTCTCCAGTGCGAGCAGCATACTGGATGGGTTGGCATTGTAAGCATCCATCAGCAGGGTATTGCTTTGGGTGTGGATGACCTGGGAGCGATGGTTGGCGGGTTGATAGCTGGAAATGGCCTGAACTATCTTCGCCCAGGGAACCTTAAATTGCAGTCCTGCTGCTGCTGCTGCCAGCACGTTGGCCAGATTATAGTCCCCGCTCATTTGTGTCGCTGTTTCGGTTCCGGGATCCGGTGCTTTTTCCCAGCGTAATTTCAATAAGGCTTGCTCTGCGATGACCGAGGCAGAGGGGGTTTGGTCATTGCCGTATAAAATGCGGTGCATTCCTTCGCTCAGGCGCATAAGGAGGGGGTCAGCGGCATTGACGAATACCCTGCCTCCGTTTTCGCGGAGGAAGGTGTATAATTCTGTTTTGGCCCGGATGACTCCGGCATATCCGCCAAATCCTTCCAGGTGTGCTTTCCCGATATTGGTAATCAGGCCGTAGTCCGGCCTGGCTATTTCGCACAGCCTGGCTATTTCACCGGAATGGTTTGCACCCATTTCAATGACTGCGATTTCGGAATTCCTGGGGATGCTGAGGATACTGAGGGGAACTCCGATGTGGTTATTCAGGTTTCCGTGAGTTGCAAAAACCTGAAAAGTGGTTTTCAGTACCCTGTCGATCAGTTCTTTGGTCGTGGTTTTTCCATTGGAACCTGTGATAGCCAATATGGGGACGCTCAGTTCAGAACGGTACCTTATGGCCAATGCTTGCAGGGTCATCAGGCTATCTCCGGTCAGAAAGCAATCAGGGTGTGAAGCGGGGGCCAGCTGCGGGTCGTCGCAAACGACGGCTGCAGCACCTGCTTTCAGGGCGTCTTCCGCAAAGCGGTTTCCATTGTATTGTTCCCCCCTGAGGGCAAAGAACAGCTCACCTGCTTTCAATGTCCGGCTGTCGGTGCAAATAGTGGCACCATTGAGGAAAAGCTCGTAGAGATCGTTTGTTTTCATTCTATAAAAAAGCCCCATTTATCGAGGATAAACGGGGCCGGTATATTTGTGGATTATCAATTAATACGCTCCGGGGATTGGGCTGCCAACGCGGGTCATTGCACAGCGGAAGCCGATGTAATCGGTGGCCAGGTTCTGGTCGATAAAGCGACGGGCACCGGGGCTGAGCCAGTAGGCCCGGTCGCGCCACGAACCGCCTTTGAATACCCGGGCTTCATCATTGATCATCGAAGCCACCCCGTATTCGTACATCAGGTTAGTGGTGTTGGATACCGAGGGTTCCTGCAGCCAGTCGGTGGAAACGGTGGAGGCATAGTCCCCGTCCAGGAAGTTACGGTTGTCTGCTTTGCGGTAGTTTCTTCTTCCTGCGGCTTCTTCAACGGTCACATCGCGATAGATCAGGCGGCCAAGGCTGTCTTTTTCCATCAGGTAGCCTTCTTCATCTTTGACTTTTGTTTTAAAAACATTGCCACGGAAAGGCCGGAAGTCGTCTACGTCTTCAGCAGAGAGAGGACGATATACATCCATCACCCATTCAGCGACATTGCCAGCCATATTATAGAGACCATAATCATTGGGCCAGTAGGCCCATACCGGGGCGGTAATGTCTGCTGCATCGTTCAGGGCTCCCGCTACCCCCATATTGTCTCCACGACCCCGTTTAAAGTTGGCCATAAAGGTGCCGTAGGCATCATCGCCGGCAAAACGGGTATAATTTCCATTCCAGGGATAGATTCTCCTTTCGATTATGCGCTCATACAGGGCATTGCCGATCAGGCCCAGGGCTGCAAATTCCCATTCAGCTTCTGTCGGCAGACGGTATTTGGGCAGCATTATCCCATCTTCAATGCGGGCTTTGCGTTCACCAGGTCCATTGGGATTAAGGTCTTCCAGGGGCATCAGCACCAGGCCTTCATATTGGCCGGCCAGATAGGCTTCGGTATTAAAGTTGTTTTCATTCAGCTGATCGGGATCCCAGTCGAGGATGCCGGCTTCAATCAGCAGCATTTCATTGACGCGGTCGGTACGCCAGGTGCAGTAATCATTGGCCTGTGGCCAATTAACTCCAACTACCGGATAGTCGCGATAGGCCGGATGGCGGAAGTACAGTTCTACAAAAGGTTCATTGTAAGCCAGGCGGTCGCGCCATACGAGGGTGTCGGGCAGGGCATCGGCAATGACTTCAGGATAGTCCATTCCAAAGACCCGGTTCAGCCAGTAGATGTACTCCAGGTAGTCGAGGTTGCGCACCTCCGTTTCATCCATATAGAAGGAGGATACGGTCACCCTTCGGGGGATGTTGTTCCAGTCGTACATAAAGTCATCCTGGGTATTTCCCATCACAAAGGTACCGCCTTCGATCAGCACCAGGCCGGGGCCGGTGATTTGTTCTGCATAGGGTACCACTTCAAAGCCGCCATTATAAGGGGCATTGTACTCCCATCCGGTGGTACTGGAAGCAGGGCCTCCTCCGCAGGAGGACAACAGCATCGCACTGATTCCGATGGCTGCCAAAGCGATTAAAAAATTCAGACGCATCATATCTTAATTTTCAAAATAGCGTGATTAACTAGAAGGTCGGGCAGTTTATTGCCTTGATCTTTTTCTTCTTAGGTGCGCAGGGGAAGAACCAGGCGAAGGAAACTTCGTGCGCTCCACCGGTGATATTGGTCAGCCTGGAGACCGTAAGGTCGTAGCTGTAGCCAAATTTGTAGGTACTTTGTTCGAAGCCTACCAGCATAATGAGGGCGTCCGGATTCTCAAAATTCTGACGGAACCACACGCCGCCCACAAAGGGGTAGCGGTTGAAGTACATTCCGTAGTTGAGTTGATGGAACTCCTGCTGTTTTTGATACAGGATGTTGGGCGACAGGGTGGGATCTTCCAGCTTTCTGCCGCTGGAGCGCCTGGGAGCCAGATTGATGATGGTTCCGGCGTGGGCGGTCAGCTTCATATACAGTTTGCTGCTCACATCGGTATAGAAGCCATCATTCGGCTGGGTGAGGTGATGTGCTGCAAAGCCTACAAAGAAGTTTTCATTGTCTCCGAACAAGAGTCCGGCACTGAAATCCGCAAAAGCACGGCTCAGGTTAGGGGGGCGTACTTCCAGAGAAGTCAGGGTAAATCCATATTTTGGATCAATCTGGTCAGGAAATACCAATTTGTCCCAATCCAGCCGCCTTTGCATAAAGGTAGCCTGGAAACCTGCATTCAGGAATAGTTTGCGGCTGAGGGTCAGGCGATACGAATACATCCCGCTGGCCATCGTGGTGGTAAAAGCTCCATCACCGGCCCGGTCATTGGTGAGCAGCAGACCAACTCCCCCGCTGATGTTGTCTACATACTGATCGTAGCTGGCATTATACGTGACGTAGGTTCCTGAAATGGCAGGCCACTGGTTGCGGTAGTTGGCGATCAGCCTCGGACACACATTGGATCCTGCCATAGCAGGATTAAGGTAGAGGGGGTTGGCATAGAACTGGGAAAATATAGGGTCCTGTGCTTTTAGCCCTCTGAAAGAGAAGACCATCAATAGAATGGCAGCCGTGGTGATCACCTTTCTCATCATACTGGCGTTCGCTGATGCTGTGTTTGGTTTAAGGTTCACAATATTACAAATAATATTTCTATTGGAAACTTTTTTTCAATCCCGGAATTAATCGAAGCTGCAATAATCCCGGAACCCCCTCGTTTGGGCTGCCTGTTTTAAAAAAATGCCGCAAAATAATCTCATTATACCAGGGAATCACTCAAGGGGTTACATTTGTGCGACAAGGAAATCACCTTATTGCTGAATTCCTGAATCAATCGAGAAAAACCAAAACCGGATGAATTTGTTACCTTATGCATCAGTGAAGAAAATGCTCAGTAAGAATATGTTGGTATTCCTGTTGCTGATGCACACTTTCCTTGCGATTCAAGCACAAGCCGTGCCTGGAGCACAGGAAAAATGGCATACTGCACAAATCCTTTGGGCGAGCCCGGCAACCGCATCTCCTGCCGATGCTTTTGCCGCCGATATGCACTTTTCCGAAACAGCTGTACCCTATGCCTTTGCCTTGGTGGAATGGAAGGAGAATTATGCCCTTCTCTCTGCAGAAATCTCGGATGCGGTTTATGAAAATGTCAGTCATCCGGATGCAGCAGCCTGGTATCAACAACTGGAAACAACAGAAAAAGAACTGAAGACGGAAATCATTCAGGCCCGTAATAAAAAATATTTGAAAATCAGTCTCTTACCTTACAAGCTCAACTCCTCTTCCGCCGGATTGCAGCGCATTACGGCCTATAGTTTACTTATCCGATATACAGAAACTGCCCCGGAAGAATGGCAGCGGCTGCTGAAGCAGTCCGACAGCAGTTTTGCAAACAGTTCGGTGCTGGCTTCAGGAAACTGGTATAAAGTTGCGGTAGCCAGCGATGGAATATTCCGCCTAACATACAGCGATCTCAGCTCGATGGGCATCAATGTGAACAGCATTGATCCACGACAGCTACGCCTTTTTGGCAATGGCGGAGGAATGCTTCCGGAAGCGAACAGCGCATTTCGCTACGACGACTTATACGAGAATGCCATCTGGGTTGCCGGGGAGGAAGATGGGTCCTTCGATCCTTCCGACTATGTTCTTTTTTATGGTCAGGGGCCCCATCGCTGGAATTATGATCAGACAGCAGAGGCCTTCCACCACAGCCTGCACCTCTACACTGACAAAACAGTGTACTTTCTGACCATTGGTCCTGTCCAGGGCAAGCGTATCGGGCAGGTGAACCAGAGCCCGCAAGCCCCCACCCACCAGGTAAGCAGCTTTGATGATTATGCTTTTTATGAACAGGAATCCTATAATCTGATTAAGTCGGGAAAAGACTGGTATGGAGAAAAGTTTGATGTCATCACCCGCTATGATCTGCCCGATTTCAGCTTTCCCAATCACGATATGAATCAGGCGGTGTACCTGCGGGCCGCTGTTGCTGCCAAAAGTACTTCCATCAGCAGTTTCGGAATCTTCCTGGATGGCGTTCAGGTCGTCAACCCGATGGTGGCGTCGGTGCCGGCCCAGGCGTACAATACAGATTACGCCAAGAAGGCCGAAGCCTCCCGCAAAATGCTGATGACTTCTTCCGATTTTGATCTGGAAGTGGAGTATTATGCGACAGTCTCCAATTCCGTAGGTTGGCTCGACTTTGTGGAAGTCAATGTCCGGCGACACCTCAGGTTCGGAAGCGGGCAGTTGAACTTCCGCGATGCTGGCAGTGTTGGTTTAGGGAATATCAGCCGGTTTACCCTTACTTCTGCCCCTTCTTCCCTCAAAGTATGGGAGGTCAGCAATCCATTGGAACCTGCCCTGATCAATGCTTCTGTATCTGGCAGCGAGCTAAGCTTCGTCGTGGCCACCGACCTGCTGCGTGAGTTTGTCGCCTTTGACGGATCTGCCTTCAAGCAAGCCGAGTTGATAGGAAAGATTCCGAATCAGAACCTGCACGGGCTTCCGGTGTTTGATATGATCATTGTCAGTCATCCAGATTTCTTCGATCAGGCAAACCGCCTGGCTCAATTGCATAATGTGCAGGATAACTACAGCGTGATCGTGGTCACACCGGCTGAAATATACAATGAGTTTTCCTCAGGGGTACAGGATATATCCGCAATCCGCGATTTTATCAGGATGATATACCAACGCAGCAACAGTCAGACTGATCTCAAATATGTGCTCCTTTTTGGCGATGCGTCCTATGATCCCAAGAACCGCCTTCCGGATAATCAGAATTTCATCCCGACTTTCCAGACGCGTAACAGTCTCCAGCCTACTGCTTCCTATGCTACCGATGACTTCTTTGTGCTGATGGATGATGGGGAAGGCCAGGGTGCCAGTGGAACCCCCGATCTGGGTATCGGCCGCTTTCCGGTTTCCAGCCCTGCTCAGGCCAAAACGGCCGTGGATAAGATTGTGAACTACACCAGCAATGGGCTTGTGGTGCCTTCCTCTTATGGCGTCAACCTTATCCCTGCTCTGGCCGATTGGCGTAATGTGCTTACCTATGTCGCCGATGACCAGGACGGGAATCTGCATCAGAACCAGGCCGAGGAGCTGGCCGATTATGTGCAGAACCGATTCAGAGAATACAATATTGATAAGATATATCTGGATGCCTATCCCCAGGTGAGTACCCCGGGCGGACAGCGTTATCCGGAAGTGAATAAGGCCATCAACGACCGCATCAATAAGGGGACGCTCATCTTTAATTATACCGGCCACGGAGGAGAAACCGGACTGGCCCAGGAAAGGGTACTGGAGATTCAGGATATCCTTTCCTGGAAGAATCCATTTAATCTTCCTGTCTTTGTTACTGCAACCTGCGAGTTCAGCCGTTACGACGATCCTCAGCGCACTTCGGCTGGCGAGCTCACCTTTCTCAAATCTGATGGCGGGGCCATCTCACTCTTTACCACTTCCCGGCTCTCTTTTTCTTCCAGCAACTTTGCCCTGAATTTGCGATTCTATGAAAAAGTGTTCAATAAAATTGACGGGGTGTTTCCCCGGATGGGAGATGTAATTCGTTTGGCGAAAACACCCTCCAATCCAAATATCCGCAACTTCGTCCTGCTGGGCGATCCGGCTTTGCGGCTGGCCTATCCTGAACATCAGGTCTATACTACCGAAATCAACGGAAAGCCCATCGATGGCACCCCCGATACCCTGAAAGCTTTGTCAAAAATCACCATTAAGGGAAAAGTTGTGGATGCCACCGGCCAGCTCCTGCCCTGGTTCAACGGTATCATTTATCCCTCCGTCTTTGATAAGCCGGCTGAAGTGATTACACGGGGCAATGATCAGGACAGCAGCCCGATGAAGTTCTACATACAGAAAAACCTGCTATATAAAGGTAAGGCCAGTGTGGTGAACGGATGGTTTGAGTTTACTTTCGTGGTGCCCAAGGATATCGCATACCGGCTGGATTATGGCCGGATCAGCTATTATGCATCCGATGGATTTACAGACGCCACCGGCTTTTACGAGAATATCCTCATCGGAGGCTCCTCTCCGGATGCACCGGTGGACGAAGACGGACCTGCTATCCGCCTCTACCTGAACGACACCAATTTCGTAATGCACGGAATTACGGATGAAAAGCCCATCCTGCTTGCTTTTGTGGAGGACAGCAGTGGGATCAATACTGTGGGCAACGGCATCGGGCACGATATCGTCGCCATCCTTGACGGGAAAACCGATGCGCCTTATGTGCTGAATGATTATTATGAAGCAGACCTGGACAGTTACCAAAGAGGCACAATACGCTATCCCTTCTCTGGCCTCAGTGAAGGCAAGCACAGCCTGGAGCTGAAAGTGTGGGATGTCTATAATAACTCCTCCACGGCTTATATTGAATTCTATGTGTCGGCCTCCGATGCACTTGCCCTGAGCCAGTTGATCAATTATCCCAATCCTTTCTACGGACAAACGAACTTCGTTTTCGAGCACAATCAACCTGGAAGAAGTCTGGATATCGATATCCGGATCTACGCAATGGATGGAAGGCTGGCCCATCAGATACGTCAGAATGTGACAACCAGCGGCTACCGTACCAACCCCATCCCCTGGGATGGAAGAACGACCGAAGGCGCTCCCCTGCCCGGGGGGATATATATCTACCGGGTAAGCGTGAATGCAGGAGAGGGCGTTTCAAATGAAATGTCAGATAAATTGATCATCCTAAGATAATTCCGGCAATGTATTGTTTATCCACAGTAAATCATCCGAATACAGGATACACGTTGAAGACCTCTGTAGGTTTCTCCAATATCCTTAACTTTGCACGATTTTATTATCCAAAAATGCAGATAATGAGGAAGAAAACAGCCTCGATCATTTTGACAGCCCTGATAAGTATGGCGGCTGTGCAGGCACAAAGCAACAATTACCTCGGACAGGAGCTCAATACCATCACCACGGCGGTTCCTTTCCTGCTGATCTCCCCTGATGCACGCGCCGGCGCAATGGGAGATGCCGGTGTGGCATCTACGCCCGACGCCAACAGTATGCATTGGAATGCAGCCAAGTATGCTTTCATTGAGAAAGAAATGGGTTTTTCCGTCTCCTACAGCCCCTGGTTGCGGCAATTGGTCAATGATATCAACCTCGCCTACCTGACCGGCTACCGCAAGATTGACGACCAGTCGGCAGTGGCTGCCAGCCTGTTGTTTTTCTCCCTGGGAGACATCACTTTTACCGACATTATCGGGAATACCATAGGCCAATACCGCCCCAATGAGTTTGCCCTGGATGCCGCTTATGCCCGCAAACTGACCGATAAACTCAGCGGTTCGGTAAGCCTGAGATATATTTATTCAAACCTTACTCAAGGGCAGTTTGTAGGATCCCAGGCAACCAAAGCGGGAACCTCTGTCGCCACCGATGTGGGCATTTATCACGAGAATACCTTCCGGATGAAAAACCGTCAGCAGGCTACCCTGGCCTGGGGAGTCAGCATTACCAACATTGGTGCAAAGATTTCTTACTCGGATGACAATACCGCCAGGGATTTTATCCCGACCAACCTCCGCCTGGGTCCCCGTTTTTCCTTCGATATTGACGAGTACAACTCTCTTTCCTTTATGTTTGATATCAACAAGTTGCTGGTGCCTACGCCTCCCTATTATGACAGCATCTTTATCAACGGAGAGCAGCAGATCAGGGCCGGGATGGACCCTGATGTAGGCGTGGTCACGGGAATGATGCAGTCTTTCTATGATGCTCCGGGGGGCTTCAGTGAGGAGATGAGGGAAATCAGTTTTGCCATCGGAGCAGAATATTGGTATGACAAGCAGTTTGCCATACGCGCCGGGTATTTCCACGAAGATAAAACCAAGGGCAACCGCAAATTTATCACCCTGGGAGCCGGATTAAAATACAATGTCTTCGGGATGGATTTCTCCTACCTTGTGGCTATGGATCAGCGCAACCCACTGGAGAATACCCTGCGTTTCTCCCTGCTGTTTGACTTCGATGCCTTCGCCCAGCAGAATCAGGACGTCCCGCCCCGAAACTAAATGGCATTTCGGATAGGAACCGGATTTGACGTACACCGCCTTGCTGAAGGAGAATCTCTCCGGCTGGGCGGTGTTGACATTCCTGCCGATAAAGGTACCGTCGGCCATTCGGATGCCGATGTGCTGATCCACGCCCTGTGTGATGCCCTCCTGGGAGCCCTCGGCCTGGGTGATATCGGTCATCACTTTCCCGACAGCGATATGCGTTGGAAGGATGCCGATTCGCGCCAATTGCTCGTGTATGTTATGGAGTGGGTTACAGGAAAAGGGTTTAAGCTTGTTAACGCCGACAGCACCCTGGTGCTGCAAAGCCCCCGAATCAGCGCGTACATCCCCGCAATGCGGGCGTCCCTGGCGGAAGTCCTGCAAACAGACCCCTCCCGGATATCTGTGAAGGCGACTACTTCAGAAGGGATGGGCTATGAAGGCAGAAGGGAAGGGATTTCAGCTCAGGCCGTGGTATTGCTGCAAAGGGTACAGCCTGACTCAGAAGAGGAGGGCGACTTCCTTTTTTAACTTTTTGATCGCTTCCACACTCAGTGGCCGCTTCATTTTAACATATTGCTCCATTGCACGCTCAGCAAAGTCTTTGCCTGTTGCCCCTTCAGGCAATTCGGCGAAGCTCGAGTTCAGCACCCGCAATACCTCCTCTTTGGCGCTGCGAACCAACTCCCAGGCTTCGTTGGAAACATAGAGTTGCTGTGAAAGATTATGGTCGAACTCCTGCCGGACCGTGCTTACCAGGTGCTGATGAAGGGTGACGGCATCGCTGCCCGGCAGACTGACCCTGACCAGCAGGTTGCGAATGCTGATCCTTTCCAACAGCAGCAGAATTCTTTCACAGGCCTGCAGACGCAGAGGCATCGCCAATTCACTGCCCTTCATCCTGATTTCCAACAAGCGTTTTTTCTGCTCATTCTCCAAAAAAGCCTTCAGGACGTACCAGGCTGCCCCAAAAGTGACCAGGGAAGGAAGAATGTACTTTAAGATCTCAAGAAATTGAAGCATATCATTAGTTCTGATGAGGATAAGAATCGAAACCTGTTGTTTCAGGAGGACAAATATCGGCATTCTCCGCCGGAACAGCAGTTTTTTATTACATTTGCCCTTTTCTGTTAGATAAATAACAAAGATATGTTTACACCCGCATTATCCAATCGCATCAATGCCCTCTCCGAGTCTGAAACCCTGGCGATGACCCGCCGCAGCCGTGAGCTCGAGCTTCAGGGGATGGACGTGATCAACCTGAGTATCGGGCAGCCCGATTTTGATACCCCTGATTTCATCAAAGAAGCGGCTGTGGAAGGGATGCAGCAGGGTTATACCTCCTATCCTCCGGTGTCGGGCTATCTCGATCTGCGCAAAGCCATCTGCGCCAAATACAAACGAGACAATGGGCTTGATTATCAGCCGGATCAGATCGTTGTGAGCACAGGGGCCAAACAATCCCTGGCCAATGCCATCCTGAGCCTGGTGAATCCCGGCGATGAGGTGATCGTACCCGCGCCCTATTGGGTTTCTTACAAAGAAATGATCAAACTGGCAGAAGGCCAGGCTGTATACATCCAGGGGAAACTGGAAAACGATTTTAAGGTCACCCCCGCCCAGGTGGAGGCCGCCATTACTTCCCGCAGCCGACTGTTCATTTTCAGCAGTCCCTGCAACCCGACCGGCTCTGTCTACACCAGGGAAGAGCTTCACGATCTGGCCAGAGTTTTTGAATCCAAAAAGGATCTTTTTATCATTTCCGATGAAATTTATGAGCTGATCAATTTTGACGGCCGCCACGAAAGCATAGCCCAGTTCGATTTCATCAAAGACAGGGTGATCAACATCAACGGGCTTTCCAAAGGATTTGCAATGACCGGATGGCGCCTGGGGTATATGGCTGCCCATAAAGAGATTGCCAAAGCTTGCGACAAATTTCAGGGGCAGATCACTTCCGGAGCCAATTCGATTGCCCAGCGGGCCGCCATCAAAGCCCTGGAAGTAGATCCGGCACAGTGTGCTGATGTGCTGAATATGCGGGAGGAATTCAAGGCCCGCCGCGAACTCCTGCTTGAGCTGTTGGAAGAGGTACCCGGTCTGATCACCTATATGCCACAGGGTGCCTTCTACCTCTTTCCCAATGTGACCTATTATTATGGGAAGCAGTCTGAAGATTGCCGGATCGAGAATGCCAACGACCTGTGTATGTACCTGCTCGACAAGGCACAGGTGGCTCTGGTGCCGGGAGATGCATTTGGTTGCCCCACTTGTATCCGCCTGAGCTACGCCACCTCGCGGGAGAAAATCCGCGAAGCCGTACGCAGGATCAAAGAGGCTCTGGCCCGCCTGCAATAAGGCGGAATCGCCCTTCCGGGTTATAGACCCGGCCAAAAGACCAAGCTATGGAAACCCGATATGCCGATTTCTTCGCATCCCTGAAAACCAAAACCATCCTGGTGATAGGGGACGTAATGGTGGATGCCTATCTTTTTGGTCAGGTGGAACGCATCTCTCCCGAAGCACCTGTGCCTGTGGTGGCGGTGCGCCAGAGAGAAAACCGTCTTGGGGGAGCGGCCAATGTGGCCCTCAATATTAAGGCAATGGGCGCCGAAGCCATCCTGCTCTCTGTGGTGGGCGATGATGTAAAAGGAAGGGAATTTGCCGCCCTGCTTGACCAGGCCGGATTGCCCTCTGAGGGGATGATATACAGCAACGATCGCATCACCACCACAAAATTCCGGGTGATCGGTAATAAGGTGCAATTGCTCAGGGTGGATGAAGAAAGCCAGGAAGGCTTGAATGCAAAGGAAGAGGAAATGATCCTCCAGGGCTTCAGCACACTGATCCGGAAGAAAAAAATCGATGCCATTGTCTTTCAGGATTACGACAAAGGCGTGATCAGCCGTGACCTCATTCAGACCGTGATACAAACAGCCCGGAAAGAAGGCATTCCGGTAGCTGTGGATCCCAAGAAAAAGCATTTCCTGGAGTACAAAGGAGTCACGCTTTTTAAACCCAATCTCAAGGAATTGCGAGAAGGGCTCAAGCTGGACTACCATCCGGAAGGGGAAAAGCTGGAGGCTGCAGTTGCACAGCTTCAGCGAACATTGCAAGCCGATATCATAATGGTAACCCTCTCTGAAAAGGGAGTGTTCATCCGGCGTGAGGTGGAGGGGGAGGCCACATCCTGGCACCTGCCTGCCCAGGTGCGTAAGATATCGGATGTTTCCGGAGCCGGAGATACCGTCATCAGTCTGGCGGCGCTGGGACTGGCCTGCGGGCTGCCTCTGCCTCAACTGGCTGAGGTGGCAAACCGGGCTGGTGGACTCGTATGTGAGGAGCTGGGCGTGGTACCCGTAAACCCTGAACGCCTGATGCAGGAAGTCGGGCAAACCCCCTGACCAATGCTGAAAAAACAAGAAACTCCTGCTATGTTCGATGGGATCGCCCATCGATATGATTTTCTCAATCATTTGCTCTCTGCAGGCATCGACCGCCGCTGGCGCAGAAAACTGATCCGAAGTCTGTCGGAAGCCAGGGTGGAAAGAGTGCTGGATGTGGCTACGGGTACCGCCGACCTTGCGCTGATGGCTGCTAGGGCAGGCATTCCCCATATCAGCGCCATAGACCCATCCGATAAGATGCTGGCCATCGCAGAGAAAAAAAGGCAGGCTTCCAATGCACAAGACCAAGTCGTGCTGAAAAATGGCAGGGCTGAAAAGCTCCCCTTCTCCGATGCCTCTTTTGATGCCGTGATGGTGGCCTTCGGGGTGAGAAATTTTGAAGACCTCACACAAGGGATGAAAGAAATGCAAAGGGTATTGCGCCCCGGGGGAATGCTTTGCATCCTCGAGTTCTCCCAACCGGCTGCTTTTCCTCTGAAACAAATTTATGCCGCCTACTTCCGCCTTATCCTGCCCTTGATCGGAGGTTGGATATCAGGAGATAATAAAGCTTACCGCTATCTTCGCGACAGTGTCCTGGATTTTCCAGCGCCGCAAGTTTTTCTCGGAATGCTGGCGGAAGCCGGTTTCAGAAAGCTGAAGGAGGATGGCCTGAGTGCAGGCATTGTCAGCCTGTATACGGCTGTGAAGTAAATGATTTCCAAATAATCCAAAGGGTATATACCTTTGTGAGAGAATAATAAGAAATGATGCAGGCCGTTTGCGGCCCTTTGTCTGTCAGAAACTATGACCCGAAACCTCTGGATATCCTTCCTGCTCCTTCTTTTCCTGGGCAGCAGCATTCAAGTGAATGCACAGCGCCGGGTACAGCTCAACCTGCCCAGTTACGATCAGAAGCAATACCATTTCGGCTTCATCCTCGGGATGAACCAGATGTTCTTTTCAATGGACAGGGTGCCGGAATTCAATGAACTGGATTCCCTTTATATCCTCGAATCCACCCCCGAAATGGGATTCAATATCGGCATCGTCTCAAACCTGAGGCTTTCGGAAAACTGGGATCTGCGCTTTGTGCCTACCCTGTCCTTTGGGGAAAGAAATCTGCATTATACCTTTCTCTTAGAGGATGAATTGTTTTTCGAGGACAAGAAGAAAATTGAATCCACCCATATTGATTTTCCCATTAACCTGAAGTTTAAAGCCAATAGGGTCAATAACTTCAGGGCATATCTGCTGAGTGGGGTTAAGTTCTCCATCGACCTGGCCTCGCAAGCCAAGAAGAAGGAGCAGGACGATGAGCTGAGGGTGAAGCTGGAACGCGATGATATGGCCCTGGAATTCGGGGTGGGCTTTGATTTTTATACCCACTATTTTAAATTCGGGACGGAGCTGAAGATGTCTTATGGCGTTCATAATCTCCTGCGCCAGGAAAACAATATCTATACCCGGGGCCTGGACGGGCTTCATTCCAAGATATTCCAACTCTCCCTCACATTCGAATAAACGACATAATGGAAGAACAGGATCGCAGCGGGGCATTATTCAGCAAGCTCCTCGAAAAAGGCAGCCTGAAACAGCAGGTGTACAGACAGACGCATCAGGCTTTTACATCGCTTAAAAAGGAAGTGCAAAAACTGACTGAAGCCTGGGAAGAGCATAGCGGCGGAGAGGCCGGGCTTGTTGCTGTCGAATATGCCGACCGGGGAGAGTTTGAGCTGGAACTGAAGTTTGCCGGCGACGTCCTCCTTTTTGTGATGCACACCAATGTGTTCGAGATCCCGCGTGAGCATCCCGTGATGCGTACTTCCTATATCCGTGAAGATAAATCCCGCTCTTACTGCGGGATTATTCACATTTACAACTTCCTGGCGGATTCTTTCAAATACAACCGGATGAATGATGCCGGCTACCTCATCGGCCGCATCTTTGTGAACCGTGATCAACACTATTTTATCGAAGGAAAGCGCGAAGTAGGGATGCTTTACCAGCATTTCCCCACAGCCATCCTCAACCAGGAAGCGATCCGGGATCTATTGATCTCGGCAATGGAATACACCATTGATTTTGACTTGCTTACCCCACCCTTTGATCACGTAAAAGAGGTGAGTTTAAGGGAAATGCGGACGGCACTCGATAATATGCAGCTGCGCACGGCAAAAAGGATGGGCTTTCGTTTTCAGGCCGATAAAGACAATGGCTGAGGTCTTCCGGTGGACCGGAATATGATGCAAGACTTTGCTTGCTTTTCAATTGGAATCAGCGCTTCAGCTTCTTCAGAATGGCCGGCGGGATGGCATCTTTATGCACCACAATGTTCAGGGTTTTGTACTGCACAAAGGGAACCGAGGCATATAAATACCCGCCCATCTCATTGCTATGGTCTGCCCAGGAATTTTTCACCCGGTAATAGGTATTGCCTTTTTGATCCACTGCGGTTCCAACAATATGCATTCCGTGATCATCTGTTGTCTCATAAATATCAAAAGCTTCCTGTCTCATCTCCTGAGTGATCTCTTTTTCTTTCACGATTTCCTCAAAACTGTACAGGAGTTTTTCCTTTTCCTTCTTGCTCAGGCTTTCCCATTTATCCATTTCAGAATCCGCCCGCTCCTGGTTTTCGATATCAGGAATGATGGCCACGCCATTCTTGTGCGAAAAGCCTTTCTCGCTTACATCTGTTGCCCAGGCAATGGTGTAACCCTTGTCAATGGCATAATCCATTGTCTCCATCAATTCATTCAGCGGAAGGTTATACATATCTCCCCAGGCCCAGTTGTCCGGAACTTCCAGGATGAACTTTTCATAGAAAGGATGGTGCGTAAAGGAGCTTAGGGTAATGTAGTCCTCCATTTTCAGGCCCAGAAATCGGGTGAAACTTTCCGGGGTGTATGTTTTTCCCTCATAACTGAATTCCGCCGGCACTGCTCCGAGATAGGCATCCAGCAGGCTTTCAAATCCTTTTTTCCAGACATTGGTCAATTTGCGGTTTTTATTGGCAATGACGCCCTCCACGTATTGTTTAAAGACGTGGTCCATTTCGCTGTGTACGTGATTATCCTGATTGATCACCATACCGTCATACGCGGATTCGGGGACGATGCCATAGCGTTCAATCATATTGAAGACATCGTGAAAAGCTCCGCCGGCGGAAAAATTGATATGTCCGTGCATTCTCACGTATTTATCGGCTTTTTCGGAATAGGCGTAGCGCACTATCCACATATCAGAAAGATCGTGGGAACCCTTGCCCATCCTGAGCAATTCCGATTCGAGGAAAGAGAGGCCCGAGAAACTCCAGCAGGTTCCGCTGCGATGCTGGTCTTTCACCGTGGTGGCTGCGAGCTCTTTCTTAGGAGTAAAGACATAGGCTTTCTTTTCTTCTTTCTTTTCTTCCTGTGCCGGAGCCAGGCTTACGATGCTCATCATCAGGATGAGCAGAATCAGTTTGGCGATTGCTTTCATCTTTTTCTTTTTTGTTTTTGATTATCTGGATATGCTATACACATACTCTTTGCTGGTCGCGATCCAGGGGGTTGGCGCCTCTTCTGTGTTTTTCCGAACTATGATCGTAATACTGTGATTGATCAGTACCGGTCTGACCCAATCTCCCACCTCAATCAGATCTTCAGGATTGATTATTTCCCCATTGGTATCGATGATCTCATCAACTGCCGTCAGGGCCATCAGGTCCTCTGCGCTGTAGGCGCCCGACAGTTTTCGCAGCCTTTCAAGCCAGGTGAAGCGTCCGTCATTGCCTGAACGGCGCAATCCCAGACCTGCAAGGGCACCTATGCGGCCGTCTCCACCTCTCCATCCTTTAAGAAAGATGTTTTCTTCCCGGCCGATCCGCAAGGCATCCTCCATCCTTACCTTGCCCTTTTTGGCTTCGCGGCTCCAATCTATCAGCTTGTCTGAGATTCCTTCCCAGGGTGCCATACAAAGCCCGGGAGAGGATTTGGGACTGGCTTCGTTTTTCAAAAAGTCTACGCAGAATTGCACTAATTCGTCTGGATCATTGCTGAATACATCCATACAGATTGCTGAATTGTAGGAAGAAACCGGGTCATCCAGGTAGGGGAAGAGATAATGGCGTGAAACTGAGCGCACCCGTCCAAGGCTATTCATCGTGATCAGCTCGCCCAGCTGGCGGGCGAGGAAGCCCGTGCCCCGGCTGTCCGGACTGTCAGTATTGTCTATGGCTATCAGTATTCTTTCTTGCATCAGGTCAGGCTCCCTGTTCTTGCGGCATCAAAGATGAAAAAAAAAGCCGTCCGGTGGGGACGGCTGGGATAATAATAATGATGTATGCGGTCAGATTTTGAAGTTGATCCCCTGGGCCAGTGGGAGCTCAGTGGAAAAGTTGATGGTGTTGGTTTGTCTGCGCATATAGAACTTCCAGGAATCGGAACCGCTTTCGCGTCCGCCGCCGGTGTCTTTCTCTCCCCCGAAGGCGCCGCCGATCTCTGCTCCGCTGGTACCAATGTTGATGTTGGCAATGCCGCAATCGGAGCCGGCGTGGGAGAGGAATTGTTCAGTTTCAAGCATATTGGTGGAGAAGAGGGCGGAGGAGAGGCCCTGGGGTACATCATTGTGCAGGGCGATGGCCTCGTCGAGGTCTTTGTATTTGATCAGATAGAGCAGCGGGGCAAAAGTTTCTTCCTGCACGATCTCATAGTGGTTTTCCACCTCGGCAATGCAAGGCATCACATAATGTCCGTTTTCGTGCCCGCTTACGGTATGCTTCTCTCCGCCAAAGAGGATGTGCCCTCCTTCTTTCTTCACCGATTCGATGGCAGAGAGGTAAGTATCCACTGCTTTTTCATCGATCAGTGGGCCTACCAGGGTATTTGCATCAAGGGGACATCCGATGGGGAGCTGCTTGTATGCGTCCACCAGAATGTCTTTGAATCGATCATAAACACTTTCGTGAATGATGAGGCGACGTGTGGAAGTGCAGCGTTGCCCTGCCGTACCGACGGCGCCGAAGAGGGTGGCCTTGATGGCCATTTCCAGGTTGGCATTGGGGGTGATGATGATGGCATTGTTGCCTCCCAGTTCCAGCAGTGAACGGCCCAATCGCTGGCCTACGATACTGGCCACTTTTCTCCCTACATTGGTTGAACCGGTGCAGGAGATAAGCGGAAGGCGCTTGTCGGCCAGAAACTCATCCCCGATATAGCGTGAGGAACCGGCCACCAGGCAGAGGGTACCCTCAGGTACATTGTTGGCTTTCAACACATCCTGAATAATGTGGTGTACGGCTACCGCGCATAGCTGTACCTTGGACGAAGGTTTCCAGATGACAGTGTCGCCGCAAACCATTGCAATCATTGCATTCCAGGCCCATACCGCTACCGGGAAATTGAAAGCGGTGATCACGCCCACCGGCCCCAGGGGGTGATACTGCTCATACATTCTGTGGAGCGGACGCTCCGAGTGCATAGTGAAACCGTGAAGCTGCCGCGACAGGCCCACAGCAAAGTCGGCAATGTCTATCATCTCCTGTACTTCCCCCAGGCCTTCCTGATAGATCTTCCCCATCTCATAGGAAACCAGCTTGCCCAGGTCCTCTTTGTGCTCGCGCAGCTTGAGTCCGATCTGACGGACAACCTCACCCCGGTGCGGGGCCGGAATCATTCTCCATACTTTGAATGCTTCCTCTGAGGCCGCTATCACACCTTCATAATCATCCCAGTTCGCCTGCTTCACCGAAGCAATGGGTTTTCCGTCGGCCGGGGAAAAAGACATTTGTGCTTCTCCCTGTCCTTCCTGCCAGTTGACACCGGTACATACACCAGGGTTAATCTCCTTGATTCCCAGTCTTTGTAAGGCATCCTTAATGTTACAAGCCAATCCGTTTTCAGTCATAACAAAAAATATTTACAGATAAATAGTGCTCAAATTTGCGGCTTCAAAAGTCAGTCAAGCCAGGCAAACTTGCAAGGGAAATCGGATAATTGTTTGCAGATTAACAGCCTGTTTTCAGGAAAAGCAATCCTGTACTGCCTTTTCCCGCTCTTTTTTGGTTCGAAGTCTTTGAGTTAGGATATCTGTCTTTGCCCTCGAGAGAGGGTATAAAAAAAACAAAAGGGCTGTCCCGCTTATTGAGACAGCCCCTCTTTCATCGCTGAGGAAACAATTCGGGTTTAGCGCGTAGCCTGGGAATAGTTTTCAGATACTTCTTCCCAGTTGATTACATTGAAGAAAGCTTCAATATAATCAGGGCGCCGGTTTTGATATTTCAGGTAATAAGCGTGTTCCCAGACATCCATTCCCAGGATGGGGGTTCCGCCGCAGCCACCCACATCCATAAGGGGGTTGTCCTGATTAGCTGTACTGCATACGCTCAACTTGCCGACTTTGTCGGTGCACAGCCAGGCCCAGCCACTGCCAAAACGATTGGCGCCCGCAGCGGAGAACTCATCTTTGAATTTCTCGAAGGAGCCAAAATCACGTGCAATGGCATCTCCCAGTGTTCCGGAAGGTGTGCCTCCGCCATTGGGTCCCATTACCCGCCAGTACAGCTCGTGGTTAAAAAAGCCACCTCCGTTGTTGCGCACTCCGGCGGGGTATTTGCTAATGTTCGCCAGGAGGCTGTCGAAGGGCATATTCTCCATTTCGCTGCCTTTTACGGCAGCCATCATTTTGTCAAAATATGCTTTATGATGCTTGGTATAATGGATTTCCATCGTTCGCGCATCAATGTGCGGCTCGAGGGCATCATAAGCATAAGGAAGGGCAGGAAACTGCAGATCTTTTACCAGTGTTTTCATTCTTGTATAGATTTAGTGGGTTTATAAATCGGTTTGTTTGCATAACAAGGTAGTGCGAAGGAATGTTCAAACAGCCCGGGTCAGGATTGGAAGGAAAAGACAGAGGAAATGCTTAGAACTTCGCCACCAGCTTTACATTGAGCATTCGGGGGCTGAGGTAATTCGGAATGGCATATAAGCGGTTGCTGATGTCGGAAATCCAGATGTAGGAAATGGTATTGTTGACTTGCAAAAGGTTGAAGACTTCCAGGGTGATCCATACATCGCGGAAACGATTTAAGGGGTTTCCCTGGCTGAGGATGCGATTGTCTTCTTTGAGCTGCTTTGAGAAGCCAATGTCTACGCGACGGTATGATGGAATGCGGAAGGTATGTTGGTATTTCGGAGATCCGGGAGGTCCGAAAGGGAGGCTGCTGCCATAGAGCAGGTTGAGGTGCATTCGGAAGGTGGGATTGCTGGGCAGGTAATCCTGGAAAAAGATTCCCAGGTTTACGCGCTGATCGGTGGGTCGGGGGATATATCCGGGTTCGATACGCCGGCCCTGATTATCGAAATAGAAGTCGCCGATGAGGTCTTCCCGTGTTTCCATCACCGAAAGGGAAAACCAGCTTTCGATGCCGCGAACAAATTCTCCGTTGATGCGAAAGTCCACACCCGCGGCGTAGCCTTTGGCTTCATTCTGCGCACTATAGCGGATGCGCACATTGTCAATCTCGTATGGAACCAGATTGTCGAGCATTTTATAATACAATTCCGACACGAATTTGAATGGCCTGCCCCAGGCTTGAAAGTCATATTCAACTCCCCCCACAAAATGAATGGATCGCTGCGCTTTCAGTTTTGAATTGATGTTGCCTTCCGGATCGCGCAGCTCGCGGTAGAAAGGGGGTTGGTAGTAGATTCCGGAAGAGATGCGGAAAAGCGTCGGTCTTTTCCAGGATGGCTGAAAGGCCAGGGAGGCGCGAGGACTCAGCAGGAACTGCTTGTTCAGATCCCAGTGTTGTGCCCGGATTCCTGCAGTTACATTGAAGCCTGTACTGTCATTGCCTAAATCCCAGGACTGCTGAACATATCCACTGCTTCGTTGCGAGTGGATGCTGATCGATTTGCTCACAAAACGCTGCAGTACCAGCTCCTGGGGCAGGATTGCCTGACCCAGCAAATCGGGCGGATGAGGCAGGGAATAGCCGGCACTATCCAGCATCTGCCATTCGCGCAGCTGGTCTTCAATGCGCTCAAACTGAAGCTTAAGGCCCCATTGAAGAAATCGTTTTTCTCTTTCATAAGAGCCGAGGTAGGAGAGGTTGGCCACGTCCGCTGTGAGGTAATTCCGGGCGTGATCCAGAAAGGCGCCTACCCCGATGGGATCGGTTACATTGCCAAAGTCATCCTTACCGTAGTCGGTCTCCAGTCTGCCAATGAAGTATTGACCCAGGATATCGAAGGTCTCATATTCGGTGGAACGGTAGGCAGAAGTGATCAGTTTCATACGAAGATCCCTGGCCGGTTTCCATTCGGCACTCAGTGCCCCCAGCCAGGTGTCAAAGCGATCTACTTCCTGTCCGTCAAAATAGACTGTAAAGCGGTATGCCTGATTGATGGTGCCGAAATCGGTTTCCCGGCTTTCGGGGATGACCTGATAGGCATTGCGGGCATAATTCCCGAGAAAATTAATCTCCAGTTTTTTATGCACATTGAAATGCAGGCTTGTCTGAATATCCGTGAAGCTGGGTTTATACTGTCCTTGTGTTTCCAGCTGATTGAGCAGGTACTGGTTGGTTTTTTGCCTGGCGCCAAAGAGATAGGTGAGGCGGTCATCGAGTGCCGTTCCTTCCAGGTGGAATGAGGCGCCAAGCAGGCTGAGGCTGAACGATCCGCCAAATTCCTGGGGTCTTTTATATTTGATATCCAGCACAGAAGACATTTTGTCGCCGTACTTGGCTTCAAATCCCCCGGCTGAGAAAAGGATAGAGGAAACAAGATCGCTGTTAACAAAACTCAGGCCTTCCTGCTGGCCTGAGCGGACGAGAAAGGGGCGGTAGATTTCCACATCATTCACATAGACCAGGTTTTCATCATAGTTCCCGCCGCGTACGGAATATTGTGAGCTCAACTCGTTGCTGGAGGATACACCCGGCAGGGTTTTCAGGATGGATTCCACCCCTCCTCCAACACTGGGGATGACGTTGACCAGTTTTGGGTCAACCCGGGTGAGGCTGGATTTGTGGATCCGGCGATCGGTGATCACCGGTCCGCTGAGATCGGTGAAGGCGGGACGCAGTCTGAGATTAACCTGTCTCTTTTCGCCTGCTTCGAGCGACAGCTTCAGGCGTTCCCTTTCATAGCCGATAAAGGAAACCAGGAGCCAGCGTTCCTGTCCGGAAGGGAAGGCGATTTCGAAAAAGCCATATTTGTCTGTTACTGTGCCTCCGGGCAATCCCTCTACGGCAATGTTCACCAGTTCAAGGGCCTGGCCGGCTTCATCGCGGATGCTGCCATACACTGCGGCTTCCTGTGCTTGCAATGCGCCTGAAAAGGCCCAGAGGAGAAGGATGTATGTGTATATCGACTTTTGCAAAGCGTCCTGACGCGATAAAAATGAATGCCTGTTAACGAGACAAGCCCTGTATTATTAGTCTTTCCGCCTGAATTTTCCTTCCCTCCAGGCTTTGATGAATTCGGCCCAGGCAAAAGGATTCAGCAGGTTGTTGGGGGGCAACTGTCCGTAGTGATATAATTTACTCGTATGCTGATCAATGTAGTGCCTGTAGTTCATTGAGCCGTCCATAGGCATCTCCAGACCGCGTTCGTAAATCTCTGCCTGGGCCAGGTTCTTACGGGCAATCTCCAGATCATCATCCGGGATCTTCATATTGACAAAGGCCTCCCTGAATTGTTCCAGGGTGGGCCAGGGATAAATCACCGTTTCGCTCAACATAATGGTATCCGCAGTCATCACCTTGATCATTGAATAGCGATTTCCCTGAATGCTGTCGGGGATAACAAAAAGACTCTTCTTAAACCCGATGTTGGAAAAAAGCAGGCTGTCGCCGCGCCGTGCCACGAAAGAGAAATAACCATAAAAATCCGCGGAGGTCCCGTGGCGGAGATTCACGTTATAAATATTGGTAAAGGAGACGGGTTGCAGGCTGTCGGCAGTGACCACCACACCGGAGAATTGAACCAGGTCACGATCATCCTGTGCCTGCATTGCCAGGGGAAGAATCAGAAAGGCCAGGATGAGGGTTCGGTGCATTCTTATAGAATCTGGTTTTGCCGGTTCAATGATATAAAAAATGCTGTTACGGGAGGTAACAGCACAATACTTTAAACGCAAAGCAGCAGCTTAAGCGGTATAGTAGCCTTTTTCTTTAGCATCTTTCAAAGCGGGCAGGATGCCTTTCTTGCTGATGGTGCGAATCCCACTGGTGCTTACCGTCAGGGTGATCCAGCGATCCTCTTCCGCCACGTAAAAACGCTTCTTCTGGAGGTTGGGATAAAACCTCCGTTTGGTCTTGATATTTGAGTGGGAAACGTGGTTTCCCGTCATCATTTTCTTTCCGGTGATCTGACAAATTCTGGACATAGCGCTTGTATTCTCAAAAGGAGTGCAAAGAACGAAAAAACATTTCAATCTGACAAATCCTGTATAAAAAAACTATATGGATCCGGCAGAGGAAAATGGCTTTTTGCCATATTCTTCAAGAAGCAGGGCTTTACGCAACATATTCAGGCCGGTTATTGCACTGACCTGGATGTTTTGTAGTCTTCTTTTGCCGAAGCGGAATTCTTGTGCGACGGTTCCTTCCGGCCCCGCCAGGGCAATCCATACCAGCCCAGGCTGCTTGCCTTCTGTCCCTCCATCGGGGCCGGCAATGCCCGATGTGGCAATGCACCAGTCAGCCTGCAATTTTGCACGGCCGCTTTCCGCCATCTGGCGCACAACGGGTTCACTCACTGCCCCTGCTGTTTGCAACACGGATGCGCTCACATTCAGTTGCTGTTGTTTGACAGCATTATCGTAGCTGATAATGCTTCCCTTATAATAGCGGGAGCTTCCGGGGATACTGGTGATCAGATGAGCAATATAGCCTCCTGTGCAACTCTCAGCTGTGGCCAGGCTCTGTCCTTTTTCCAGCAGCATTTTGCCCACCACCTCCTGCATACTTGTTTTATCATAACCGAAGATCATTCCCTCAATGCGGTTTGTCAGGCCGTGGAGAGCCCTGGCCATATCCTCTTCGAGCCTTTTCAGTTCTTTTCCCTGGGCAGTGAGTCTTAAACGTACCTGTCCGGGGGAGGGCAAATAGGCCAGGCTAATGCTTTCCGGGAGGGTGTTTTCCCAATGCTCGAGCCGGCGTGTGAGAAAGGATTCACCCATTCCGTGGGTGAGGACGGTTTTTTGCAGGATGTGATGGTCTCCGTTTTTTTTGAGCAGGGCAGGAAGAATGCTCTCTTCCATCATACCTTCCATTTCGTAAGGCACGCCCGGCATCGCGATCAGGATCTTGTCATCCAGATCAAACCACATTCCGGGGGCGGTGCCGTTTTTATTCTGCACAGGCCGGCAGGCTTCAGGCAGCTCGGCCTGCTGGCGGTTTAGCGCACTCACCCGCATCCCGCGGGAAGCGAAGAAGTCCCGGATCATTTCAAAAGCCTCTTCATTGAAAACAAGGGGAGTATTGAAGAAGCGGCACAGTACTTTTTTGGTAATGTCATCCTTGGTAGGGCCCAAACCACCCGTCATCAGAATCAGGTCAAGCTGTGCAAATGAAGTTCGGATGCTTTCGATGATGGCCTCTTCCTGGTCTGCCACCACTTTGATGTGTTTCACCGCTATACCGGTAGCAGTTAGCTGTTCTGCCAACCAGGCAGCATTGGTGTTGACGACCTGGCCTATCAGTATCTCATCTCCGATATTGATGATGCCGGCCTGCATCTGTCAATAGTTGAAGTAGATGAATCCCAGTTCTTTAGGAACGATTGACATCACTGGTACCGGAGACTTCCGGATGATCTCCTGGGCCGAAGATCCGAGAAAGTATTCCACCACCCCGTTTTCCTGCTGGGTCATAATGATGATCATATCAATGTCGATATGTTTGTCGGCATAATTCAGGATGATGGGAACCAGGGTCCGGGCGTTATCATCGCTTTCCACAATTTCACCCACACAATCCACACCTGCCTCGGCAATAAATTGTTTTACCTGGTTTAGCTGATTGCGCAAGCGCCGGATCACTTCAGGGTCGTGCTTCGACCATAATGCAGACACCACCCGAATGCGGCACCCCATCTTCTTGGCCATCGTGATGGCCCAACTGACTTTCTGGCGTGTCTCTTTTGTGAGGTCGAGCGGAAGGAGAATACTGTGACATCCTTCGTGACGGTGGCGCTGTGTCAGCGTGATCACCGGCCGGTTGGCAGAACGGATCACCCTGGATGTATGGGCTCCTGAAATGCCCTTGTCTTCACTGGACGAACGGGTGCCCATTATGATCATCTTGCTGTCCAGCTCTTCGGCCATACTGAGTATCCGGCTGTGTACCGTTCCCTTTCGCACAATGGCGTTCACCGTTAATCCCGACTCCACCGATGCTTTGCGTGCTATGGACTTGAGCTCTTCCCTGATGCGGGCGATCACTTTATCGGTTTCCTCAGAAGTGAAGAAATTAGCCAGGATTCCCGGCTCCTCGTGCACATATAAGAGGTTGATCTCCAGCTCAAAAGTCCGGGCAATGCGATAGCCATATTCCAGGCCCATCAGGGATAAATCGTGAAAATCAATGGGAACCAATAGGTTAGGGCGAGTGTCCATTTTGTTTAATTTTGAAAGCAAATTGTCCACAAAGGTAGGGAAGCAGGAGGAATTATGATAAAGAAGATCCAGGAATCGGAGCTGATATTGAATGCCGACGGAAGTATCTATCACTTAGCGCTTAAGCCGGATCAGTTGGCTCACCGTATCATCCTGGTGGGGGATCCCCAGCGGGTGGATTTGGTTTCAGCGCTTTTTGATGAAATTGAGCACAGGGTTCACAAGCGGGAGTTCATCACCCATACCGGTTTTTACAAAGGCGCCCGCATCAGTGTGGTGGGTACAGGAATCGGTACCGACAATATTGACATAGTAATGAATGAGCTGGACGCCCTGGTCAACATCGACCTGCAAACCCGTCAGTTGAGACCGCAGCACACCCGACTGCACTTAGTTCGGATAGGCACCTCAGGCGCCTTGCAGGGGGATATACCGGTGGATACCTTCATTGCTTCTGAATGGGGCCTGGGCCTCGATTCCCTGCTGTACTTTTACGCACTAAGCCCTGATGTACTCGATGAAGGCCTGAGTCTGGCGATTCAGGCTCAGACACATTGGAATGCCAGGGCAGGGGAAGCTTATGCTGTAAAGGCTTCCGCAGTCTTATTGGAGATGCTGGCCAAGAATTTCTTCAAGGGTATCACCCTTACCGCTCCGGGCTTCTATGGCCCGCAGGGAAGAATGTTGCGTCTGGAACCGGCCACCCCTGACTTTATCGATCAGCTGACTATGTTTGAATACCAGGGTAAGCGCATCAGCAATTTCGAGATGGAAACTTCGGCACTCTATGGACTGGCCCGCCTGCTCGGGCACGAAGCCCTGACTATTTGTGTGGCCATTGCAAACCGCCAGACCGGTGCTTTCAGCAAAGCCTACCAAGGCCCGATCCTTAGCCTTTCACGTCACGTTCTGGACGGTCTTGCCGCCTTGCCTGCCTGAATACCAGAGTCCGGAATGAACGTTTTTGCTTCGGGGCCGAGCGGAAGAAAAAAATGAAATATCCATTATCTTTGCTTGGAAGAATTTGGGGAATATGTCCACCGGTTTTGATGAGAATAGAACGAAGGCCCACTCCTCACAGACGGAACTCCGCCTGGGTGAGTTGCACGCCCTGCTCAGCCTTGTCGATGAGCCGAATGACGAGAATTACATCCTGATCCGCGATAAGATTCTGAGTTATGGAGAGGCCGCCGTGCCGGAACTCGAAGCCCTGATCGATCGGCAATATAATGAAACTGTGTTGCAAAGAGTGATGGACCTGATCCAGAATATTCAGTACGATGCCGTTTATGCAGCCTTGAAGTTGTGGAACGAACAGGGAGCCGATGATTTGCTGCAAGGGTATTTGATTGTCAGCCGGTATCAGTACCCCAACCTGGATGATGTGGAGATCAGGGTTCGCCTGGATCAGCTCATCCGCGATGTTTGGCTCGAGATCAACAATGAGCTGACCGCACTGGAAAAAGTCAAGGTGATCAATCACGTCCTCTTTGATGTACACGGCTTTGCGGCGAGCAGGACAGAATCCCACACCCCACAGGATTTCTATCTTAACACCCTTCTGGACAGCAAAAAAGGCAGCCCTGTTTCACTGGGTATCCTGTATATGCTGGTGGCTCACCGGCTGGATATTCCTGTCTTCGGGGTGAATTTACCCAGGCACTTCATTCTGGCGTATATACAGGAAAACCCCCTAAGCAGGCGTCGTTTCCCCGGAGCGGATGAGGTGCTTTTCTATCTGAACCCCTTCAACCGGGGAACGGTTTTTACCCGCAATGAAATCGATCTTTTTATCCGGCATATCAAATTAAAACCCGATCCTGCTCATTACAGCCCCTGCACCCACCGGGATATTATCCGTCGTTTGCTCAATAATCTGGTATTCAGTTATGAACAAGCGAAAAAGCCCGGAAAAGCCGGGGATATCGGTCGTTTTCTCAGCTTGCTGGACTGAGCCGGGTAAAGTCAAATGCTGCCCTCGGCCGATTTTTTCACCCTTTTCCTTTCGTGTTCATCCAGGATGATCTTACGCAGGCGGATGGATTTCGGGGTCACTTCAATGTATTCATCCGGCCCGATGTATTCCATTGCCTCTTCCAGAGAAAACCTGATGGCGGGAATGATCATCGTTTTATCATCCGAGCCCGAAGCCCTGATATTGGTCAGCTTCTTGGTGCGGGTAACATTCACCACCAGGTCGTCCTGGCGGCTGTTTTCACCAATGACTTGTCCGGCATACACCTCATCATTCGGCTCGATGAAGAATTTCCCCCTGTCCTGCAATTTGTCTATCGAATAGGCGATGGCTGTTCCGGTTTCCAATGCCACGAGGGCTCCGTTTCTTCTACCCTGGATCTCACCCTTCCACGGCTCATAGGATTTGAAGCGATGGGCAATGACGGCTTCTCCTTCGGTAGCGGTAAGCAGCTGATTACTCAGTCCGATGATACCACGGGAAGGGATTTCCATCTCCAGGATCACCCTGTCGTTGCGAGGCTCAATGGTGACCACTTCACCCCGGCGGCGGGTAACGATTTCGATGACTTTACCCGAGAACTGCTCCGGAACGTGTACGGTGAGGGCTTCCAGTGGTTCGAGGAGTTGCCCGTCCACCTCTCTGGTCAGGACCTTCGGCTGTCCTATCTGAAACTCATAGCCTTCGCGGCGCATCGTTTCCACCAATATGGAGAGGTGGAGGATGCCGCGTCCGAATACAAGGAGTTTTTCCGGTGAATCGGTCTCTTTTACCCTCAGCGCCAGGTTTTTTTCTGTCTCCTTGAAAAGCCGGTCTCTTACGTGGCGCGACGTGACATATACCCCTTCCTTACCGAAAAAGGGTGAATTATTGACGGTAAAAAGCATACTCATCGTAGGCTCATCAATGTGAATGGCTTTTAAACCCTCCGGATTTTCTGCATCGGCAATGGTATCCCCGATATCAAAATGCTCAGGGCCAAGCACAGCCACAATCTCCCCGGAAGAAACCGGATGCTTCACTTTTTCCTTGCCCAGGCCTTCAAATACGTAAAGTTCCTTTACAATGCTCCGGGCAAGGGTTCCGTCTCTTTTGACCACAGATATGGGCTGCCCTGCCTGTATCTGGCCGCGTAGTATCCTGCCCACGGCAATGCGGCCGATGTAGGAGGAATAGTCCAGGGAACTGATCTGAAGTTGGAGGCTGCCCTCTTTCACCGACACGGGTGGGATCTCCTCCAGTATGGTATCCAGCAAATAACTTACATCCGTAGTCGGTGCTTGCCATTCAGGCCCCATCCAGCCTTCCTTGGAGGAGCCATAAACGGTAGCGAAACTCAATTGATCCTCGCTGGCATCCAGGGTGTACATCAATTCAAATACCGCTTCCTGAACCCCTTCCGGATCGCAGTTGGGTTTGTCCACCTTGTTGATCACCACAATGGGCTTCAGCCCCAGATCCAGGGCTTTCTGCAAAACAAAGCGGGTTTGGGGCATCGGTCCTTCAAAAGCATCCACCACCAGCAGGACACCATCCGCCATATTCAGCACACGCTCTACCTCTCCCCCGAAATCAGCGTGCCCCGGTGTATCAATGATGTTGATCTTAGAGTTTTTATACCTCACCGACACATTCTTCGCCAGGATGGTAATGCCCCGCTCCCGCTCCAGATCATTGGAGTCAAGGATCAGGTCTGCCACCTCCTGGTTTTCCCGGAAAAGCTTTACCTGATGTAGGATGCGATCGACCAGGGTGGTTTTGCCGTGATCTACGTGGGCTATAATAGCTATATTTCTGATTTCCTGCATTTTCTTCTTCTTATTCATCCCACTTATCGGGCGGGCAAAGGTAGGCTAATTTTAGAGATGCCGCGCTGTAGATATGCCTTTGCATAATATATTATATCGATAAATAAATATATGTAATATACTGTAATACAAATAATTATAGAGTAAATTATTTTGTGCTTCGCGGATATTGCTCTATCTTCCGCCCACTTTTTCAGCTGCCCAGGCCTGTTCTTTTCTGTAGACCATATTTATATTCTTTAACCAAGCTATTCAAACCGTGGAAAAAGAAACGCACGATTACAACATCAGTTTTTTCAAGCCGACCACTGAGTTGGCGAGGATCAACCGGAACCTGGCAATCAAGCTGCTGCTTATTTGGGCGGTGTCGGTATTTGGGTTTCATTTTTTATTACGCATCATCGAGGAGCCTACCCCTGAGCCGGCTTACATCGCTTATGAGGAGGTATGGCCGGCTATTCAAAGCGGGGAAGCTTCTTTGGAAGAAAAACGGGTTTTTCTGAATTCCTCGCTGAGTGTATTGGGGAAGTTGTTGATTTCTCCAACAGATCAGGCCAGGCTGGATGCGGTGGTCAGTCGACTCTTTTTCGAAATGCTTCCGGAGGAGATGCGGCCAGGTTTCATCCAAAAGCTCCGGCAATTTGAAGCCTCCCGGGCTGCCTTGACGAACCTGCAGGATGCAGAGTACAATACGTTAAAGGATGAGATTCGGGTAGTGGCTGCTGAGATTCTGGTGGTAGAAGAATATTCCTTGCAGGCAGAACTGATTCCTTTTGAACTTCTTTCTTCCGAGATGAAGCCATTCGAACCCGCCCTTACACAGGATGTGCCAGGCATTATGGCCAAATACCTTATTCACAATCAGTCTTTTCTTACCGACTGGAAGTTTCTTGGTTTTCCCTTTCATTACTTCTATACCGCTGTATTCCTGCTGGTACTTTTCATTGGCTTGTGCTGGTATTATTGCTTCCGGACGGACAGGGTGCACAAACGGCTTGGTATTGTTGAAATCTATGAACTTTAAAAAAGGCACAGAATGAAAAAGCAGATACTTTCCTTATTGTTCCTTGTTCCCCTGATGGCCTTTGGCAATTCTGCCACTCAACTGGAGGGAAGCTTTAAGCTTGGCCCGGCCATTATCCTGATCATCATCCTGGTTCTTTTTGTTTTGGTGGGTGTGGTATTTCGGGCGAAAGACACCACTGATTTTTATGCGGCAGGAAGGAAGATCAGTCGGGTAGGTTCCGGAATGGCCATTGCTTCCAACTGGATGAGTGCGGCCTCTTTTCTGGGGATGGCTGCCCTGATGTACGGCTTTGGGTACCACGGCCTGTCTTATGTGATTGGCTGGACCGGGGGCTATGTTTTGCTGCTCATCATTATGGCCGGTCAGATTCGGCGTTACGGCAAATACACCGCAGCGGATTTTATCGGCGACCGTTTTTACTCCAAACACTTACGCGTAGTGGGAGCCATTGTGGCCATCTTCATCTCCATAGCCTATTGCGTCGGGCAGTTTGGGGGCATCGGGTTGCTCTTTAAATGGGTGATGGGCATCGATTATGCCTATGCTGTGCTGATCGGAGGTTCTGTGGTACTCACCTATACCCTGATATCCGGGATGCTGGGTGTGACCAAGAATATGCAGATACAGTACATCATCATCATTGTTTCCTTTATGCTTCCGCTTTTCATCCTGACCTACAAGTTTGATTATTTCTGGCTACTGCCCCAGATTGGCTATGGAGCGGTTGTTTCTGATATCGTTTCGGGCATTCCGGCCAGTGAGTTGAAAATGCTGGTGAACGTTTACGGTCACGAATATGCACTGGCACCCAGTCCGGAATTTGCGATGCCCTGGGATCCGGCCACAGGTCAGACTTTTTTCCTGTTTATGGCTATTGCGTTTTCATTGATGATTGGCACGGCCGGTCTGCCTCACGTTATCCAGCGATTCTATGTTGTGCCGCGTTCCAGTGATGCTCGCTGGTCTGTGGTTTGGGGCTTGTTTTTCATTTGTGTGCTGTATTGGAGTGCTCCGGTATACTCTGCTTTCGGCGGGGTGATTTCGACCCATAAGGAGGTGGGGCTCTTAGCTAAAGACGCCATTGTGGTTTATACTGCGCAATTGGGGAACGTGAACCCGCTTATTGTAGGCTTTCTGGCTGCCGGAGGGGTTTCCGCTGCCTTCTCCACCGTGTCAGGATTGCTGGTAGCCGGGGCTTCTGCCTTTGCCCACGACATATACGTGAAGGTCATCCACCCCGAAAGTTCGCCAAAGCAGCAATTAAGAATTGCCCGCTATGGTACCGTTCTGATGGCTGCCATTGTAGCCCTGATCGCCCTGCTTGATCTCGCCCTGATCGGTCAGCTCGTAGCCATTGCGTTTTCACTGGCCGGATGCACCATCTTCCCCCTCTTCCTGCTGGGGATATGGTGGAGCGGCTCCAACCGGGCTGGTGCCAAGGCCGGACTGATCGCAGGTGGATTGGTATCTTTAGTGGCCCTGACTTATTTCATTGCTGCCACACAGGGCTTCGTCCTTCCCGGAAATGACTTTATTGCCTATTGGCTGGGTGCCTGGTACTTTGCCTGGTTTGGCGCACCCCTGGCCATTCTCGTGAATATTGTAGTATCCAAGATGACGAAGGAAACTCCACTGGAAATCAAGAAATTCCTCGTTGAAAAGGTCCATAGCTAGGTGTCTGAACCGCAAAAAAATGTGTTCAGAAGGGGCACGGTTCTGCTTGTCCTGGTGATGCTCGTCATTGTTGCCGCAGGCATTCTCATCGCTCATTTTCACTATGCGGCCATCAATGAGGCTGAGGATCCCCGCGTGCTTGAAGCCAAACTCCTGTACAAGGAATACAATCAGGCCATCCGGGACAACGATGCCGCTAAAGCGATGCTGACCCTCGATCGCATAGAGGCTGTCTATGCTGCGTGGCCCGACTATGCCCATTCATACGAGCTGGGGGTGGTCTATAATAACCGGGCTGCGATTTACCTCGGTCTTCTCCTGCATCCGGTTCAAGATACTGTTTCCCGCGACTCCCTGCTTGCGGAGGCTGCTTATTGGGCCGGCTTGAGCATACAGAACTATCAGGAATGGTTGGCGGATTTTTCAGACTCTACACCTGAAGCTCTGCTTCCGGAAACAGAGTCGTGGTACACCGGCCTGGATGATATGTATCCGGAGGTGGATGTCGCCCGGGTGATCCGGAAAAGGCTGGAGGATATCCAGCTGGCTCAGAAGGAGACCCCGCGCAGACTTTCCGTCGCGTATACCAACCTGGGCATTGTTCATCGTCACCAGGGCGACTATGATGCGGCCATTCAATGCTACCGGCAAGCCCTTGATTTGTGGGAAGCCAACCGCAATGCCGAAAACAATATCCGTATCTTGCTGGGTCAGCCCACTAAAGAAGTCAGCTTCATTGAAAAGCTTTTTCCGGCAGATAAAAACAAGTAATCTTATGAAGTCTTTTTTAAGCTCAAAAAGTGCATTATTTCTGATTTGTGCTCTTCTTTTGACTGCCGTTCCCCTGGCTCAGGATAAGGGAGAGGAAAAGATCCTTACAAGATGGTCTGGTTTTGTAAAAAATGATTTCTTTTTTGACAGCCGGCAAACCATCTCAGCCCGGGAAGGGCAATTTCTGCTTTTCCCTTCCGCCGTCTCTCCCGATCCGGATGGGGAAGACCTGAATGCCGCCCCTTCCTTCAATTTTTTGGCATTACAAAGCCGTCTTGCCTTTGATGTAAGCGGGCCGGAGAGGCTGGGTGCCGCCTTGTCGGCCAGGATCGAAGGCGACTTCTTCGCCCAGGCCAACGACAATATCAATTTATTCCGCCTGCGTCACGCCTACATTAAGATGCGTTGGCCTAAAGCTGAACTGCTTGCCGGGCAGTTCTGGATCCCGATGTTTATTCCTGGATGCTATCCCGGAACCGTCTCTTTCAACACCGGGACTCCCATCCAGCCTTTTGGCCGGAGTCCGCAGATCAGGCTGACCCGTTACCACGGCGACTTTGCCTGGGTGGGTATCCTTTCAGGCCAGCGCGATTTTGCCAGCCGGGGGCCGGAAGGGGTCAGCAGCGCTTACCTTCGTAATTCCGTGCTTCCGGAGGCCAGTCTGCAATGGCACCTTCAAAAAGAAAAACTGTATGCCGGCCTGGGAGGCAGTGTGAAAAAGATTATCCCGCAGTTGCGCAGCGGGAGCGGATATCGTACCAATGAGGGATTGTTGTCCTTCAATGCTATCGCTTTTCTGAAGATTACAAGCCCCTACCTGCTGATTAAAGCGGAGGGGGTATACGGACAAAACATACCAGATGTGCTCAGCATAGGCGGGTTCGGAGTTTCCGACAGCCTCGATCCGGTGAAAGGCCTGGTTGCCTACAGCCCGCTTTCCACCCTCTCAGCCTGGTTGGATGTCGAAAGCCGGGGGGCGCAATGGAAATTTGGTGTTTTCGCAGGCCATACTTCAAACCTGGGCGCATCGGAGGAGATTATTGGGCCTGTTTATGGGCTGGCTACGAATATTCGCAGCCTCTACCGGATTTCTCCCAGGATGGTGTACCAGGTTTCACCCTTGCGCCTGGCGCTGGAACTTGAATATACCGAAGCATCCTATGGTGCAAGCTTCGACAAGAAAGCAAAGCCGGAGGATCTGACCTCCGCCGCGAATCTGCGCGTGCTGCTGGCGATGTATTATTTCTTCTGAAAAGGATCAGAGGCTCTTTAATTCCGACAGGATCTTCTGCAGGCTGTCTTTGGCATCCCCAAAGAGCATCCGTGTTTTGTCGTGGAAAAAAAGCTGGTTTTCAATGGCGGCATAACCTTTGCCCATTCCGCGTTTCATCACAATGATATTTTTGGCCTCCCGCGCCTTCACTATGGGCATTCCAAAAATGGGACTGGAGGGGTCATCTTCTGCTGCCGGGTTTACCACATCATTGGCACCAATCACAATGACTACATCCGTATTGGGCATATCCGGGTTGGCTTCTTCCGACTCAAGCATCTTCTCATAAGGCACATCCGCTTCTGCCAGCAGTACATTCATATGCCCGGGCATTCTGCCGGCTACCGGATGGATGGCATAGCGCACGCTCACGCCTTTTTCCTCCAGCACGGTATCCACTTCGTGGCAGAGATGCTGGGCCTGGGCCACAGCGAGTCCGTATCCGGGCACAATCAGCACTTTGCGGCTGTAAGCCATCAGCACTGCAGTATCGCTGATGCTGATCTCTTTGATGTTCCCCCCCTCTGCTCGCCCTGAGGCTGCGCCTCCTCCCCCGAAAGCTCCGACGATGACATTCAGCAGTGAACGGTTCATTGCGTTGCACATCAGCACAGTCAGGATGGTTCCGGCTGAACCTACCAGGATACCCCCGGTAAGCATTGCCTGGTTATCATAAAGAAAACCGCCCATTGCGGCCGCTATGCCGGTGAAAGAATTCAACAGGGAGATCACTACGGGCATATCTGCTCCCCCGATGGGCATTACAAAAGAAACGCCATACACCAGGGCTATCGCGAAAAAGACATAAAGCATTACAATCATTGCAGCAGGATCGACCGTGCCCTGACTCATCATATACACCACAAAAACCCCCAGGACCAGCAGGAAGGCAATATTAATATAACGCATCAGCGGACTGCGGATATCTCCGATGCGGCCGTCAAGCTTTCCAAAAGCCACCATTGAACCGGCAAAAGATACACTCCCGATTAGCAGTCCGAGCAAAATAACCAGCATCATTCCACTTCCCATATTTACCGGATCGCCCAGGCGGGTCAGGTGCTGGAATTCGATCAGGGAGATCAGGGCGGCCGCTGCCCCTCCCATCCCGTTGAAAAGGGATACGAGCTGAGGCATTGCAGTCATTTTGACTTTCATCGCGATCAGCCAGCCAAGTATGCTTCCCAGGGCAATAGCCACCAGGATATAGGCGATATTCCCGATCGGTTCACCATCCATTTTATGGAAAAGCAGGGTGGCCAATATGGCCAGGCCCATCCCCACGGCAGCCCAGACGTTGCCTTTGCGCGCGGTATCCGGGTGGCTCAGCATCCGGAGGCCCACAATAAACAGAACGGAGGCGAAAAGATAAGCGATTTCCAGGATCGAGGAAGCCAGAGTGAATCTGATGGTTTCGATATGTGTGATGATCTGATTCATAGCGCCCTCCCTATTCTTTTGTTTTCTTCCTGAACAGTTCCAGCATCCGGTCGGTGACCACAAAACCACCTACCACATTCAGGGTTCCCATCAACACGGCCAGGAAACCCAGTATCATTGAAAGGCGGTCTTCCGCGTGCCCCATTACGATGATGGCACCGATGATCACCACCCCGTGGATGGCATTGGCCCCTGACATCAAGGGGGTATGCAGGATAGCCGGAACATTGGAGATTACCTCCACGCCCAGAAAGATGGAGAGGATTACGATGAAGATCGCTTCCCGGTGAATAAAATAGAATTCCAGTATGTTTTCCATAATGTGTCTTTTTTTCGAAGCTTAATTCTGAATGGCAGCTTTCAGCCTTTCGTTCATTATTTCACCCTGATGCACCGTACAGCTGCCTTGCAGAATCTCATCCCCGAAATTCAGTTGCAGCTTCCCTTCTTGATCGATGAGGAGTTGGAGGAAGTGGATGAGGTTGTTGCCATACATTTTGCTGGCATCCGAAGGCATATCCGAGGGGTAGTTTGATTTTCCGATGATGCGGACCTGATTATGAATTACGGTTTCGTTGTCGCGCGTCAGCTCACAATTGCCCCCACTCCCGGCTGCCAGGTCGATGATGACAGAAGCCGGATGCATCGCTTCCACGGTTTCTTTGCGAATCAGGAGCGGCGCTTTACGCCCCGGAATCTGCGCTGTAGTGATAATCAGATCGGATAATATTGCTCTGTCGTGAATAGCTTGTGCCTGACGCTTTTTAAAGTCTTCTTCCTGTTCGATGGCATAACCCCCGGCGCTCACGTCTTCCGCTGCTCCTTCCACTTCCACGAATTTGGCCCCCAGGCTCTCAACCTGCTCCCGGGTGGCAGCACGCACATCAAAGACGTGGACAATGGCCCCAAGCCTTTTCGCCGTGGCGATGGCCTGCAGCCCGGCAACCCCTGCCCCGAGGATCAACACGCGTGCAGGCTTGATCGTGCCGGCAGCGGTCATCAGCATCGGAAAGAAGTAGGGCAGGTTATGGGCTGCGTCAAGCACTGCTTTGTAGCCCGAAACGGTAGCCATTGAAGAGAGCACATCCATAGATTGGGCACGGCTTATGCGGGGAATGGAGTCGAGGCTGAACACCGTCAGCTTTTTGGTCCTCAACTTTTCAACCAGAGCCGTATTCACCAACGGATTGAACAATCCGATCAAAACCTGCCCCTCTCGCATCAGTTCAATATCCGCCTCTGCCGGCGGGTGAATCATCAGCAGTATATCAGAGCCCTGGATGACCTGCTCGCGACTGCCCAGATGCACTCCAAGATCGGAGTAAGCCTTGTCGCGCGCCCGCGCGTTGACACCGGCACCGTTTTCTATCAGAATGCTGACATTTAGTTTTATGAGGTTAGCAGCACCTTCCGGAAGCATTGCCACGCGATGCTCGCCTTCCGGCTCTTTGAGTATCCCTATAGTCATAGCAGATGAATTGTATGCGTCGACAAAATTACAATAAATAGACAAAACAATATATGTAATTGTAATCAGATCGATAATCAGGTGCGCGTCGGAAGGACACGAGAGAGCGAAATGCTCAGCTTTTTGAGGCCAGGGGAAGGATGAGCATCAGGCCGTCTCGGAGGGGGAGTAAGAAGTGATGGCAGCTTTGATCCTGATGGACATATTCATTGAATGCCCGGATGGCGAGGGTGTCCGGATCATTCTGATCCGGATCGGCGGCCTTTCCGCTCCAAAGGACGTTGTCGGCCAGGATCAGGCCGCCCGCATTCATTCGTGGCAGTACCTTCTTATAATAGTCGATGTATTCCTTTTTCTCTCCATCAATAAAGACCAGATCAAAGGATCCGTGGATATGGGATATGCCTTCCAGGGCATCCTCGGTATGCAGTTCAATCTGATCTCCCATACCGTGGCCATCCAGGTGACGATGTATCATTGGTACCAGTTCAGGATTGCGTTCAAAGGTGTGTAGTTTTCCACCCGGGGCCAGCCCTTCTGCCAGGCAAAGGCTGCCGTATCCGGTGAAAGTACCGATCTCTACAATGATCTTTGGCTGCAACAGGAGGCTGAGCACGCGCAAAAACCCACCCAGTTCAGGGCCGCTGAGCATATTGGGATAGGATGTCTTTAGCCAGGTTTCCCGATGAATATGCTTCATCTGAGGTGTTTCAGGCATACTAAAGGCAAGGACGTAATCCAGGACAGGGTTTCCTGTGCTCATCTTTGCGGGGTCTTAAAAACGAGAGAACTCATCTGTTCGGGGGAGCAGATTTCATTGGCCACTTCCAGAATACTGGATGCATCTACGGCATCTATTTCCCGGTAAATCTCTTCCAGGGGCAGGATATGGTTTTTCAGCAGCAGGCTTTTTCCCATCGAGAGCAGCAGATTCAGCTTTGATTCAGAGGCAATGGCAACCTGGCCTTTCAATTGTTGCCTTGCCCGCTGCAATTGCAAGGTTCCGAGCTTTTGATTGCGCAGCAGGCTGCATTCCTTCAGCGCCAGTTGGATTACCTTTTCAACGGAATCTCTGTCGGTGCCCAGATACATCTCAAATACCCCTGTATCCGAATAGGGGTGGTAGGATGATTCTGTATGGTAGGCCAGGCCCGATTTTTCACGGATACTCAGGTTTAGGCGGGAATTCATCCCCGGCCCTCCCAGCAGGTTGCTAAGCAGGGTAAGGGACCATTGCCCCCGATGCCCCAGGGGGTAAGCCCGGCTTCCCAGTATGCAATGCGATTGGTAACCTTGCCGCTCTATGCTTTTTTGACTGGGTACGTAGCCATTTACTCCAAGCCGCGGTCGTTCAGCATTTCCCCAGGGAATCTCTCCGAAATGTTTTGACACTATTCTTTTCACCCGGCTGAAGGGGGCGGGCCCCATTGTGCATATTACCGTGCCCTCATTGCGGTAATTGCGCCGGATGAAGGCCAGGACTGCTTCTTTGCCAAAATGACGCAGACTCTCCCTGCTGCCCAGAATATGCCGTCCCAGCGGATGGCCATCGAAGAGCTGCATCTCAAAGTCATCAAAAATCTGCTCAAACGGGGTATCCAGGTAAGCGTTGATCTCATCCTGAATGATCTCTTTTTCCCGGATGATCTCTTTGTCGGGAAAGGTGGAATGGAATAGAATATCGGCGAACAGATCCAGGGACCTTTCCAGATGTTCAGGAAGAAAAGAGGCATAAATGCAGGTTTCTTCCTTGCTGGTATAGGCATTCAGGTCGCCCCCTACATTCTCAAGCCTGCTCAGGATATGGTATGCCCGGCGTTTCCGGGTGCCTTTGAAGAGGATGTGCTCAATGAAATGGGCCAGTCCGCTTTCCTCTTCCCCTTCATCGCGGGATCCGGTATTTAAAAATACCGCACAATGCGCGACGGCTGAGGGGCTGGGAGAGTGAACCAGCCGCAAACCATTTGGCAGGGTAATCTGCTGTATTTCCATTTTTAAGGCTTCACGGCTTTAAATACTCCGGGATATGCCGCATCAAAATACACCCAGAACATCGGCATATAACCTCGAAGATGCCCTTCGGGGCTATAGCTTTCGAGCATCGGGCACAGGCCTATGACTTTTTTCTCAATTCTCAGGCTGGCCGGATCAATATACCATTCTTCCAGAAAGCGGATGCGGCTGATGTCGTTGATGTTAAGTGTTTTCGTCAGGACGGTATCGTATAATTCATAAGGCGGCTCCGGCCTTTGTATGGTAATGGTATCTGCACGGTTTCCCATTGCCCTGATTTGTTCGGGCCGCATTTCATTGTGGAAAACATCCCAGGTGCGAACTTTTCCTTCGTAGGCCGACTCAAGAATTTGGCGCAACAGGCTTTCCCGCTGCGCTCCTTCCAGATTCTGAACCCACCAGTCCATATCGACATCCGGACTCTTGATATCCACATCGTATTGAATGCGCCGGGTAATTTCTTTTCCCGACTGACTGTGTTGTTGACAGGAAAGGAGAAACAGGCTGAAAAGAATGATCATCAATGTTAGGCTGCGCATAAGCGATGGTTTGTGTTTTTGCAAAGGTAAGCAAGGCTGGTTTCAATGCAGGCAAAGGCTAAGGGAAAAGGACAAGGGTTGGGGCATTAAACGTATCTTTGACCAACACTATCTGTTATGAGAACCAAGGATGAAATTGTGGCCAATTGGTTGCCGCGCTACACCGGTACGCAGCTGAATGACTTCGGGGAGTATATTCTGCTGACCAATTTTTCGGATTACCTGGATGCTTTTGCCCGCAGCAACAATGTGGGTATACGGGGTGCAGGCCGGGCGATGCCTTCGGCCACCTCAGGGAAGATCACGATGATCAATTTCGGGATGGGCAGTGCCAATGCAGCAACCATAATGGATCTGCTTACGGCCATCCATCCCAAAGCCGTCCTTTTCCTTGGAAAATGCGGCGGCCTGAAGAAGGTGACCGAGGTGGGCGACCTGATCCTGCCCATTGCTGCCATAAGGGGTGAGGGAACCTCCAAAGATTACTTCCCCCCTGAAGTGCCGGCCCTGCCTGCCTTTAATCTTCAAAAAGCCATCTCTACCACCATCCGCGATTTTGGCCTCGATTACTGGACCGGAACAGTCTATACCACCAACCGCAGGGTGTGGGAGCACGACGATGAGTTCAAACAATACCTGATGGAGATCCGCTCTATTGCCATTGATCTTGAAACGGCCACCCTTTTCAGTGTCGGCTTTTTCAATGGTATCCCCACCGGGGCATTGCTGCTGGTATCGGACCAGCCGATGATCTCCAGCGGGGTGAAAACAGAGGAGAGCGATAAACGGGTCACCGAGCACTTTGCGGCCACCCACCTGAAGATTGGCATCGAAAGCCTCAATCAACTCATCAATCACGGCCTGACCGTCAAGCATTTGCGGTTCTGAAATGCTTAAGGAAGTATACAAATACAAGCGCAAAAAAGCCGGATGATGAAAACGGAAGAGATAAAACAACTGTTTCAGGAATTTGAAGCTGCGGCTATAGATTTTGAAGGTGTTGAGTGCTGGAGCGCACGGGAATTACAGAAACTACTCGGATACAGTAAGTGGGAGAATTTTGAAAAGGTAATTGCTAAAGCAAAAGATGCTTGCCTGAATGCCGGTGAGAATGTTTTCGACCATTTTCCTGACGTCAGGAAAATGGTTCGTATTGGTTCCGGTGCAGAGAAGGAAATTGATGATGTTCTTCTCACACGTTACGCCTGTTACCTGATTGCCCAGAATGGAGACAGCCGTAAAGAAGAAATTGCATTTGCCCAAAATTACTTTGCTGTTCAAACACGAAGGGCAGAAGTAGTTGAAAAAAGATTGTTGGAATTTGAACGAGTTAAAGCCCGTGAAAAGTTGAGTCAGACAGAAAAGCAGCTTTCAGGGATACTGTATGAAAGGGGGGTTGATTCGAAGGGATTTGCCATTATTCGCTCCAAAGGTGACCAGGCCTTATTCCGGCTGAATACTTTGATGCTGAAACGAAAGATGGAAGTACCCCAGAACAGGCCGGTGGCCGACTTTCTGCCCACCATCACTATCAAAGCCAAGGACCTGGCGGCAGAAATGACAGGACTGAATGTGCAGAGCAAAGATATGAAAGGGCAAAATGCCATAGAAAAAGAGCACGTGGACAATAATACGGCTGTGCGCAATATGCTGACCCAAAGAGGCATTGTACCCGAAAACCTGCCGGCTGCTGAAGATGTAAAAAAGCTGGAAAGAAAGCTGAATGCAGACGAAAAGAAATTGCTGAAAAACAAAGGGAAAAAGAAGTAATAATGGAAGGAACTCTTTAATCCAATGCTGCAATATTAAGACTTATGCTTTATGCGATTCGAAGAAATCATTGCTGATCTTAGAAAGAAAATCTATCACCCGGTCTATTTCCTGATGGGGGAGGAGCCCTATTACCTGGATCAGATCAGCAATTATATCGAAGAAAATGTTTTGAATGAGGCCGAAAAAGGCTTCAACCAGACCGTGGTTTACGGCCGCGATACCAGTTTGGCCGAGTTGGTGGGAATGGCACGCCGCTTCCCGATGATGGCCAATTATCAGGTCATCATTGTCAAGGAGGCCCAGGACCTCTTCCGCAAAAATGAGCTGGAGAAGATCAATCAGGTGATCAAGGCAAAGGAAGCCCTGGATGCCCCCAAAGCAAAGCGATGGGTGGAGGCCATTCGCGAACACCGCTTGCAATCTGTGGCACAGGCAATGAAGGTGCCCGACTTATGCAAGCCTTCCGACAAGAAAGTCCTGGAGGAAGTGTTTGCCCACCTTGCTCTCTTAAACAGTGAAAGTGGCAAGGCTTATGCCGGCCTGATCCAGTTGCTGGATCAGCCGATGAAAAGCAGCATCCTGGTCTTCAATTATAAATACCAGAAACTGGATAAGCGGAAAGCTTTTGCAAAGAAACTCGACAAAGCCGGTGTGCTTTTTGAATCCGCCCGTTTATACGACAATAAGATTCCGGACTGGATCGTGGGATGGCTCCAGAAAAAGGGATACAGCATTGATATTCCGGCGGCGGCCCTGTTGGCCGAGTACCTCGGCACTGATCTGAGCCGTGTAGCCAACGAGCTCGGCAAGCTGATTATCAATCTGCCGGCGGGCACCAGAGTGAATGCGACCCATATCGAGGAAAACATAGGCATCAGCAAAGAGTATAATATTTTTGAGTTGCAGAAGGCCCTGGGAGCCAGAGACCGGGTCAAAGCCCTGAGAATTGTCAATTACTTTGCAGCCAATGAGAAAGAGAATCCGGTGGTGAAGACCATTTTTATTCTGCATTCCTATTTTTCGAAGCTTTTGTTGTATCACAGCCTCAAAGACCGCAGTCAGAACAATGTGGCCGCCGCCCTGGGGGTGAATCCTTTCTTTGTAAAGGATTATCAGCAGGCCGCGTCTGGATATCCTTCGGGGCGCCTGCAGCACATCCTGGGTTTGCTGTATGCTTATGATCTGAAAGCCAAGGGGGTGAATAATATTTCAGCCGGAGACGGGGAGTTGACCCGCGAGTTGGTTTTTCGTATTCTTTGATCATCAGGCAGAATCAGGGTGCGGCGAGTACGTCCTGTCCCTGAGTCCCGCTGTATATTCCTTCGATCAGGCCGCCATAATGATCCTGCAATTCTCTGCGCCGGAGTTTCAGGGTGGGGGATAGAGCCCCGTTTTCCACATCCCAGGTATCGGCGATCAGGGCAAATCGTTTTATCCTTTCAGGATGATCCAGGGCTTCATTTTTGATAGCCATTTCTCTTTGAAAGCGGGCAATCACGGCAGGGATGAGGATGCATCTTTCCGGCGATTCCCAGGAGATGCCTTTCACTGTGCACCAGCCTTCCAGGTATACAAAGTTAGGGCGCACAATGGCGGCCGGGAAGTTTCTTCCTTCTCCGATAACCAGGATATTTTCAATAAAATCGGATGCCCTGAATTGGTTCTCCAGCACCTGCGGGGCGATGTATTTCCCTCCCGAGGTTTTGAATATTTCCTTCTTCCGGTCGGTAATACGCAGAAATCCATCCTGATCAAGGCTACCGATATCTCCGGTATGGAACCAACCTTCTGCATCAATCACTTCAGCGGTTCGTTGTGGCCTGTTCAGGTATCCAAGCATTACATTGGGACCCCTGACGAGGATCTCTCCATCGGGGGCTGTTATGACTTCCACATCCTCTATTACAGGGCCTACGGTTCCAAAGCGAACTCCATTCTTCTGAAAAGTTCCTACCGCTACTACCGGACTGGTTTCTGTCAAACCATATCCATCCATCACTCTGATGCCGGCCGCCCAATAGATGCGGACAAGCTTTTCGTTCAGGCTGGCACCCCCTGAGACAATGACTTTGAGCTGCCCGCCAAAGGCCTGGCGCCATTTTCTGAGCACCAGCAGCCGGGCAAGATACAGCCTGATCCGGTACCTGTTTCCCCTGGCAGCGTCCTGTTCATATTGCGAAGCCTGTCTGAGGGCGTAAAGGAACAATGCCCTTGCAGGCCCTTTCAGATAGCGCCCCCGCAAGAGGAAACGGGCGTATGATTTTTCCAGGATACGAGGGACAGCGCACAGCATATCCGGCTTCACTTCCGCAAAGGCGGCAGGCAAGGCCTCCAGGCTGGGTACATAATACACTTCAATGCCAAGATACTGATAGAAATAGTTTATGATGCGTTCGTAAACGTGGCATAAGGGCAGGAAAGACAAGGCTTTCCTGATTCTCTTTCGATAGTAGGGTGCGGCTTCAAGAAGGCGGGAAACCGTCAGGAAATTGCTGACCAGATTGTGGTGGCTCAGCATTACCCCTTTGGGTTTACCGGTAGTCCCTGAGGTATAGATAACCGTGGCCAGGTCTTGGGCGCGTATGGCTTCCTTTCTCAGCTGCAACTCCCTCCTGGCTGACGGATCAACTTCAAAAAATCCTTCCCAGCTGTTTTTGCCCTCTTCTTTGGTGATAAAAACTGCGCGGAGGTTCGGACAGAGGGGGGCTATACTTTGTATATGCCTGAAGGTTTCCTGCTCAGAGACGAAGGCAATCACAATACCTGCATCGCGGAAAATATAGGTGAAATTCGCCTGGCTGATGGTGGGGTATATTGGTACCTGAATGGCACCGCATTGCAATAGGGCCATATCCAGGAGATTCCATTCCGGCCCGTTTTTCAGGATTGTCGCCACCCTGTCGCCGGACTTGATTCCCCAACGGATCAGCCCCTGGCTGAGCTGAGTGGCTTTGCGCTCATACTCCACCCCCAGCAGATGCTTCCAGCTTCCTTCGCTTTTCCAGGAAAACACAGGCACGGATGCCCGTTCCGCCCCGGCCTCATAGGTCTTGAGCAGATCGAAAACACGATGAATTGCTATGCCATCCCGTTTTTTCAATCCGCAATGTTAAAAATCCTTCGGATCAGCGAATCGTACTTTTTGCAGATGAATTCACGGCGGTTTTTCAGCGATCCGGTAAGCTCTCCGGTATCGATGGACCATTCGTGATCGATGAGTTCAAACTTGCGCACCTTCTCTGTGTCTCCGAAAAAAGCGTTATAGATATCTACTTCTTTCTGAAAACGCTTCCGGATCCGGCTTTCTTTAACCATTTCCGCGTCAGTGGAATAGGGGATGCCCTTGATCTGACACCAGGAACGCAGATGGTAGAAACTGGGCACAATGAGGGCTGCGGCAAACTTCTGGTTTTCTCCGATCACCAGGATATTGTCGATGAATGGAGACTCTTTAAATCGGTTCTCGATCAGGGCCGGGCTGATGTACTTTCCGAAGGAGGTTTTGAATATTTCTTTCTTTCTTCCGGTGATTCTCAGGAACCCACCCTCTTCCATTTTACCGATATCTCCGGTATGAAACCAGCCGTCTGCATCGATGGCTTCAGTGGTGAGTTCCGGCTCTTTATAATAGCCCAGCATCACGCTTGGGCCTTTTACCAGGATTTCTCCGTCTTCGGCGATCTTCACGCTGACATTGTCCACAGGCGGCCCTACGGTGCCGAAAGCCCAGGCTCCGGGGCGGAAATTATTCACCGAGATGACCGGGGAGGTTTCGGTCAGTCCATAACCCTCCAGCACTGGGATGCCGGCTGCGGTGAAAACCCTGGCCAGCCTTTCCTGCAAGGCAGCCCCACCCGAAACGATGACCCGGAAGTTGCCCCCCAGGGCCTGCTGCCATTTGCTGAAAACAAGCTTGCGTGCGACCTTCATTTTTATCTCGTACCACCAGCCATTGGCCCCCTTCAGCTCATAGCGCAAGCCCAGCTTGAGCGCCCAGAAAAAGATGCCTTTTTTGATCCCTTTCAGTCTTCTGCCGGTACCGGTAATTTTATCATAAAACTTTTCCAGAAGGCGGGGTACCGTAGTGAGGATATGGGGCTTGATTTCCTTTAGATTGTCGCCGATGGTGGCGATGCTTTCCGCGTAATAAATGGAAATGCCTTTGTATTGCAACAGATAGGTGAGCATTCGCTCGTAAATATGGCAAAGCGGGAGGTAGCTCAGTGCCCTTCCTTCGTGGCCGACCGGCGGGACGTGTTCAAGGGTGAATACATTGCTCAGGATATTCTGGTGTGAGAGCATTACCCCTTTCGGATTGCCTGTGGTGCCGGATGTATAAATCAGCGTCACCAGGTCTTCCCCCCGGACGGAGGACATCCTTTCTTCCAGCTTATCTTTCTGGTCCATCGCTTCCCCCATCTCCTCCATCGCCCGGATATGCTCTACCCCCTCCACCGGGTCAAAACTGTACACCTTTTTCAAATGCTCCAGCTCCGGCAGAATGGGAGCAATCTTCCGGTACAAATCGTCGGACGAGACCACCACCAGTTTGATGTCGGCGTGCTTCAGGATATAGCGGTAATCGGCCTCACTGATGGTTGGATAGACCGGAACGTGGATGGCGCCTGCTTTCTGGATGGCTATATCCAGAAAATTCCATTCCGGCCGGTTGTTGCTGATGGATGCCACTTTGTCGCCCTTTTCAATGCCCAATGCAAGCAGGCCCCGGGCAAGCAGGTCAGAACGATGAAGGTAATCTTCGATGGAATACTTTTTCCAAACTCCGTTTTCCTTTCCTGCCAGCAGGTCTTCCTTGATGGGATAGGATTCCCGGATAAAGGGCAGAATGTCAAAAAGCCGTTCAATTTTTGTCATATCGGGGAAGGATTGCTTACTTCTTGGGGTTGAAAATTGGGTCGATCAGATGGGCATATTGGTGCTGCACGAGCTTTCTTTTCAGCTTGAGGGTAGGGGTCAGCTCACCACTTTCCACACTCCAGACCTGCTCGAGCAATTCGAACTTTCTGATCTGCTCGGCGCTGCTGAGTTCTTTATTGAAACCCTCGATTTCTTTCAGGTAGCGCTTTTTAATGCGGGGAAGCTGAATCATTTCAGCATTGTGCGTGTAGGTAATTCCTTTGATGCGGCACCAGGACTTAAGATGGGCAAAGTCGGGAACGATGATGGCCGCGGCAAAGCGTTGGTTTTCCCCGACTACCATCGCATTGTCGATGAAAGGCGAAGATTTGAGTTTGTTTTCGATGAGTTCAGGGGCGATGTATTTTCCCAGCGAAGATTTGAAAATTTCTTTTTTTCTGCCGGTGATCCTGAGTTGCCCTTCTTTTTCAAACTTTCCCACATCTCCTGTATGGAACCAGCCATCCGGGTCGATCACGCTGGCCGTCATTTCCGGATCCTTGTAATAGCCTATCATCACGTTGGGCCCGCGGGCCAGGATCTCACCATCTCCGGCAATCTTTACTTCCACTCCCCGCAAAGGCGGTCCCACCGTTCCTGCTTTGATGCCATTGGGCAGAGTGCTGGTCACCGCAATGACGGGTGATGTTTCGGTGAGTCCATAGCCTTCATAAATGGGTAAACCGGCTGCCCTGAAGACTTTCACCAGGTGGGGTTGGAGGGCTGCACTGCCGGATACGATGATTTTGAAATTGCCTCCCAGGGCTTCTCTCCATTTGGAAAAGACCAGCTTGTCGGCCACATTATGCTGAATCCGGTAGTGCCAGGGATTCTTTCCGTTCTCGTTGTAATGGGTAGCCAGATAGACGGCCCAGCCAAAGATGCTGCGTTTAATCCCTTTCAGATTGCGTCCTTTGTTCAGGATCCGGTCATAGACTTTCTCGAGGAAACGGGGTACCGCTGACATCATATCCGGCTTCACTTCCCGCACATTATCTCCCACCGTGGCAAGGTTCTCGGCGTAATAGATTGAAATGCCGAGGTAGTGATAGAGATAGACCAGCATTCTCTCATAGACGTGGCACAGGGGCAGAAAGCTCAGGGCTTTTCCTTCTTCTCCGAAGGTAGGGATATAGCTGACACCGATAAAGTTGGATATCAGGTTGCCGTGACTCAGCATCACGCCTTTGGGGTTGCCTGTGGTGCCGCTGGTATAGACGATGGTGGCGACATCCTTGCTTTTTACGGCAGCCATACGTTTTACCAGTTCCTCACGGGCGGGATGCGTTTCGCCCATCCGGAGCAGGGCCTCCAAGTGATCTACCCCCTCGGTGGGATCAATGGTAAAAGTATGCTTCAGGCTGAGGATATCGGCCAGCAGGGGTTCGATCTTCTTGTAGAGATCCGGCCCGGAAACAATGAGTATGGCTGCTTCGGAATGCCGCAGGATGTAGTCGTAGTCGTTCAGGGTGATGGTCGGGTAGATGGGCACGTGCACTGCACCTGCCATTTGTATGCCCATATCCAGGAAGTTCCATTCCGGCCGGTTGGGACTGATGGTAGCCACATTATCGCCCGGTTTGACTCCCAGATGGATCAGCGCGAAGCTGATCTGTTCAGCAATGCGGCGGTAGGTTTTGATGTCGTACTTTTTCCACTCTCCCTGAACCTTTCCTGCCAGCACATCCTCTTTGGGTATGAAGGAGGCCTCGTAACGGGGCAAGAGGTCAAAAATCCTTTTGACTTCCATTTTTTGCAGTTTTGTTGTCCCAACCCACCCTGAAAGGAGGCGAATATATAAAAAAAAGCAAAGGCCTCAAATCCCTGAGCGGGAAGAATGGCTTCAGGCCTTTCCGGGTTCGCTTTCTTTGTGCCACACCAGTGCAGCGGCCTGGGCAGTGGGCATAATAAGCATATCGTTGATATTGACGTGAGGTGGTTGTTGGGTGATAAACCAGGCGGCTTCTGCGATGTCTTCCGCTCGCAGGGGCTGATATCCCTGATAGACTTTCCCGGCTTTTTCCGCATCTCCTTTGAAGCGGACCAGGGAAAACTCGGTTTCCACCGCTCCGGGTGCAATTTGACTGACCCGGATTCCCTGAGGGAGAAGATCCATTCGCATTCCTTTGGTCAGGGCATCTACGGCGTGTTTGGTAGCAGAATAGACTACTCCGTTGGGATATACCTCCCTGCCGGCAATGGAACCAATGTTAACAATGTGACCGTGGCCCTGTGCAACCATCCGGGGAGCCAGAATGCGGCTGATGTAGAGCAGTCCTTTGATATTGGTATCGATCATTCTTTCCCAGTCATCCCAATCCCCTTCGTGAAGGGGATTCAGGCCTACGGCCAGGCCGGCATTGTTGATGAGGATGTCTATCTCCGCCCATTCCTCAGGAAGGTTTTCAAGCATAGCCTGGCAGCTTTCTCTGTCTCTAACATCAAAACAAAGAGTGAGGATGTCGCAGGTGTATTCCTGCTGTAGCGCTTCGGACAGGGCTTCAAGCCTGTCTTCCCTGCGAGCGGTCAGGATGAGGCGAAAGCCTTGCTGCGCAAATCGTCTGGCACAGGCTTCTCCAATGCCACTGCTGGCACCGGTAATCATTATAATGCTTGCTTCTTTCATTTGGGATGTTTTTCTATCCAGTTTTTTGCATTCACAAAAGCCTGCAGCCAGGGACTGATCTCGTCCCCATTTCTGTCTTCCGGGTAGTAGGCCCATTGCCAGGGCAGGAAAGCCCTTTCCAGGTGGGGCATAATGGCCAGATGCCTGCCATCGGCAGAGGCCAGGGCAGCCGCCTGGAAATCGGAGCCGTTGGGGTTGCCGGGGTAGGCCCGGTGGGTGTACTTAACAGGGATATGGTAATCTGTTTCTTTTCCGGGCAACACAAAGCGGCCTTCGCCGTGGGCTACCCATATACCCAGTCGACTTCCGCTGAGGTTCCCAAGCATTACACTCTCGTTCTCCAGGATGTCCACGCTCAGAAAGGCCGATTCGAATTTTCTGCTGAGATTGTGCTGCATTTTCGGAAAAACGCCGCTGGAAGAGGGAATAAGATCCAGGGCCATCATCAGCTGGCATCCGTTGCACACCCCCAGGCTGAGGGTGTCTTTCCGGGCATAAAAGAGTTCCAGTGCTGCTTTGGCTCTGGGATTAAAGAGGAATGCTCCGGCCCAGCCGCGGGCCGAACCCAAAACGTCGGAATTGCTGAATCCACCGACAAAAACGATGAAGTGTATATCACTCAGGTCTTCTCTGCCACTGATCAGGTCTGTCATATGAATGTCCTTGACGTCCATCCCCGACAGGTGCATAGCCCAGGCCATCTCGCGGTCTCCGTTGACGCCTTTTTCACGGATAATGGCTGCTTTTACTCCGGTTTTTTCCTTACGGTGGAAGTCAAGCCCGGCATCCCGCACTTTGCCGCTGAAATCCTCAGGGAAACGAAACTGCAATGCCTGTTCCGGAATATGCTCGAAGCGTTCTTTTGCCAGCACGGAGCCACATTGCTTGCGGTCGAGCAGGTAGCTGGTATGCATCCATTGCCGGCGCAGGATAGCGATTTCCCATTCCTTTTCCCACTGATGATGTTTCCAATGAAGGCGCCCGTGTGTTTGGGTGTGGCCGATGATACAGCCTTCCACCTCCATTTCTTCGAGTAGATCGAGGACTTTGGATGCCTGGGATGTTTGCATCACCACAGCCGGTCTTTCAGCAAAGAGGGTGGAGATGACATCCTGTGATTCCCAGTGAGAGGTATCTGTTTCGAGTCCGATTAAGGGATGGGCAAAAGCCATTTCCAGCAGGCAGGTAATGAGGCCTCCAGCCGACACATCGTGTCCGGCCAGCACCTGTCCCTGAGCAAGGAGTTCCTGCACGGCTGCAAATGCTTTTTTGAAGTATTCCGGATCGGGGATATCTGCGGTTTGCGTTCCTGGAAGCCCGTAGCTCTGGGATAGGGCCGTGCCTCCCCTCACCGGGGGGGAGAGGGTGAAGGGGATGTATACGAGGCTGCTGCCCGGGACGTCTTTCAGGTTGACAGTAACAGTGTGCCTTACAGCCTTGGTTTCCGACATAGCAGAGATGATGACCGTTCCCGGTGCCAGAACGGATTTGCCATCGGGGTAGCGCTGTGTCATAGAGAGCGAGTCTTTGCCTGTGGGAATATTAATGCCCAAAGCGATGGCAAATTCACTGGTTGCTTTTACCGCGTCATAGAGGCGGGCGTTTTCTCCGGCTTGCCGGGCCGGCCACATCCAGTTGGCACTCAGTGAAACGCCCTTCAGTCCGTGAGCCAGGGGGGCAAATACCAGGTTGGTCAGGGCTTCTGCAATGCTGATGCGGGCTCCGGCAGCGGGATGGATCAGGGAGGCCTGGGGAGCGTGACCGATGCTGGTAGCGATGCCGTTGTCTCCACTGATATCCAGGGCCATCAGTCCATAGTCGTTCAAGGGCAGTTGCAGGCTGCCTGTGCATTGCTGCAGGGCCACCCTTCCTGTTACCGAACGGTCCACCTTATTGGTGAGCCAGTCCTTGCAGGCCACGGCTTCTTGCTGCAGCACATCATACAGCAGGTCGTCTACTTCACGGGTATCCACGTGAAAATCCTGCACAGGGAGGGGTTCAGCCGTATCTTCAAGCAGGGTTTTGGGCGGTTTGCCAAACATATCTGCCAGGCTCAGGTCGATGGGTTTCCGGCCACTTTGGGTGTCTTCTACCACGAAACGCTGATCACCGGTAACCTCTCCCACATCATAAAGGGGTGCTCTTTCTCTTTCAGCTATCTTTTTTAAGGTTTCCACGTCTTGTGCTTTCATCACCAGGCCCATTCTTTCCTGGGATTCATTTCCCATTATTTCACGGGCACTCAGGGTGGGGTCACCCACCGGCAGGGAACGCAGATGAATGATTCCTCCCGGCACTTCCACCAGTTCGGAAAGGGAATTCAGATGCCCTCCGGCTCCGTGGTCGTGCACGGATACAATCGGATTGTCTTCTCCTTCTGCCATTGCACGCAAAGCGTTATATACCCTTTTCTGCATTTCAGGGTTGGAGCGTTGAACGGCATTCAGTTCGATAGCCTGGCCGAATTCGCCGGTGGCTACGGAAGAAACCGCACTGCCTCCCATACCGATGCGGTAATTATCGCCCCCCATCACCAGGATGCGGTCTCCTTTTTCAGGTTCCTTCTTCCGGCTTTGGTGTTCGTGTGCGAATCCGATCCCACCGGCCAGCATAATTACTTTGTCATAGCCGTAGGTCTTTTCTCCGATTTGTTGTTCAAAAGTCAGGAGGCTGCCACAGATCAGGGGTTGTCCGAATTTATTCCCGAAATCGCTGGCTCCATTGCTGGCTTTTACCAGGATATCGGCCGGGTTATGGTACAACCAGGGTCGGGCGTGGAGGTGCTTTTCGTAGCGACGGCCCGGTTCCAGGCGGGGATAGGAAGTCATATAGACGGCAGTTCCTGCCAGGGGAAAACTGCCCTGGCCTCCGGCCATCCTGTCGCGGAGTTCTCCTCCGCTGCCGGTAGCAGCACCATTAAAGGGTTCCACAGTGGTGGGGAAATTATGGGTCTCAGCTTTGAGCGAGAGGGCAGCCGGGATGCGCCTCAGCGTGAACCAGTCTGCAATATCCTGACGGGCCGGGACAAGATGAGCTGCTTCCGGGCCGTGGATAAAGGCGACATTGTCTTTGTAGGCTGAGAGAATGAAGTTGGGATGGGTTTGGGAAGTGCGCCGAATCAAATCAAAAAGGCTGTCCGGCATCTCTTGCCCGTTGATGATAAAGCGGCCGTTAAAAATCTTATGGCGGCAATGCTCAGAATTCACTTGTGAAAATCCGAAAACCTCGGTGTCGGTGAGTTTCCGGTCCAGGCGCTGGCTGAGCGCCTCAAGATAGTCCACTTCATCCTCGCTCAGGGCCAGGCCTTGCTGTTGGTTGTATTCTGCGATGCTTGTGATTTCCTGAATCTCTTCCGCCTTATGGGGGATCTCAAATATATCCTGTCCAAGGCAGTCATACACGGCTTCCAGCATAGGATCGAAGGAAGTATCCTGTGCTGCAGGGAGGAATACTTCTATTCGCCTGATGCCGGGGATGCCCATATTCTGGGTGATCTCCACGGCATTCGTGCTCCAGGGGGTAATCATCTCCCGGCGCGGTCCAAGGAACAATCCGCTCAGCTGCGGAGTATCCGGCAGAAGTCTTGCCTGCAATAGCCAATGCAATCGGGAGATGCTTTCTTCTTTCAATGCCCCATTGCAATCCAGGGCATATACAGCAGCATCATCAGTGCGAAAGAAATAGATCATAGTATCAGGACTTGGTCAGAACGGGAATATGCCTGCAAATATAGCAGGGATTTTTCGGAAGGGAAGGCAAAGGGAAAGCCTGCATTTTCTGCAAAGCCCGCTGCAAGTCAGGCTGTATAGCGTTTGTCAGTATAACAGATTAAATAAATCCCAAGAGTTTTTTTTTCCCTGAAAGGATGTTAATTTTGTCGATCATCAAAGGCCCCCATCAATGAAAAAGACGATTATTCAGCTTGTGCTCTCAGTAGTGATCCTCCTCCTGGTATATTTTGTTTATGAAAGTGTGATGGCACCTGTCCGTTTCAACAAAGAATATGACTACAGGAGCAAAAAGGTGATTGAAAAGATGAAGCAGGTTCGTTCGGCCCAGCTACTTTACAAGCAAGTCCACGGCACCTTTGCTCCCAGTTTTGATACCCTTGTTGATTTCTTGCAATACGGAGAGATTCCGGTGGTCAAGATGGTTCCTGATCCGGAAGACACCACCTTTACCCGTTCTATCCTGGATACGATTGCCTTTATTTCGGTAGGAGATTCGGTATTGGGTGCCGGAAAGGATCCGCAGACGATTCGCTATATTCCCTTTACAGATAAGGAAGAGATCACCCTTAATGCCGGAACCATTGAGCGAAGCAATATTACCGTGCCGGTATTTGAGGCCATTGCGCCCAAGGAAAAATACCTTAGCGGGCTGGATGATCACCTGATTCGTCAGGACAGATACAAGAGCGTAACGCTTGGGTCGATGACTGAACCTTCGTCGGACGGAAACTGGGAGTAAACCATTGATGATGCCTGCGGAATCTGCATTGGCTGCGTATTGGTTTATCCCGGGCTTTAATCAAGGAAAACAGGATCAGAATGTTTTGAGCGTCCTGGCCAACCGGGATGAAGCCTTGTTCATTATTAGCAGTGAGCAGGGAAAGCTGCAAGGGGTGGTTCGTTTGCGGAATACCGCTTTGCTGATGCAATCGGCTGATCCGGCCGGCTTGCGGATGAGGGTGGAGGCTTCCGGCCTGCCTCCGGGGCGCTATCGCAGGGCCTGCCTTATTCTCCGCAGTCAAAGATACAGCATCCTTCCCAGTGCGGTGGCCAAAGAAGTAGATCCCTTAAGCATATTGTCTGTCAGGCACAGCATCCGAAAAGGCGAGCAGGTCTTGCAGCATTCCGAGGATGATTTGTCTTCATTCTTCGTGGATCGGCCTGCTCTGAGTCTCTTACTGAAAGAATACAGCCTGCAGACTCAGATATCCAATTACGGGATGCTGGTGGCCAGAGAAGCCATACGGATCTCTGCCGGCCGGGAGGAAGTATTGCTGGCCGACCTGGGTTCACGTTCTCTGGATGTGGCTATGGCCGGAAAAAACGGACTGACCTTTATCAATGCTTTTCCAGTCAGAACAGCAGAAGATGCCGCCTATCATTTTCTGAATGTATGGCGCAGCCTGGATAAGCCGGTGCGAATAGTCCTGACGGGTGAATTTGCAAGCCAGGGCCGCACCCCTGCCCTGATCAGTCCCTATATCGGGGAGTACGAAATCATCCATACCGACAAAATTCCTCCCGGGGCAGAAATACCGGGAGGCACACACGATTTGCTGCTTCTCTTAAATCATTTGCCTTGCGTATCATAAGCGGACGTTTTAAAGGAAAAAGATTGGGCCTGGCCGTGGGTTCAGGCATACGGCCAACCACAGATCAGGCCAGGGAAGGGCTTTTCAATATTCTGCAACATCGCTGGGTGATTGAAGATACAAGGGTGCTCGACCTGTTTGCCGGGAGTGGGGCTGTTTCCCTTGAGTTCATCAGCCGCAATTGTACAGAAGTGGTGGCCGTGGAGCAATCGCCTAAGGCCGTGAAGATGCTCCGTCAAACCAGCCTTGATTGGGGAATAGATAATCTGCATATCCTGCAGAAAGATGTCTTTTTGTATTTGCGGCAGGTACAAGACCAATTTGACCTCATCTTTGCCGACCCTCCTTTCGACCATCCCCGTTTGCCTGAATTGCCCGCAGAGGTGCTGAACAGCGGATTGCTGAAAGAGGATGGCCTTTTTATCCTGGAACATTCCAAAAGCCATTCCTTCGAGGATCATCCTTTTTTCCGGGACGGTCGCCGTTATGGTCACGTGCATTTCAGTTTTTTCTTAAAAGGGGACTAAAAAAAACACCCCCCGGATGTTTTCGGAGGGTGCTTGATCAGGGCTTGTTCCCGGGTTTAATCGAACTTCTTCAGAAGGGTGATCAGGTCCACGATGCGGGCTGAGTATCCCCATTCATTGTCGTACCAGTTGAGGGTGCGGATAACGCGTTTACCCAGTACACTGGTGAACTCCGAGTCGTAGATGGAGGAGTAGGGATTTCCGACGATATCAGAAGACACGATAGGTCCTTCAGCATAAAGAAGGACATCCTTCATTGCTTCGCTGTTGGCTGCTTCCCTGACCACACGGTGCACGTCTTCTACGGTAACATCGGTAGCCACTTCCACAACCAGGTCGACCACGGAGCCATCCGGTATGGGCACCCGGCAGGCTAAGCCATCGAGTTTGCCCTTGAGTTCGGGAATGACTTTTCCGACTGCTTTGGCGGCCCCGGTGGTGGTGGGGATGATGTTCTCAGCAGCAGCCCTTCCGCGGCGGAGGTCCTTGTGTGGAACATCCGCCAGTCGCTGGTCATTGGTATAGGCGTGGGTAGTGGTCATCATTCCTTCCACAATGCCAAAGGCATCGTTCAATACTTTGGCCATCGGGGCAAGGCAATTGGTGGTGCAGGAGGCATTGGAGATAATGCGGTGCTCAGCTTTCAGACCATCTTCGTTCACCCCGATGACGGCGGTATAATCTATCTCGTCTTTGGAAGGCACGGTCAGGATTACCCGTTTGGCTCCCGCATCCAGGTGGGGCACCAGGCTCTCACGGCTGCGGAACACCCCGGTGGCTTCAATGACCACATCTACGCCGAGTTCTTTCCAGGGAAGATCAGCAGGGTTGCGTTCACTGAGCATTCTGACTTTTTCATTGGGCGTAATCAGGTATCCGTCTTCGATATAGACATTCTGCTCGAAGCGCTGCATTATGCTGTCATATCTCAACAGGTACTGAAGGGCTTCGTGGTCAAACAAATCGTTGATGGCAACGATATCAATGTCCTTCCTGTCATTCATAATCCGGAAGACACTTCTTCCGATGCGGCCAAAGCCGTTTATGGCTACTCTCATTTTGCACCTCCTTTCAGGTCGTTTTGATGATAAAGCAACATCAGGTCTTTGATGCGGTGGGCCAGGCTCAGGTAGCCGTGATACCATCCAATGGCTTTGAAAAGGCGGCTGCCTGATTTCATTGCCGCTTTCACATCGTACACCAGGGAATGGGAATTTCCGATGACATCGGTGGATACGATGGGATCCTCCATCACTTCGATGAGGTTTGGCGTCTGCTGACTGGCTTCAATCACAGCTTTCAGGATGTCATCCAGGGAGAATTCAGTGGTTTTCAAAAATGCGGTAAGGTCCAGGAGTGAGCCTTCCGGTACCGGCACATTCAGGGCTCCACCGGCGATCTTCCCTTTCATTTCGGGCATAATCTCCTGCAGCCAATGGATAGCGGGGGCCGTATTTGGGATAATGTTCTCCGCCGCAGAACGGCTTCTGCGGAAATCGGTGCCGGCGACATTCCTAAGGGGTTGGTCGGCTGTGTAGGCGTGAATGGAGGAAACAACCACCTGGTCGATGCCAAAGTTCTCATTCAATATTTTGATCAGCAAGGCAGCGGCATTGGTGGTGGCCGATCCGGCCGAGATGATGCGGTCTGCTGATTGAATGTGGTTCTGGTTCACGCCGATGATGGCAAGCCTGTCGATGGGGTCTTCAGGCAGGCCGCTCAGGATAACCCTGCTGGCCCCTGATTCAAGATGACTGGCCAGGGCCGCACGGGATTTGTATTTCCCGGTGGCATCTACCACAAAATCCACTTCAAAGGCATCCCAGGGTACGTGGGAGGGAGTAATACCCTGTACCATCCTTGCCCGTCCATTGTCCGAGATCAGATGATTGCCTTCCAGGCTAACTTTTTTTCCTTTGGGCATATGGGATTGCAGGAGGTAATGCAGGATCTCGGGTTTGCCAATATCGCTAATGGCGACCACTTCGATCCGGTCGTCCTGCAGGCAGGCATTATACAGGTGCCTGCCCGTTTCACCAAAACCCATAATTCCGAGACGTAGTCTGCGCATAAGTTCTGTGCTTTAAATGAATAAATAGTATTGCTTTCAAAACCGTGCTTCATTTGGATACGGAAGCCGTTTTTAAGGCTATGCAAAATTCGATATTTTAAACCTATTCCTTTCAACACTTAAATTAATAATTTGTTAATCAGGGTTTGATCCCCGATGGGGCGTCGCGGGAGGATTCGGCTTTTCTGCAAGGATTGCCTAAATAATCCTAATTTTGCAGGCGCTAATATACCTTGATGAAACACCTTCGCAACTTCTGCATCATTGCACACATTGATCACGGGAAGAGTACCCTGGCCGATCGCCTGCTGGAGCGCACCAATTCAGTTACCGGTAGGGATATCCGTGAACAGATGCTGGACAATATGGATCTGGAGCGTGAACGTGGCATTACCATCAAGAGCCACGCTGTGCAGATGGCCTATGAAAAGGATGGGAAGCAGTATATCTTTAATCTGATCGATACGCCCGGTCACGTGGATTTCAGTTATGAAGTTTCACGCTCCATTGCCGCCTGCGAAGGAGCCCTCCTGGTGATTGATGCCACCCAGGGAATTCAGGCCCAGACTATCTCTAATCTCTATCTCGCCCTTGAGCACAACCTCGAAATCATCCCTGTTCTGAATAAGATGGATCTGGACAATGCAATGCCCGAGGAGGTTGCTGAACAGATCATCGACCTGATCGGTTGCAAACCGGAAGATATTATCCCTGCCAGCGGAAAGACAGGCTACGGAGTAGAAGCGATACTGGATGCCATTGTTGAGAAAGTTCCCCCACCCAAAGGTGATCCAGAGGCACCGTTGCAAGCCCTGATTTTCGACTCAGTATACAACAGTTTCCGGGGAATCATTGCCTATTTCAAAATATCCAATGGGGAAATCCGGAAAGGGGATAAGGTGAAGTTCATCAATACCGGAAAAGAATACGATGCCGATGAGATCGGGGTGCTTCAGCTCAAACAGTTGCCCAGGGAGAAACTGAGCACCGGTGAGGTGGGGTATATCATCAGCGGGATCAAAGAGTCGAAAGAGGTTAAAGTAGGAGATACCATTACCCACGTTGCGAATCCGTGTACTACGGGCATTGCGGGCTTTCAAAATGTGAAGCCGATGGTTTTTGCCGGAGTGTATCCTATTGATGCCGATGATTATGAGGAGTTGCGGGCTTCAATGGAGAAGCTGCAGCTCAACGATGCCTCTCTAACCTGGGAACCGGAGTCATCCGCTGCCCTGGGATTTGGTTTTCGTTGCGGATTTCTGGGGCTGCTGCATATGGAGATCATTCAGGAGCGCCTCGACCGGGAGTTTGATATGGATGTCATCACCACCGTACCCAACGTCAGCTATAAGGTTGTCACCACCAAACAAGAGCTTATTGAGGTACACAATCCTTCCGGTTTGCCGGTGCTGAACCTCATCGATCATATCCAGGAACCCTATATCATAGCCCAGGTGATTACCCGCTCCGAATACCTGGGAGGAGTGATGAAGCTTTGCATCGACAAAAGGGGGATACTGAAGAACCAGGTTTATCTCACTTCCGACAGGATCGAGGTGACTTTTGAAATGCCGCTGGCTGAGATCGTATTTGATTTCTATGATAAACTGAAAAGCATCAGTAAGGGTTACGCCAGTTTCGATTACCATATTTCAGGATACCGCCAGGCCAGCCTGGTCAGATTGGATATCCTGATCAACGGGGATATGGTGGATGCCCTCTCTGCCCTGATCCATCGTGATAATGCATACGAGTTCGGGCGCAAGATCTGCGTCAAACTCAAAGAACTCATTCCAAGGCAACAGTTTGATGTGGCCATACAGGCTGCCATCGGAGCCAAAATTATTGCCCGCGAAACGGTCAAGGCCCTGCGAAAGGATGTCACCGCAAAATGTTATGGGGGAGACATCACCCGGAAGAGAAAACTCCTGGAAAAACAGAAGAAGGGAAAGAAAAGAATGCGGCAGGTGGGTAATGTCGAAATCCCGCAGAATGCCTTCCTTGCCGTACTGAAGATGGATTAAACCCTTCTTAGATCCTTATTGTAACTTTTTTGCCTGTGATCTCGTCACAGCATCATAGCATCATCACCAGAGACGTATGACCGTCAGGGAATACAATGAGTGTGTGGACCGGCACGCAGACCCGGTATACCGCTTTATCCTGAAGAATCTCAGGGATGAAGAGGGAGCACGGGATGTAGTGCAGGAGGCTTATGCCCGAATGTGGGAGAAGGTGAAAGATGTGTCCTATGAGAAAGCCAAATCCTATCTTTTCACCACCGCCTATCATACAATGATAGACCACATCCGGAAAAATCAAAGGCAAATAAGGATGGAGGATGGGCATATTAATATGGTACGTTCGCGCCACGATTACAATGACATCCGGGAAGTGCTGGATGAAGGTCTGGCGAAACTGCCCGAGATACAGCGATCAGTGCTGATGCTTCGTGATTACGAAGGCTATGCCTATCAGGAGATCGGGGAGATTACAGGTTTAAGCGAATCGCAGGTCAAGGTATATATCTTTCGCGCCCGCGCTGCATTGAAGAAGTATATCGTCAGCCTGGATCTGGTAATATAGCAATGGGAAAGATCAATATTCATAATTATGAGGCGTATCTGCTGGATTACCTGGAGGGCCAGCTTGCTGATCCCCTGAGAGCGGAGATGCAAGCCTTTCTTTCAGCCCATCCGGAGATTGCATCGGATGCGGAAGGCCTGGATGCGGTACGCCTGGATGCAGAAGCCCTGGCTTTTCCCAATCCTGCCTCACTCTATCAGGCCGAAGCGGCCATCCTTGAGGAGACCCGGGAAAAGCTGTTCCTCCAGGCTGCCGATGGAAGCCTGGATCAGGAAGGAGAGATACAATTAGCCCTGTGGCTGAAAGAGCACCCGGAATCCGGCAGGGAATACCGGGCCGCAATGCTGACACGCCTGTTGCCGGATGCACAGATTGCCTTCCCGGATAAAAGTATACTGAAGAAAAGCATCCCGCTATACCGTAAAGGCTTCTTTGTTGCTGCCAGCCGGATTGCCGCTGTCTTTTTGCTCTTACTGCTGAGCCTGACCCTGATCCGTTTGCCGGAAGATGAGCCATTGCTTGTTTCCGGAGATATGCTTCGCTTGCCACCCGACAGGCTCACAAGCCCGCAGCTTCCGCCCCGTAGTGGATCGGATCAGCCTGCTGAACCCATAAAGAAGATGGAGGATCTGCCCGCAGCTCCCCTTCAGGATGAACCGCTGCCCGGAGCGATTGCGGCGTCTGAAAGCACAAACAAAGCGGCTATAGCCCCTTCCATATTGGCTGAACCCTTATTCCTGGATCCCCTGGCGCCGGAAGTACTGAGTCAAAGCCTCATCCCTGCCGCTCAGACACCAGCCTGGATCGCCTATCGTTCCACCCCGTATAATAAAACCGCAGCCATCAAATCTCTGATTGCATCCGGACCCGAACCGGAAGCGCAGGGAAGGCTGTTCAATATTTCCTGGCTATTGGGAAAACAAGCCCGGTCACGAACAGCATCACACAATGAGGGATGGATCACAAACCCTGTATTCTGGGATATTGCTGATGCCGGGATTAGCACCATCAATGCCCTGACCGACCAGCGACTGACCCTGGAAAGAGATGTGGATGATGAGGGCAATACCATATCTTATGCATTGTATAATGATGGTTTTGAGATCACCCGCAAACGCCGTTTCGAATAAAATCCCCGACTTGCCTGTAACAAATACACAGCTGTGGCCGTCTTATTCCTGTCTTTAATTCCAATGCTATGAAAGCACTACATTATCTGACTACCGCACTTTTTTTGATGATGCCTCTTCTGAATACCCTTGCACAGGGAGGTGTGATGACGACCGACGAAAGACCGGTTCCCGCTTTTACCAAAGTGAAGCTGGAAGGGATGCTGAATGTTACCCTCGAGCAGGGAGACAGCCGTAAGGTGATCATCACCGCAAAAGAGGATCAACAAGAGCAAGTGATCGTAAAAAGTGAGAATGGGACGCTTCGTTTTGAAACCAACAAGCTTCGCGACCCGGGAGAGCTGAAGATTCACATTGTTGTCACAGAGCTGGAAGGCATAGAGGTCATCGGCGCAGCCAATCTGAAAGGGCAGGGCATCATCAAGTCCGACCAAATGGATATTGTTGTTTCCGGAGCAACCGAAACCCGCCTGGAAGTGGATGTCAAATTCCTTACCATTAACGTGGCCGGCGCAGCTACCCTGGTTCTTAATGGTTATGCAAACCAGGTGACTGCGGAGGTGTCCGGAGCAGGCGATCTGAAAGCGAAGGAGTTGCAGGCCAGGAAGGTGAACATCAAGGCCAGCGGAGCAGGCTCCGCTGTGGTTAATGTAGGTGATGAGATCACGGGCGAAAGCAGTGGCGCCGCCGATATCAAGGTGTTGGGAAACCCTGCCGTCAGAACGATCAAAGAAAGTGGTGTTTCCGGGATGGGAAAATTCAACGGAGGAAATGTGAAGATCAAAACAGGAAATTATGGAGACTCCATCCGTGTTCGGATCGGCGAGCTGGATATTGAAGTGATCGATGGAGATACCACCCGGGTAAGGGTGGGAGGTTCAGGCATACAGGTAGATGAGAAAGGTAATGTAAATGTGAAGAGAGAAAAGAAGCATCGCTTTGATGGTCACTGGGCCGGCTTCGACCTTGGGGTGAATGGATATCTCAACCCGGACTTTGAAATGGAACTGCCGAAGGATTTCGCCTACCTGGATCTGGTTATGCAGAAATCCATCAATGTACATCTGAATTTTTTTGAGCAGAATTTCAATCTGATCCGGAACAAGTTTGGACTGGTGACCGGACTGGGTCTGGAGTACACCAACTATCGTTTCAATGATGATGTGTTGCTAACCAGGGGAGAGGATGGCATTGCCAGGTTGGAAGTGAACGAGGAGCTGAACGACCGGCGCGATTATCAAAAAAGCAAGCTGGTGGTGAATTATCTGAATCTTCCGCTATTGCTGGAGTACCAAACTAACCGTTTTTCCAAAAGCAACAGCTTCCATCTGGCAGCCGGTGTAGTGGGCAGCCTGCGTATCGGAACCCATACCAAGACGGTATGGAACGATGGGGGAAAGCAGAAGAACAAGGTGAGGGACGACTTTCATCTGCATCCCTTCAAGCTGGAAAGTACGGTCAGACTGGGATGGGGAAAGATTAACCTCTTTGGAAATTACTCATTGCTGCCCCTGTTCAAGAATGACAAGGGTCCTGAATTGTATCCCTTTGCTCTTGGATTGACCCTCACCACCTGGTGATGATGCACAGAGATCCGGGATGGTAAACCGCTTTGCTGAAGGCAGAGCGGTTTTTGTCTTTACCGGCTTTGCCCTGTTCTGGCAAACTGTGTATTTTTGTCGCTTGACATCCTAACAAGCGAAGCTATGTCCGGTCACAGTAAATGGTCCACCATCAAGCGCAAGAAAGGCGCTTTGGATGCAAAGCGCTCCAAGATCTTCTCCAAGATCATCAAAGAGATTACCGTTGCCGCGAATGAAGGGGGCTTCGATCCGGAAAGCAATCCCCGGCTTCGCCTGGCTATTGCCAATGCCAAGGGGGTGAATATGCCCAAGGAGAATATCCAGCGTGCGATCAATAAGGCTAAGGACAAAGATGCAGCTGCTTTTCAGGAGGTAACCTACGAAGGTTATGCCGCCAATGGCGTTGCCGTGTTTGTGGAGTGTACCACCGATAACCTTCAGCGCACTGTTTCCGCGGTTCGTTCCTATTTTAATAAATACAATGGCAAATTGGAAACCAATGGCTCGTTGAGTTTTATTTTTGAGCGGAAGGGCATTTTTAGCGTTCCATTGGGAGAGCTGGATCCGGATGCCTTTGAGATGGAAGCGATCGATGGCGGTGCGGAGGATATTGCGTTGGAGGATGGGTATTTTTCCATTACTACTGCGATGGAGGACTTCGGGTTGATGCAGAAGAAGCTCGAGGAACTGGGGGTAGAGGCCGAGAGTGCCGGCTTGCAAAGGATTCCCAATACTACGGTTAACCTGGATGTAGATGCTGCCAGGCGGGTGATGAAGCTCATTGAGGTTTTTGAGGACGACGACGATGTGTCGGCCGTCTTTCACAACCTGGAGATGACGGAAGAACTGGCAGCTGCTTTGGATGAATAAGCCACTGTCGTATCAGTCCTTCTCCCCGATATCGCTTCGCTCATCGGGATTATTCGACTTAGTCCATCCTGTTCGCCCTTGGGCTCCAGGATGAGCAGTCTCACGAACTTTCTCCTCAAAGTCAGTGTATTCCCCTAAATGGTCAGCCGGACGTTTGTTGTCTTTTCCCTGACGCGGAATAGATATTTTCATTTTGCCCTTCTGCGGATGGCTTTCCCCGGGTGCCTCGTTTCCATATCGGTATTTCTTTTCTTGTTTACGGATATACCGATTCAGGAGGATAGGGAAGACAAAGCGGGTGAGGATCCGGAAGAGGAAATAGAAGAATATCAGCCAGAGGAAGAATTTCAGCATAAGACTTTCATAATGGTTTACGAAGGCTTCCTGGGATCCGATTTCGGGAAGCCAGGAATCCATCGGCCAAATTTCGGGCTTTTATTTGGGTTGAGACCGCTGGATGGAATAGCAGGTCAAAAAAAATGGGATCGTGCGTCAGAAGTCATTTATTGAAGTCAATTTTTTCTGACTTTTTTAAAAAAGGGGCCAATGCAAAGTATACGGGCAAAAAAAAGGCGGCCATCAAAGCCGCCTTTCATTGCCTATAAAAAGTTTAGCGCTTATCGAGCATTTCGTCTGAAACGCTCAGTCTTTTTCTGCCCTTGGCACGGCGTGCAGCCAGCACCTTGCGTCCATTGGCGGTAGCCATTCTGCTTCTGAATCCGTGCTTGTTCCTGCGTTTTCTCCTCGAAGGCTGAAAAGTTCTTTTTGTCATTGCGTTCCAGATTTGAGGCGGCAAAGATAGGAAGACTTTATAATAATCCAAACTTTGCCCCGGGTTTTTTACTTCGTCGGGATGTTCTTGAGGGTCTCGAGGAGGAAATCATAGAACTTATCTACGGAGGGGATATTCACCTTTTCATCCGGGGAGTGAGGGAAGCGGATGGTAGGTCCGAAGCTGATCATATCCCAGTTGGGATAGGCTGCGCCCAGGATGCCGCATTCCAGTCCGGCGTGAATAGCCTTGATTTCAGGAATCTTGCCAAAGCGCTTGTTGTATATCTGACGCATATGATAGAGGATAGGCGACTCAGGATTCGGCTTCCATCCGGGGTATTCTCCATCAAAACGGCAGTGGGCACCGGCAAGGTCAAAGACGCTCTGCATCATTTGTGCCAGGTCGTGCTTGGCAGAATCCACTGAGCTGCGGAGCAGACACATTATATGTATCCTGCCCGCCTCTGACTTAAGGATAGCCAGGTTGGAAGAAGTTTCCACAAGGCCCTCAAAATCAGCGCTCATTCGGATGACCCCATTCGGACAGGCATAGACAGAAGAAAGCATATTTTTTACTACCTCATCATTGATAAAACTGGATGGCATTTCTGCGTCAGAAATATCTGTTTTTAAGTCTGGTTCGGTAGATGAGAGTTCCGATTTAATTACTTGAGAAAAGCGGTTAAATTCAGATTTCAGACCTTCTATATTTTCATTTGGCACCAGGATGGTGGCAAAGGCTTCCCGTGGGATGGCATTGCGCAAACCGCCCCCGTCAATTTCAGCCAGTTTGATTCCGAGCTTATCTTTGTTTTCCCACAGAAAACGGTTCAGGCTTTTGATGGCATTTCCCCTGCCCAGGGCAATATCCATTCCTGAGTGTCCACCTTTCATTCCGGTGATGCTGATGCGGAAGGCAGTATATCCGGCGGGAATGCTTTCTTCGGTATAATCGAAGAAAATATTGCCATTCATTCCACCGGCGCAACCAATATAGAGTTCGCCTTCGTCTTCGGAGTCCATATTGATTAGGATGTCCCCCTGCAGAATGCCCGGCTCCAGGTTGAAGGCACCGGTCATTCCGGTTTCTTCATCAATGGTGAAGAGGGCTTCCACAGGACCGTGCACCAGGTCGGTGGCTTCCAAGACGGCCATTGCCGCTGCTACCCCCATTCCATTGTCTGCGCCCAGTGTTGTTCCGCGTGCTTTAACCCATTCACCGTCAATGTATGCCTGTATTGGATCGTTCTCAAAGTCGTGGCTGACATCGCTGTTCTTCTGGGGCACCATATCCAGGTGACCCTGCAGGACAACCCCTTTGCGGTCTTCCATTCCCGGGGTGGCGGGTTTACGGATGATGACGTTGCCGACCTTGTCTACAATCGTTTCCAGTCCCAGGTCTTCTCCAAACTTTTTCATCACCTCAATAATGCGGGCTTCTTTTTTGGATGGCCGGGGCACGGCCAGAAGTTTTTCAAAGTTTTTCCAGATGCCTTGTGGCTGCAGGTTTCCAATCTCGCTCATAATCTGTTTTTTTATTTATGGTTGCTAATCTCGGGGACAAATGTATGGAAAACTGCGATTTTAAGTCCAGACCGGTACAAATGTACCTCATCCGGTTAATAAGAATGTTAATAAACGCATTATCATCTGGGGCGTTTAGCTTGTAAGTCAATGAAAAACAGGGAATAATGTCTTTATGTCTTTTCTGTTTGCCCCAGGATGTTATTTCTCTTGCCTGCTGGTTATCAGTAAAATATGTGCATTGCAAACCTTGTTCTTCCCTGAAACGCCGCATCATCACGGCATTCAGGAGATTCTGGGGGATTTTTTCAATGTGATTATTGTAAAGAGCAGAAATACAGCAACATACGCTTTCGGGGCTCTATAGTCATCCGGAAACACCCCTGATCAACTTGTTTTTTTTTCATTGTGATGCGTTGCATCCCCAGGGATTGCTATATTTGCCCAGGCATTCGCCAAAGCCCTCAGGAATACAGGGATATTAACAGAAAGTTAACAATAACTTTTTTCCCCTTTCTTTGTCGGTGGATGGACGAATGTTTACTTTTGACTTTGTGATAGAGGCAACAGATGCATTCAGCAAGCATTACCTGAAGATCAGTGTTGAAACATTTTTTTGCCTTTGCAGTATAACTGCCAGATTTGCCAGCCGCAAGGCTGCCTAAGATATTGGACAAGGTTCTCCGCCGCCCGCGTAATCGGGCAGATTGTTAGGACAGCCTTGTTATTAAAGGGACTGACCATTTTACAAACACGGTAACTGTTTCGCAAGGAATTAGTTATTTGGTGATTGTGGATAGAATGCTCGTAGTATGGAGTTTTTTAATGCTTTTTTTTGTAATTTAGTCGATTATGTTATTATTTTGCACCGTATTAATCCGAACACTGCCGTAGGATTTTCAATTGAGAAATAATTGCCTTGCTTATGGAAACCAATAATTTTACCCTAATGAAAGCCACTAATTTGAAGTACATTCAAACAAAGTCTACGCTTATGAAGACCAAGACTACGCTCTCAAGAGCCGGCTTGATCGTCGCCATTATGCTTCTCGCATTCTGGTCGACGGTATCAGCCCAACCAGCAGACACTGCCGATTTCAGGGCTCAACGGATGACAAATCCGATTGAGATCTTGAACGGTGGTTTCGGACAAACCGTGGATACGGACATCGATGCCCTCACACTTACAATGAGGAACATTTCCGCCGGCCACAATGTGGGTGATACCAGTTTCGGTATCGTGCTTGTTATTGATGGAACCATCATTGACACCATCACAAAGGCCGACTGGGTGACCAACAAGTCCTTTGCTGGGAACCAGGGGAAAGCATTTGATTTTGCAAACGTTCCCCTGACTGATCCGGGCTTGTATGAGATCAAATGGTATCCCGTGCCGGTTGGCTCAGGTTATCACGAACTCAATACAGGGAATGATACCGGTACTGTGACCCTACGCATCCATCAATGGATCGCGCCGGTGGCCAATGCCTGGTTTGAGGACTTCAACAGCGGACAAGGCTATACCTATTCCGAAGCCCTGGCATACCAGAACAACTGGATGTTTGGAAACCTGCCGGCCATAGCCGGATCAGGCGATTACTGGTACCGCTCACTGAGCCCGGTAAAAACCTACCTGCCCCTGGGAGAGATTTCCTATGTACAGCTTCCCACCTTCGACTTTACCGGCTTCGATTTCGACCCGGTGATCGAAATGGATGTGCTGTATGAAACAACCTCCGGATATGGTATCGCCCTGTATTATTCTACCAATGGGGTGGATTACTTCCCGGTAGGTGGATATAACACTACCGATATCTATGCGCAGAATTGGTATAATACCCCCATAATGAACTTCATTGGTGGCCCCGGTTGGAGCGGAAGTTCCAATGGCTGGGAGACCGTATCCCATACCCTCACAGGAATGGCCGGTGAAAACACCGTGTACCTGCGTATGGCTTTTGTTGGGGAACAAGGCTCACCTACGAAATCTTCTCCTGAAGATGTCGCCTTCGACAACATTAATATATATGAGTCCTTCGGGGTATTCATCGATGCCGATGCCAGCCCCGTGGTGCCCAGTGATAATAAGTTCTATTCCACAATGCGTGGACAGACCGTCACCCTCACCGCAGATGTGCGCGGAGGCACCCCTCCTTTTACCATCAACTGGTACTCAATGAAGGTGGATGCTTACCATTTCTGGGATTGGTGGTTCAAAAATCTGAGCTTCCATTTCCCCAGTTCTCCTGCACTGCCTCATTTTGACTATTGGGTTGGTCTTGCTACCTGGACCTGTGATTCTTTGGGACAAGGCCCGAGCATCACGGTAACACCAGACAGCTCCACATTCTATTATGCTGTGGTGAATAACGATCAGTTCACTCCCTGCGATGGAAGCAATAATATTGCCTGGCCGTATGATGGAAACTCAGGTGGTGGATTAAAAGCAGGTCCTGTTTTTGTCTATGGCGCTGCTGCCATCGCTGTACTTGACTCCCTCACCGTGGAAGCAGAATTTGACGGACACAATGTTTGCGACACAGCCGTTACTCCGGCTTACGCTTTCCCAAGTGGAGGTATGCCCCCGTACACCTATGCCTGGTCCCCCACCGCAACCCTGGCCTCAGGTGCTACGGATTCCATCGCATATTCTGTGGCCAATGTCACGACCACCTATACCGTGACCGTGACCGACTTCTTCGGAAATACGGCCACCGATGATGTGACCATTTCGGTTGTTTCCGGATACCCCTTCGTGGACATTGTGCCCAACAACGCCCTGCTCTGTGAAGACGACAGCGTGATGCTGACGGCATACGGCGGTTCCGGCTGGAGCTGGTACACCGTTCCTCCCGGAGCAGCGACCTTCTCAGACAGCAATGGAGTGAATACCTGGGTTATTCCTACAGGTACGGTCAGCAGTTTTGACGTATGGGTGGATATGACTTCCAGTTGCGGGAATGCTTCGGCCACTATGCAGCTTGAAATCAAACCCCGTCCTGCTGCGCCTACAATGGTGTCCTGGTACCTGGAAGCTTGCGATACCGATCCTGTGATCGACCTCTTTGCGAGCGTTTCACCCAGCCCGGGTGGTGGTACATTCAGTGGCCCCGGAGTGGTGAATGGTCTCTTTGACCCATCTACGACTGATCCTCCCTCAGCGAGTTTCCCTGCTCCTTTCGCCGACTATTATTTCATCACCTATACCATCAAGGGTGCCAACGGATGTACCGCTGACAGTGCTATTTTTATTGACTTATTCCCCAACCCTGAATCCTATACCGATATCCTGGGTGTGGATACAGTATGTCTCAACGATATCGAATCATATGATCTGGACAGTTTGGCTGCCTATACTGATACTGTTGAATACGCTGTTACTGGTGGAACCATAACCAATGTTTCTGGTACCTTCGGTGAAACCATCGAGGTTCAGTGGGATGCTGTGGGCGTGGGTGTCATCACGGCCACCATTTATAACCCTTACTGTACAGGAACCATTAGCTATACGGTCATTGTGAATCCGCTTCCGGTATTTGACATTGTATCTTTCGCCGGGGCTACCCAGGTGGCTGACACATTTATATATTGTGAAAGCGAAATCGATAGCCTTTATGCCGACATTACCCCAGGTATGGGAAGCGGCTTTGGTGGTTATGAGGTAAACTGGCTCGTGTTTGACTATCCTTCAATGACGCTGCTGGCTTCTTATAACAATGAGATTGGCCTGCCCGAGGCTGCAGCTGTCAATACCCTGCCTTTGAATACGGATATCCAGTATTATTTGGTCTATGCATCCGTAACCGACAGCAGCACGGGTTGTGAAGTAAGTGATTCCGTTTTCGTGAAGGTATTCAATACACCCGAAGGCGATTTCTTTGCTCCCGGATTTGATACCATTTTTGCCTGCATCGATGCGTGTGAAGCAGCTTCGGATCTGAGTATTTACGGAGCCGATTCCTTCAACATCTATGACAGCTATGGTAATATTTATACCAGTGCCGGACAGATTTTCCCCGCTGTTTGCTGGGATACGATCTACAGTGCACCGGATACCGTTACTTTCTACGCCGAATTCTTCCTGAATGGTTGTATGGGTATGGATTCTGCTGTTCTCGTACTTTGGGAACTGCCGGAAGTCTATAACCTGACCCACGACGGCGATCTGGAATTCTGCTGGAACACCGCCGGTCCTGAGCTTTATATGGATAACAGCGATGGTGAAGATTCCTATGATTTGTATCGGGATGGCGCTTTGGTTGCTACCGTTGCCGGCGACGGCGACAGCATCACCTTCGGCAACTGGAACATTCCCGGTGAGTACTGGGTTGTGGCCACCGATACCCTGACCGGATGTGTCAACTATATGAGTGACACCCTCACCCTGATCTCCGATACCATTGTGATTGATCTGATCAGTGAGTTCGATACCGTTTGTCCGACCTTTACTTCTCGGATGACGGTCGACTTCCTGTCTGATACTTCCAACTATGGTCCTTTCACCTTTGCCTGGAATCCGGTAGGTTCCAAGTTCACGCCCGATGGATACGGAGAAGGCATTGCCCGTCCGGGTAGTGTTACCACTCTTTACTCCGTTACTGTTACCGGCACGGATCCTCTCTGTACTGCTACTGACAACTTCGAGTTGGCTGTATGGAACGGATCCATCGCTTCTATCGGCGATAGCGCCAATGGACTGGCCAATGTAAGCGATACCAGCATCTGCCTTGGTTCAAGCATTGACCTGCAGGTGAGCTGGACCCTGGGCGATGCCCCGATCACCAGCGTGACCTGGAATCCGATGACAGGGGTTACTCCGGATAATCACCTTAACAATCCGGTGGGTGCTACATTCAGTACTACGGCAGCTACCACCTATACCGTAACGATACAGGATGCCAATGGCTGTGTTGCACACGACAGTGTGAATGTATTTGTTAATGTTGCCCCGATCGTGAAGATCAACAACGATATCCCGGCCGCAATTTGTCCCGGATCAGACACAACCCTGGTTGCAGGAGTTACTTTTGGTACCGGTCCTTACACCTATACCTGGTCCCCGGCTACCGGTGATCCCAGTGTGGTTTATGAAAACAACGACACCCTGGTGGTATCACCTGCGGTTACTACCACTTATTATCTGACGGTCTATGATGCAGGACTGAACTGCTATGGATATGCCTCACTTACTGTAGAAGTAATTGATGCTCCGGTTATCGTCAGTATGGGTGAACCTTACTTCACCTGTCAGTGGGGCGAAATCAACCTCGCTCCGGTAATCACCGGTTCCCCGGCCAATTTTGCCTGGACACAGGTAGCTGGCCCTGCTGCACTGCCTCCCATTACCGCTACACAGAATCCGACCATTGCAATGAATGGTATCCTGAACGGTCTTTATCAGGTCGAGTTAGCCATCGTCGATGGCAATGGATGCGAGGCCATCGATAGTGCATATATTAATGTAACCATTGGACCATCCATCAGCGCTGGTGCTGACCAGTACATTTGTGAAGGAACCACTGTTACCCTAACAGGTCAAGGTGGTAATGGTACAACCAGTTACAGCTGGTATAGCGATACGAGTTATGGCGCTGGCAGCCTTATTGCCAATTATGTAAGCATCGATGTAACCCCAAGCGTAACCACAACCTATTACCTGCGTGTCAATAATGACTCCTGCGGTGTAGCTACTTCACAGGTTACGGTTTATGTACATCCTGCAACTCCCGTCTTCTTCGACGGTCTTGCTGCCGGTTATTGCGAAGTGGAAGATCCCATCACCCTCACCAATGTATCTCCAGTAGGTGGTACTTTCAGTGGTGAAGGCGTAGATCCTGTGACCGGTGTATTCGATCCGGGTGCTGTTACCACCAAGGATGCGCCGATCACGATTCTTTATGAATATGCCGACAGCACAGTTTATCCGCTGTATCCTGTTTGCGTATACAGCCATAGTATGACTACCACCGTTTGGTCCACCCCGATCGTTACTATTGGAACGGTAGCTCCGGTTTGCGCCGATGCCGCTGCCTTCCCTGTAACTGATTTCGCTGGAATGCCTGCTGGTGGTTCCTATGAAATTGATGGCAACCCCGTTGCTGGCAATGTAGATCCTGCTACCCTCGGTGCCGGTATCTTCGATGTATGGTATTACTATACCGATGCCAACGGCTGCTCCGACAGCGCAATGACCACCTTCGAGGTGTATGCCCTGCCGATGAAGTACGACCTGATCGCTACCAGCCCGACCAATGCCGGTCATTATTGCGATGGCGACAGTGCTGACATCACACTTGATAACTCTGAAGTAGATGTTACGTATGACCTCTACCTGAAAACCAGTATGATTTCCACCGCTACCTTCCAGAACTCTGTAGCAGGTACCGGTACTGCCATCAGCTTTGGCCAGTTTGCCTCCAATGGCTTCTACTATGTGCTGGCTACCAACGATACCTCTGGCTGCAGCAGTGCTGCCAGCGATACCGTACAGCTGATTCAGGAAGAATTGCCGCAGCAGTTTAACCTGATTGTGGAAAATGGTGGACATTATTGCGAAGACTTCGCTTGTGAAACAACTACCTGTGACGGAGTACGCATTGGTATGTACAGCACCAATCGTGAGGATAAATACTTCCTCTATATGGTTGGCAATCCTGCACCTGTTGCCGAAATGAACGGTACTGTTCCTTCCGGTGGCGCCAAGTGGTTCCCCGGCAAGTTCACCGCAGCAGGAGACTATTACGTAATGGCTGTGGATACCAGCACCCCTGCAAATTGTCCTCAGTGGATGCTTGATACCGTTACCATCACTATCGATCCCAAACCTGTTGTTCAGTCTTTGAGCAAGGATAATGTTTGCCAGTGTCCTGGTGAGTTCACCACTATTTCTATTGCAGCTGCTGAAACCGATGTATATTATGTATTGTATTTCGGTGGAGTTGCTGTGGATACGATCAGCGGAACAACCAGCTTTGACCCGGTCAATGTTGTAGGAACTTATACTGTTGTTGGATACAAAGTAAGCAACGGTACGAATGTTTGGAATAATCCGCTCTTCGGTGTACCTGCAAGCTGGGAAACCATCTGTGTGGATACAATGGGCACCATTGACGTATGTGAGTATGTACTGGTAGCTGTGGATGATCTGCGTTTCTACGATCAGGATCCTGCTACCCCCACTACGATGACTATTGATGGTGGAGAAGAAGGTTACATTACCGTTGATGTCAGTGGTGACTATCCTGGAGGCGCATTTGCCTGGGAAGTTAGTACCGATGGCGGTACCCTCTGGAATACGGTCGTTGACGGCGGCATTTACAGTGGAGCTACCACTGACAGCCTCGTGATTGATCCGGTCAGCTATCCTTCAATGCAGGGATACCAGTATCGCTTCATCGTCACCGGATACTGCAATGCAGATACCTCTGACGTGGTTACCCTGGAAGTACGTCCTGATATTACCCTTTATGCCGGCGAACCGAGCTGGGCTAAGAGTCTGGATACCGTACAGTGTGCCAATACCATCGAAATTCCGATTTATGCGGAGAACTTTGATATGGTTGGTTCTGCTTCACTCAATATCCTCTTCGATTACACTATAATGGATTGGGTTGGACAGGCACTTGTTGATGTTCACCCTGCCCTTACTGATCCTGGTGTCATCTTCCAGTATGGACCTGGTATTGGTTCCGGCCGTGTTACTGTTTCCATCTTCAGTATGACCCCGATCAATATCGGTAACGATGTCCTCTTTAAGATTCCGTTCGAAATGCCTGCTACTGGCGGATACAGTACCCTTGAGTGGGATCTCGTGATTCCGGGTGCCAACCAGGTAACAGACGTGGCTACGGTCAGCCTGAAGACTACTTATGTAAATGGAAGTGTTACCGGTCGTTCACTGCCGATCCCGGATGTTAATATCACTCCGAACCCGATCTGTGAAGGTGATGAGCTCTTCCTGACCGCGAATCCTTATTCCAACGAACCAGGTGGTAACCCTGTTATCGGTATATGGCAAGTACCGAATAATGCGCGTGGCATCGGTGGATACCTCATCGACAACGACACCAGCCTGATTATGGAGTTGGCTGACAATGGTGATTATACCTACACCGCTACCGATCGTTACGGATGCGAGTTTGATACCACCGTTACCGTTCAGGTTAATCCGCTGCCCGAAGTATTCAATGTACTCGGTGGTGGTACCGCTTGTGCCGGTAGTGCTGTTGAAATCAGCCTGGATGGATCACAGGAAGGCGTGAAATACTACCTGATGTACAATGGTAGTGTTCACCAGCCTGCCGGTTATCCTGCTTATATTATCAATGGTACCGGTGGACCGATCACCTTTGGTCCGGTTATCCCCGGAAATCAGATCCTGGGCTCTTATGCCTATACTGTAATGGCCATTGACACCACTGAGCCGACGCTTTGCGACGTGATGATGAATGGTGTAGCCATCGTAACCATCACCCCCAACCCGCTTTCATTCCCGCTCCGCGTGATTGAGAACAGTGTTGCCAAGGTTTCAGGTGAATATTGCGAAGGAACAGGCGGATTGCCTGTGATCCTGGGCGGTTCTCAAAATAATGTTACCTACGAACTGTGGTACTCCCCTGTTTGCTGTGCGTGTCCGGATACAATGCTGGAAACCCGCACCGGTACAGGAAGCACCTTGTCCTTCGGTAACCAGGAACTTCCCGGATACTATTTCGTACGCGCCATCAACAATACTACCGGTTGTGAAAGCGAAATGCAGAACTGTGTCTTCATTAAGATCAATCCGCTGCCCACAGCCCATATTACCGGCGATGCCGAAATATGTGAAGGTGAAAGCACAGATCTTACTGTGACCTTCACTGGTAAAGCGCCTTTCTACGTAACCATCAATGGTGTTACCTATGGCCCGATCGCTACCACGAGCTGGTCTACCACCGTTACACCTCCTGTTGGAACTACTGTATACACCATCAGCAATGTTGAAGATGCCAATCTCTGTAACAATACCGGAACCGGTAGCGCTACTGTGGTTGTCAATCCTCTCCCCAATGCGCACGCCAGTTACTGGATGGATACCTATTGCGTTGGACAGACCATTTATCTCTTTGGTCAGCCGGGTGCAATGAGTTACGCCTGGACTGGTCCTGACGGATTTACTTCCACATTGCAGAATCCTGAGATTCCGAACAGCACATTGGCCAACGCTGGCTGGTACTACCTGACCGTAACCAATATCGTTACCGGTTGTGTAAATGTTGATTCTGTTGAAGTTGTGCTCAATACCCTGCCCATCGCCATTGCTATTGGTGACGAGGTTTGTGTAGGAGATGATATCACCCTGACAGGCTCTAACAGCTATGGTACCAGTAGCAGCATTGTTTCTTATACCTGGCGCTTCAATGGTGATACCCTCACACACGATGCAGACACCGTATTTGGCCCTGCTACTACTGCTATGGCTGGTACTTACGAATTGTTCGTTGTTGATGGTAATGGTTGTACCGATGATGCCAGCGCTACGGTTGTTGTTCACGCACTGCCCGTTGCTGACGCTGGAGCTGATCAGGACATCTGTCTTGGTGAGACTGCTATGCTCGTGGCTACAGGCGGTGACCTCTATTACTGGAGTACTGGTGAAACTACGGATACGATCTACGTAATGCCTACAGATACGGCTACTTATTATGTAACTGTGACCGAATTACACGGCAGCCAGCTTTCCTGTGAAAGTGTTGATACGGTGAGCGTGAATGTTCTTCCGCTGCCCGTACCTTACGAACTGACCCAGGATGGCATTTACTGCTTCGGTTGCTTCGGTATTCCTGTGAATCTGGTGAACAGTGATTTGGGGATCGATTACATCCTATATCATATGCCGCTTAACAGCAGTGTCTGGAGTCCTGTGGATACCCTCGCTGGCGTAGGTGGTGTATTGTACTTCGGTGATCTGGAAGTACCGGGTACCTACAAAGTACTTGGTGTGAATAGCCTTACCGGATGTCAGAGCTGGATGTCCAATGAGATTCTGATCAACCTTCGTCCTGCGCCTACCGCCAATTTTGACGGCGATGTGGATGTATGTGCCGATGAGTGTGAAACCCTTACTGTAACCCTGACCGGCCTCACTCCATTCACGATCCATTATAGTGATGGTTCCGTGGTTGTGATGAATGATGCAGACCTGACCTATCTGGGTCTGGTAAGCGGAATTGAGACCTGGACGTATGAACTGACTGTCTGTGGTTCCACTGCACCTGCCTATATTGGCATTGACCTCGTAGAAGACAGTGTATGCTTCCGTACCGGTGATACCGCTTATATTAATGTATTGCCCCTGCCAGTTGCCTACGATGTGACGGGTGGTGGATACTACTGCAATATTGGTGTACCTGTCGGACTGGCCGGTAGCCAAATTGGCGTCAGCTATGTTCTGCATCTGAACGGCAGCCCGATGGATACCATTCCTGGAACCGGTGCTGCAATCAGCTTCGGTGCGCAGACCCAACTGGGTACGTATACTGTAATGGGCATTAACGACCTGACCGGTTGTACCAACGATATGAACGGCTATGCCGAACTTACCGGAGGTAATCTGCCGATGGTTTATGACCTTGAAGGCGACGGTTTCTACTGTGCCGGCGACTCCAGTCAGATCTGGATGAACTACAGTGAAATCGGAGTCACCTATGAGCTGCTGCTTAATGGTATTTCAACCGGAGTTAGCGTTGCCGGTACCGGTGGTATGATCAGCTTCGGTTATGTAACCGCTGTTGGAACCTATACCGTACAGGGTATTGATGATGTGACTTCCTGCATCTCCCTGATGAATGGTGATGTAGATGTGGATATCGTTCCGCTGCCTACCGCCAATGTGAGTGGTTCCACCACGATCTGCAGCGGTGACAATGCGGCCATTACGGTTACCTTTACAGGTACACCTCCTTTCAGCTTCGTACTGAACGGGATCAGCTATTCTACCAGCAATTATGTCTGGACGAATAACTTCAGCCCGATGAGCACCACCACCTACGCTGTAAGTCTTGTAGAAGACCTCTACTGTTCCAATACAGGTGGTGATACCGCTCTGGTTACCGTCAGCAAGCCTACTGCCTACACGATCACCGGTGGTGGTGTGTATTGCGAGGGTGGCGCTGGTAAGGTGATTGGTTTGAACGGTTCACAAATAGGTGTTACCTACGAACTCTACCTGAACGGTGTAGCTACAGGTCAATTTGTCGCTGGAAGTGGCGCTGCCATTAGCTTCGGAAACCAAACTGCCGCTGGTGTCTACTCCATCGTAGGTACCTTTGATGTCGGTGGTTGTTCCGGAAATATGACAGGAACCTTAACCATCTCCATCAACCCATTACCGATGGTGTTCAATGTAACCGGTGGTGATTCCTGCTGTATGGGCTGTGAAATTATCTTCATTGGCCTGGATAGCACCGAAGCGAATTCCAACATTCGTTACGAGCTTTGGAGAAACGGTTCATTGTACAACAACCCGAACTTTGCACCTAAATATGGAACCGGTGCTGCGATTGAGTGGGGTTATATGACACAAGCTGGTACCTATACCATCCGTGCGGTGAATGAAGTTACCGGTTGTGCCACCTTTATGAATGGCTCTGCTGTTGCCTTCTTCTTCCCCGAACCTGCTGCTAGCATTGCCGGTGATGATACCCTCTGTTACGGTGAAACTGCTGATATTACCATCACCTTTACCGCTGGAACACCGCCTTTCAGTGTCCTGGTATTCGAAGATGGAGATACCCTGCAGTATTTCAACAATATCCCCGGACCTATCTTTACTTATACCACTCCTGTGCTTAGTGCAGGTGTACATACCTATGCTCTTGTTGAGGTTGCTGATGCAGAATGTTTCGCCACAGCTACCGGCTCTGCCACAGTGGTGGTCAACGCTCTGCCTCAGGTTAATCTGAGTATGTATGACGGTTATTGTGTAGATGCTCCTGCCGACACCCTGGTTATGGGTTATCCGATGGGTGGAACTTATACCATCAATGGTAATCCCGCTGTGGTATTTGACCCCGCCGCCCTCGGCGTTGGTGTACATCTTGTAGAGTATACATACACAGATATGAATGGCTGTACCAACAGTGCTTCTATGGACGTGGAAGTATATGAACTGCCTGTATGTTCCGTCACAGGAGGCACCCTCTGCATAGATGGTGATATCATCACGCTTGCTACTGGTATGCCTGCAGGTGGTACCTACTATGTCGACGGTGTAGCTACATCTACCTTCGATCCTGCAGTTTATGGTGTAGGTGGTTACGAACTGACGTATGTATATGTTGACTCCAATGGCTGCGAATGCAGTGCAATGGACAGCATCTTCGTAACCGACCTTCCTGTGGTGACCATCGATCCTATCGCTGACGTTTGCGCCAATGATGCACCTGTTGCACTCACAGCTAGTCCAGCCGGTGGTGTATTCAGTGGTTCTGGTGTTGTTGGTAATACCTTCGATCCTACCCTGGTTACTCCTGGAATGTGTTATGAGATTGTCTACACCATCAGTGTTGGGGTTTGCGCTAATTCTGATACCATTCTTGTCTGTGTTAATACCTTACCGATGGATATGCCGCTTGTTGGTGATACCCTGGTTTGCGAATTTACCAACCAGGATATTGGCCTTGGCTCTACAGAAGCTGGTATTACTTACCAGTTGTATCGCAACGGCAATATCATCAACGGTCAGCTGATCACTGGAACGGGAAGTCCGATGAGCTTCGGTACCCAGTCACAAGCAGGTACATATACTGTATATGCTGAGAATCCTGTAACCGGTTGCGGCCGCTTCCTCACTGATAACGCTGTAATCACTTGGATTCCGTTGCCAACAGTTACCACCTTTGGTAATGGTACACATTGTACAGGCGACAGCACCGCAGTGGAATTTGTCTTCACCGGTACACCTCCGTTCACCCTCGAGTACAATATCAACGGTGCCGACTATGTGGTTAGTGGTATTATGACTTACTCCTACACACTGGAGTTCCTGAATCTTACCACTAATCTCAACATTACAAATGTTACTATTATCGACCTGACTTGCTACAATGATGGCAATCCTGTTACAATCACTGTTCTTCCTGCTACTGCTGATGTCAGCATCGTTGGTGGTGGTGAGTATTGTGAAGGTGAAGCCGGTGTAACTGTAGGTCTTGACAGTACCGTTGTTGGTGCGTTCTATGAACTGTACAAGGATGGCGTTGCTACGGGTGATGTCTTAGTAGGTAATGGTACTGCAATGACTTTCGTAGGTCTGCAGACAGCCGGCACTTACACTGCCATCGCTACAGCTTCTGGCAGCTGCCAGACCGCCGTTCTCGGTTCTGTAGTTGTGGTTGAGAATCCGCTGCCAACAGTTTCTGCCTTCGCTACGATGGATACCATCTGTATCGGCGAAAGCACTGACCTTATGGCTACAGGTGCCGACAGCTATGAATGGAATACCGGTGATCTGACTGCCAGCATCACTGTTAGTCCGACTGTTACTACTACCTATACCGTGACAGGTACCACCACCGCCGGCTGCGAAGCCACGGCTGATGTTACCGTTGTGGTCAATGCTGCTCCTGTAGTGACTGCTACTGCTTCTCAAATGAGCATCTGTCTCGGACTGAGTACAGACCTTACCGCTGCAGGTGCAGTATCCTACGAATGGAGTACTGGTGAAACCACAGCAATCATCACGGTTAATCCTAGCGTTACTACCACTTACTATGTAACTGGTACCGATGCCAACGGATGTACCGCTGAAGCTATGGTTGAAGTAGAAGTATTTACCAACCCGGTTGTTGATGTTACTCCGAGTGCTGCTGAGATCTGCTTAGGTGACGATGTTACCTTGACCGCTGGCGGTGCGGATACGTATGAGTGGAATACTGGTGATATGACCGCTGCCATTACGGTAAGCCCAACATCTACCACTACTTATACAGTGACTGGTACTGTTGCCGGTGGTTGTACCGCTGAAGCTTCTGTTACGGTTACTGTCAATGCACTTCCGACAGTTGAGGTTACCCCTGCTTCAGCAGTTATCTGCGAAGGCGACGATGTAAGCCTGACTGCTTCTGGTGCTGTCAGTTATCTCTGGAGTAACGGTGCTACCACAGCTACAATTATTGTTAGTCCGATGGCTACTACCACTTACACTGTAACTGGTACAAGTGCTGAAGGCTGCGAAAATGTTGCCAGTGCAACGGTTACCGTAAGCGCACCTCAGGCCGTAGATGCTGGTCTTGACCAGACTATCACCGGTGGTGGAAGCGCTACCCTCACTGCAACTGTAACTGGTGGCAGTGGTGACTTCGCTTACTACTGGACCCCGGGTGGTGAAACTACAGCCTCCATCGTTGTATCACCGACCGATACTACTACCTACTATGTTGAAGTAACTGACAACATCAGTGGTTGTGTGGTAAGCGATATGGTTACTGTTAATGTGATCAGCGTGGTGGGTGACCTTGCAGGTGTTGTTACCTATAAGAACGCTGCCGGTACCCCGATGACCAATACCCCGGTTGTCCTGATGAAGAATGGTGCACCTGTTGCCTCCACGATGACGGATGCCAACGGAGCCTATACCTTCACAGGTGTATATGCCGGTTCGTACACTGTCGTTGCTGAGCCTACCAAGGCCTGGGGCGGTGCTAACTCCAACGATGCGCTCCTGATTCTGAAGCATTCTGTTAGCCTCGAACTGTTGAGCGGTCTGAACCTTGCAGCTGCCGATGTTACCGGTGAAGGCTTCGTGAATGCTACTGACGCTCTCCAGGTTGCACAACGCTTCGTTACCCTCATCAACTCCTTCGCTGCTGGTGACTGGGTAAGTGATGCTACCCCTGTTACCATCTCCTCTGCCGGTCTTGTAAGTGGTGTGGATGTACAGGTACTGTGTATGGGTGATGTGAACGGCTCCTTTACTCCCGCTGCCAAGGCTACTGTGGAAATCAGCAGCAATGGTACAATGGAGATCAATTCTTTCGAAACAGTAGAAGTCCCGGTATCCGTAAGCAAGGATATGACCGTCGGTGCGATTTCACTCGTACTCGACTATCCGGAAGACGCAGTTGAGGTAGAAGGAGTACTGCTGGGTACCAAGGAATCCAGCAGCCTCCTCTACACTGACTACAACGGCGTGCTGAGGATTTCCTGGTATGATATGAACGCTCGCCAGACCAATGCTGGTGAAGCCCTCGTAACCCTGAAACTGCGTATCAAAGACCTGAGTTATGTGTTGAGTGATGTGATTGAAATCACTACCACCAATGAAAGCCAGATTGGCGATGCCAGTGCCACTGTTCAGAATGTAAACCTGACAATGCCTAAGCTCACTGTTGCTACAGAAAGCTTCTCCATTGCCAACTACCCGAACCCCTTCAGCAACACTACTCAGTTTAAGTATTCACTGCCTGTAAATGGTAAGGTTAGCCTGAAGGTTTACAATGTACTCGGTGAGCAGGTTAGCGTACTGCTTGACAACCAGGCTCAGGAAGCCGGAAACTACAAAGTGGATTTCCGAGCCAACAACCTGAGCCCGGGAACCTACACCTATCGCTTCGAAGTGAAGGGTGCACAGCAGTTCAGCAAAACCGGTATGATGGTTCTCACCAGATAATCTAAGGCTGAGATAAGAAAAAAGAGGCTGTCGAAAGGCAGCCTCTTTTTTTTTTGAGATAAGGACGTGTTTTATGCCGGGATGTACACAATCCCCTTTTCAGTAAAGAAAGTCTCTGAAAAGTGCTTATTTAAAGCCATAAAATGAGTTGTAACACCGATCGAAGATACTTCCTCACGGATATCTCCCCCTTTTAAATACAGAATGCCATTCTCCAGGGAATTGTTCCCTTTTTTATTAATTAATGGAAGAACCCAACCCCGGAAAACATCCAAGCGTGTTACAGCCCTGGATACTACAAAATCAAATTTACCCTGCAAATCTTCGACTCGTGTCCATTTGGTTCTTACATTTCCCAATTGCAAGTATTCCACTGCTTCACCTACCGCATTCACTTTTTTTCTGATGGAATCCACCAGGGTAAACCGGCATTCCGGAAATAGAACTGCCAGAGGAATCCCAGGAAACCCACCACCTGTCCCGACGTCCAGAACCTTTGTTCCCGGTTCGAACTGAATGATTTTAGCAATAGACAGGGAGTGAAGAATATGATGCAACTCAAGATTGTCAATATCTTTGCGCGAAATGAGATTCAGATTTTGATTTTTCTGATGGTAGAATTCCATCATTCTTTCAAATTGACTCTTCTGCTCATCCGTTAAATTCGGAAAATATTTGCTGATGTATTGCATTGCGTATCTGTACTTATTTCAAATGTAATAAATGAAACAGGCCCTTTGTCTTCTTTTCTTTCTTCTTTCTTATGGAATGCTGTTTTCACAGACAAGAATATCCCGCGAGGCGTATATCAACACCTATGCGGATATAGCTGTGGAGGAAATGAAAGATTCCGGCATCCCGGCCAGCATCAAGCTCGCCCAGGCCCTGCTTGAATCAGACAATGGGAACAGCCCCCTGGCCCGTAAGGCCAATAATCACTTTGGCATTAAATGTCACAGAGGATGGGATAGGGGTACTTTTTATCAGGATGATGATCATAAAAATGAATGCTTCCGTAGTTATAAAAATGTCGAGGAATCTTATCACGACCACAGCCTCTTTCTCACTACCCGCGATAGGTACAAAAATCTGTTCACCCTCAAAATTACCGATTACAAAGGATGGGCTCACGGGCTTAAGAAGGCGGGTTATGCAACCAACCCACGCTATCCCCATCTTCTTATAAAAATCATTGAAGACAATAAACTATACCATTTTGATCAAGGTGTTGATGTGGCTCAGCCTGCTGTTCCAAAAGAGCGCAGGAATCAAGATGAGAAATCGGATTTTCCTGATGTACGTCTGTCTCAGGGTGAAGAACCGGCTTTGATTAACGGGGTGAAGTATGTGATCGCTGATGAGGATGACAAGCTGGAGTTGATTGCCCGGCGGCATAAGCAGAATGTATGGATTCTCAGAAAGTTTAATGAAGTGGACAAAACCTGGGAACCTGCACCTGGTGATCGGGTTTTTCTGCAACCCAAAAAACGTAAATCTCGCAGCGAAACGCATATCGTTCAAACCGGTGAAAGGCTGTGGGATATCTCGATGCAATACGCGGTTAAACTCAAAAGACTTGAGAAATTGAATGGATTGGACCGTCAGGATACCCTATCGGCAGGTCAGCAAATAAAACTACGTTGACCATTACTCTTCCAAGGCTTGCAGTATCAGTTTATTCCGGTCAGCCGTAAGGATTTCCGGTTTTAAGTCCTGATCTAGGTCGATAAGCACCGGAGGAAATCTGCCATCCAATACTTTATGCACCTGCTCACTCCCGTACTTGTACAAATAAATGCGGTCGTTCAGGCTATCTGCCAGCGCGATGAACCTTTCATTCCCGGGATTAATGACCACCGGAGCTTGCCAGATCGCACCGTCCACGAGAGACTCAAGCAGTAATTTCCCTTGCTTATCCATCACACGAAGATACCCCTGGTCGAAGAAGATGTAATCAAAGTCTCTGGAGGAGGAGAAGGCATCATAGAGGAAGAAATGATCTTCAGTCAATGCATTCATATTTTGCGTCTGCACCCTGCCATTGCGTTGCAGCGCCCTGATCTGCCCTTTATTATCCGTCGTAATAATCCTGGTCTCTCCATCCATTCTTTGCATAAAGAATGGACTTTGCGGGGCATTTTGAAAGGAACGCCTGATCCTGACCCTGATGTCGCCTCGCCTGTCGGTCATAATGACCTCCCCATTCTCATCAGCGATGATGATATAATCTTTACCATACATCGCCAGGTACTGGACAGGAACACTTACCCTGGCTTTCATTTCGGGCTTTTTCCAGCCATCCACCTCCTTGCCTCTGATATCAAAGTTCCGGATCAATCCGTCTTGCCCGGCAATCAGAATGCGGTAGTCTTTTCTTCCATCATAATCCAGGGCAACAAGGGGATTTGATGCTGCCACCGGAAGGCTTACAGGAAAGCCTTCCACATCCTTTCCCAGCACATCCACAAGATACATTTTGGATGCGGTATTGAAGAGATACTGGAACTTGCTGTTCCTGTAGGCATCTACCACCTGAATATCTCCCATCAGTCTGTCATCCATCTGATAGTCCCAAAGAATCTCCCCCTGTGGACTGAAGAGGGTAAGTGTATTTCTATCATCGGCCACCAGCACATTGTAGCGCTTATTCCTGTGATCCCAGACCGGGAATGGCCTGTGGGTGATCATTCCTGCGAGGCTTTGTCTTTGCACGGGTCTTTTTGCTCCGTTTGCTTGCGCGCGGGTCAGCACCATCGTTATGAGGCGATGCTTTTCGGATACTTCTGCCCAGGCCAGTTGATGGGATGAAGCTTTTTCATCCTGCTGATCTTCTCCACTTCCTGGTAGAATGCTGAAGCCCCATTGGATCGCGGAATCGGGGAGCATATCTGCCATTCCGGACCTGGCGGGATTAGAGGCGAAAATTCGTCCTGCCTGAACATTTGCAGCCATCTTGCGGATGCTTTCCTCATTTCTGGAAAGCAGGAGGGTTTTTCCGGCAGCGATCACTTGCCATTTCAGGCTGTCGCCCTCATTACGGTCGGGCATTATGCTGTCCATTTTTTGACGAAATACGCTTGTGAGCACCGGATCCAGCTCCAGATTCTTCCGAAATCCGGAAACGAAGGTGCGGGATGTACTGTCGAGGGGATAAAGCTGGATAAGCGGGGTGGTGTGCTGTAGTTGCAGGACGGAAAAGCGCAGCAGATGTTCTTCTGTCAGGCTGTCTTCCTCTTTGTGTTTCGTCCAGTCCATTTCCAGGTACCCAAGGCTGGCATAAGCCAGGATTCCTTCCGGTACCTCCCCGGGCCAGGCCATCGCAGCGAAAGCTGTTTTTCCCTTTGCAGATACATTACGTAATGCCTGTGGATAACCCGAGAGATAAATTTCATTGCGCTTGAAAAGGACATCCAGCACCAGCTTCTCCTTCTCCATTTCCCCTGCGGATTCAATCTGTGGCATCCTGCCTGAATGCTGCAGGAAAGACTCCAGAAGGGATGCGTTAACAAATAGACTGACGGCGGCCTTTCGCTTTGTGTCTTTCCATTGATTTTGCTGTTCATTGGCGTAAGTGCGCCGCAGGGCTGTCTTCAGTACTCCTATTCCTTCCCGGCTTCCCGACATCGCCCAAAGATTTCGTTCGAGCCTGGCAAAGAGGGTGCTTTGTTCATCAAGTTTGACCATCAGGCCTCCATCTGCCTCTTCTGTTACCCGGGCACCCGCCTCAGCCAGGATATCTGACCAGGCTTTTCTTTTCCGGGCATCGCTGGCATCCGAAAGCAAACCCACTTCCCATCCTTGCTCTCCGGGGAACAGAACCAGGAGAATTTCCTGTTGCCGCAGGATTTCATATTGTTCAGGTGAATGCCGATAGACAGAATCTAATTTCAAGAGCCAACTCACAGGAAGATGCAATGCCGGATAATCTGCCGTCTCTTCAAAAATCCGGGAGGTGCCAATTTCAGCCTTACCAAAAAATGCGGGTCCATTGATACGGATCACGGCCTGAGTATTGTCAGGCAGGTGCTGCCACGGATTTCCCGGCTGACGAATAACAGCATAGAAAGTGAGCCAGCCGATGGCAATACTCAGCAAGAGCAGGAATGACATTCCCAGCCAGATACTTCTTTTGTCAGAACCCATTGTTTTTTCTGCTCAGGAAGGCAATGCTCAAAGGTAAAGGATGCCGCTTCATTCTGCCGTTTTTTGCATTCTAATTTCTAACATTACTCTGTTAATTCCTTGGATCAGAAAGGAAAACGCAACTGCTTCCTCACCACAAAACTCTTTCTGTGTAAAGGACTTGCACCCTGTATCTCCAGGGCGGCAATATGCCTGGCTGTGGGATATCCCTTATTGTGTTCCCAGTCGTAGCCCGGATAAAGCTTGTGTGCTTCCTTCATCCAATCATCCCGGTATGTTTTGGCAAGGATGGAAGCTGCGGCGATGCAGCTATAGGTGGCATCCCCCCGGATGACGAGTTGGTGGGGGATGCCTGGATAGGGATGAAAGCGGTTCCCATCCACCAGCAGCAAGGCTGGGCTTACCTCCAGCTGCGCAACCGCCAGGTGCATCGCACGGATACTGGCCTGGAGGATATTGATTTCATCGATAAGAGAGGCATCCACAGAAGCCACCGCCCAGGCCTGTGCCCTGTTTTCTATTTCTGCCCGCAGCGCCAGGCGACGGCTTTCACTCAGCTTCTTTGAATCATTCAGGCCCCTGGGAATATCGTTGGAATGAAGAATCACTGCGGCGGCAAAAACCGGGCCTGCCAGACAGCCCCTTCCGGCTTCATCCAGCCCGCAAACTGCTTTCCCTTGATAATCAAAATGCTGCATATGCAGTGTCATTCAAAAGGAACATCAAAAGCAGAGAGAGGAGGTACAGGTATAAGATCAAGTTATGCATCCATTTGCGCCGGTAACTCCGATCGATGAAAAAATAGGTCAAATAGAATGAAAAGGGGACGAAGATCAGGATGCTGTGATACAGGAGTGAGGATCCGCTGAAAAAGAGCCCTGCCTGGCTGAGCAATAGAAACCAAAGCAAAACCAACTGCCTTTTCCTGAAGCTGATCACTCTTTCCCCTGAATGATAAAGAATACTTCCGAGCATTCGCAGAAGCAGCATTGCCGTAAAAGACCAGAAAATCACCAAAGGCCAGCCCCAGTTTTCCACCGCAGGGAGTGAGGGAATGATGATAATATTGGCAAAAGTTTCGAGTGGCAAGGTGCCATAGAAGAACCACGACAGCACGGAGAGGTAGAGCACAGGGGTGAATAAACCGGCCAGGGCTGCCATCCATTGGCGCCAGTCGAAAACGCGGTACACCATAAGCGTAATGAAGGGAAGCAGGGCAAAGGGCAATGCCGGCAGGTGAAAGAGGATAGCCAGGCTGATCAGGAGGCTGCCGGAAAAGAGCTCTTTGGTTTGGTCATATTTGTCAAAACCCCTCAGCAGGTAATGTAATCCACCGCTGAGCAGCAGCAAGGCCGGCAATCCGGGGTGAAAGAGCTGCAATGCCGGGCTGTAGGATGCCAGCAGTGGCAGGAAGAGAGCAGGGAAGAAGGTTTGCCGGCTGATCATCTGCACGCTGGCCAGGCTGAAAGTGAGCAGAAAACCACTGGCCAGGAGGAAAAAAATGGAAAGCAGCGTAGCCGGGATGCCGCCCCAAAACAATTGGAAAGCAGCCAGAGGGCCACAAAAAAGGCTGTATGCCCCATCGCAGTTAAGGTCGGCCTCGGATCTCCAGGCCGGGATCCACCACAAGAGCAGCAGCAGGATCACCAGGATGAGCTGCAATGGGGAGGCTTTCTTGTAGATTTTCAGCAGCATACCTTAACGTTATCTGAGGTCTTTCCCGATATCACGGCGAAAATAGCGCTGATCGAAGTGTACCTGACAGCTTGCCTCATATACGGCTGAAAGGGCATCATCCAGGTGTGGTCCCATTGCCGTGAGCGATAAAACCCTTCCTCCCGAACTTCGGATCTTCTTCTCTTCATCCAGGCGTGTACCGGCGTGGAAGACCAACACATCCCCGGTTTCACGAAGACCGGTCACCAGCTTGTCTTTTTCATACGCCTCAGGGTAGCCCCCGGATGCCAGGATGACACTGCAGCAATAATCCGGGGAGATACGGAGCGACTGATGGCCCAACTCACCCCTGGCCGCAGCCGCCAGCAGCGGAAGCAGGTCGCTCTCAATGCGGGGAATGACAGACTGGGTTTCGGGATCGCCCATCCTGACATTGTATTCAATCACAAAGGGATCTCCACCCACATTCATCAATCCGAAGAAAATGAAACCCTTGTAGGGGATGCTTTCCTGCTGCAATCCCGCCAGGGTAGGCTTGATGATCCGCGATTCCACCTTCCCAAGAAATGACTTGTCGGCAAATGGCACCGGCGATACCGATCCCATTCCCCCGGTGTTCTGACCCGTATCTCCTTCCCCGATGCGCTTATAGTCTTTGGCCTCAGGCAGCAGGAGGTAGTCCTTGCCATCGGTGAGCACAAATACACTGAGCTCAATGCCCTGCAAGAATTCTTCGATGACCACCGTATTGGAGGCATCGCCAAACATTGCATCCTGCAGCATCGCGCGCAGGGTTTCCTGTGCCTCTTCCAGGTCAGAGGTGATGATCACCCCTTTTCCGGCTGCCAGTCCATCGGCTTTCAGGACATAGGGGCCTTTGTTCTGCGCCAGCCAGGCCAGTCCTTCCGGCAGTTGCGCCCGCGTGAAGGAGCGGGAGGCAGCGCAGGGAATGCCGTGTGTGTGCATAAATGCCTTGGCGAAATCCTTACTGCTTTCCAGCCTTGCACCGGCCTTACCGGGTCCGATGATCATCAGGGATTCCAGGCCGGGCCTGCTTTCCAGGTCATCACGCAGTCCATCGGCCAGGGGCTGTTCCGGTCCGACCACCAGGAGGTCAATCTGCCTCTCCAGAATGAAAGCAGCCAGGGCATTGAAGTCATCAACAGCAAGGGAGATGTTTTCTCCTTCCATAGCCGTACCGGCATTTCCGGGGGCGATATACAGTTTTTCCAGCAGTGGACTTCTGGCTATTTTCCAGGCCAGGGCGTGTTCTCTCCCTCCCGATCCAATAAGCAATACCTTCATATTTAATAAATTTTCAATGCGCTGTATTTGATGCTGTTTTTTCAATGGCTGCCCATAGCCGTGCTGCCGTATCATCCCAGGAGAATTTATTCGCCTGAATCAGGCCTTTCTCCACCAGTCTGGCTTGCAGAGTCCGGTCTTCCAAAAGTGCTTCCATCGCCTTTTGAATGCTGTGCACATCAAAAGGATCCACCAGCAGGGCTGCCTCCCCGGCCACTTCCGGCATTGAGGTGGTGTTGCTGGTAATCACGGGGACGCCACTGCGGAAGGCTTCCAGAATCGGTATTCCAAATCCCTCAAAATAAGAAACATAGGTGAGGGCCGTGGCTGCACCCAGGGTGTGCTTCAGCGCCTCCCGGCTGAGTCGTCCCGTAAATACGACATCCTCCTTAAAGCGCATCTCACGCCAGGTTTTCTCCAGGGCCTCATTCCACCATTTTTTTTGTCCGCAAACCACCAAAGCGGCCTCCTTGCCTGAAGTCCGCAGACGGTCGAAAGCCTGGAAGAGCCGGGCCAGGTTTTTGCGGGGGATCTGGGATCCGACAAAAACAAAGTAGGGGAGGCCTTTGGAATGCTTTTCCCTTTGTTCTCGTATCTGCTTTGGATTTAGTGGGGTGAAGTGTTCCCCGGCTCCATTGTACACTACATCGATTTTATCCGCCGGGATGCCGTATTGTTTTTGGATGTCTTCTTTGGAGAAGGCGGAAACGGTGGCAATGCGTGTGGCCTGGCGAGCGTAGCGAGGGAAGAAATGACGGTAGAACTGGCGTTCCAGGGAGGGAATGTCTTCCGGATAATGCTCGAAATTCAGGTCGTGGATAATACTCAGGCTGGGAATACCAAGCCTGGGAGGCAGGTAGCCGTCGGGGGAGATGAACAGGTCGGCGCGGATCTTTTTGAGAACCCCGGGCAGCACCAGGTCGAACCAGATATAATAGAGAACAGGATGGCGTGCCTGGGGCGGAATGTGCATTGGGGTGACATTGTCCCCGAAGCGGAAAGTTTCACTCCAGGGCCGGTCGAACAGAAAAAAGAACTGGTGCTCGGGATGGGCGCGGGTGATGCGCTTCAGGGTTTCATACGTAAACCAACCTATGCCTTCCAGTTTTCCCGGAAGCAACAAGCGGGTATTGACTGCTATCCTCACCTGGGTTCCTTTGATGGGCAAGCTATGAATAATCTCCTAACTTTGGCAAATATCTTAAAAAATGCCGTGCCCCGGGGGCAAAGCGTCCTGAAGTATGCAGCGGAAATTCATCACAAACCTGGCATTGCTGCTTTTTTTGAACCTGCTGGTGAAGCCTTTCTGGATTTTCGGCATCGACCGCAGCGTGCAAAACCTGGTGGGGGCGGAGGAATATGGGTTTTATTTTTCCCTGCTGAATTTTTCCTTTCTCTTCAATATCCTGCTGGATTTCGGGATCACCAATTTCAACAACCGCAACATTGCCCGGCACCATCAGCTGCTGCAAAAGCATTTTTCAGGGATACTTTCGCTCAGAATCATTCTGGCTGTCGTATATCTAATCATTACATTGAGTGTGGGACTGGCCGCGGGCTATGATGGGCGGCAAATGCTTTTTCTGGGGGTCCTGGCCGGAAACCAGTTCCTGGCTTCCCTCATCCTCTACCTGCGTTCCAACATATCAGGTTTGCTGATGTTCCGCACCGACAGCCTGATTTCGGTCCTCGACCGCGGGCTGATGATCCTGATCTGTGGCCTGTTGCTCTGGACCAATCTGGGGGGGGGTGAGTTTCATATTTCGTGGTTTGTGCTGGCGCAGACGGCGGCTTACCTGTTCACCGCCCTGGTGGCCTTGCTCATCGTGATCCGGAAATCCGGCTTTCGCCGTATGCAATGGAATCCGGTTTTCAGCCGGATGATACTGAAGCAGAGCTTTCCTTTTGCGGTGCTCTTCCTGTTGATGTCGTTTTACAACCGCATCGATTCGGTTTTACTCGAGCGCCTGATCCCAGGCATTGAGGGCGCCCGCGCGAGCGGGATTTATGCCCTGGCCTTCCGTTTGCTGGATGCCGCCAGCCAGATTGCTTTTTTGTTTGCAGTACTTTTGTTGCCCTTGTTTTCCAGAATGTTGCGCAGGAAGGAGCCGGTGAATGAGATCCTTCGCCTTTCTTTTACCTTGTTGTTTACTTCCGGGATTGCCCTGGCAGCGTCCACTTCTTTTTTTAGTTATGAGTTGATGGACCTCTTCTATCACGAGCACGTGGCGGAATCAGCCGGGGTATTTCAGATCCTGATTTGGTGTTTCGTGCCCATCGCCACTACCTATGTTTTCGGGACGCTGCTGACAGCCAATGGAAACCTCTTGCAGCTGAATGTGATGGCTGCGGTGGGGATGCTGTTGAACCTGGCATTAAATTTCATCCTGATCCCTCGTTTCCAGGCCCTGGGTGCTGCTACGGCCAGTTTGATCACGCAGGGCATCACGGCAGGGATCCAGCTATGGATTGCCGTGAGGATCTTACGGATCAGGGCGGATTATGCCTATCTGCTGCGCTTGTTTCTTTATGCCGGGCTCACGGTACTCATCGCCTGGGGAATGCGGTTTTCGGGTCTGCCCTGGGGCTATGCAATGGGGCTGGCGATGCTGTCCGGGGTAGTGCTGGCTTTTGTTTTGGGCCTCATCCGTCCGCGTGCGCTTTGGCTCATCGTGCGTGCCGGGCGCGAAGTGGGGGAGGAAGTTTAAATTTCCAATTTCCAAGTCTCAATTTTCAATGGCAATGTTCATTTAATCAATGCATTGCATAATGCCCTAATCTTTTTTCATTTTTTATTTGTTATTTTTTTCCAAATCTCCGTGCCTTCTCCGTGTACCTCAGTGTAATAAGGGCTATAAAAAACAAATATTACACAAAGCGCAACAAGGATTCACAGAGAATGTTCGCACGCTGTGTGCTTCCGGGTCGGGTTTTACCACGGATTATCACAGATTTTCACTGATTGATGCGCTGAAAAAATCAGATCATCTTTGGCCGATGATTATTCCTGCGAAGTTTTTTCTCTTGCAAAGGGAATAAGAACTTTTTACCGCAGGGATCGCAAAGAAAAACGCCAAGGTCGCGAAGGGGATTTTTCTTTTCCTCAACAATTCACACTCGAACGCACACGCTTAGTCGTTTCCACTGATCCCAGGTCCCAGGTCCCTGGTCCTTGGTCCTTGGTTCTTGGTCCTTGGAAAAGGAAAAGCTGAGAAAAACAAAAGTTACACAAAGCGCACGAAGTATTCACAGAGAATATTCTCTCGCTTTCAGCTGTTCGCTGTTTCTGCCTTTCCTAATACACTTGTTGTGTATTAATAAGTTGTTATATTTGACATCTAATTAAGATGAAATGAATTTTCGGGCCTTTGAAGAAGCCTTTCGTGCATTTCCGGTTTTCTCCTTGCGGGATATCGAAAAGCATTTTCCAGACTTTGACCGGCGGCGGCTGGTTGAGTGGCAACACAAAGGCTATCTGAAAAGAATAAGACAAGGGTATTATTATTTCGCTGGTGTCAACAAGCAGGAGTCCTTCCTCTTTTATGCAGCCAATTGTATATACGCCCCATCCTATCTCTCCCTGGAATCGGCGATGAGTTGGTATGGCTTTATTCCAGAAGGTGTCTTCAGCCTGACTTCGGTGAGCACCCGCAATACCGCACGATTTGATACTCAACTCGGATTGTTTGTCTATCATCACTTTAAGCCCAAAATGTTTTTTGGTTATACTTTGCTTCCATTTGGGGGCCAAAGCATCCGTATGGCCGAACCAGAGAAACTCTTGCTGGATTATTTCTATTTCTGGAAGATTGACAGCCGGCAAGAAATGGATGCCTTAAGACTGAATACCTTTCAGTTGAGAGAAAGCCTGGATATGCATAAACTGGATGATTATCTCCGTTTCACTCAATCAGGAGTTTTGCGGAAAAGAATAAAGATTTTCAAGGAATTACTCTATGCTTAGTCTGACTGAAATCAAAGGGCATTACCCGGATGCTTTGCAGGTGTTTTCGCGCTTTATTCTGCGCGAGTATCTCCAGCATAAGATACTGGAAAGCATTTTTGACAGTCCTTTTGCGCCGAAGCTTGCCTTCCTCGGGGGCACCTGCCTGAGGATTGTGCACGGAAATATGCGTTTTTCCGAGGACCTGGATTTTGATAATTTCGACCTGAAAGAAGCGGAGTTTGAAGAGATCACGCGAATTGTCAGAAATGACCTTGAGAAAATGGGTTATGAAACCGAATTCAGGAGCATCAGCAGGTGCGCCTTCCATTGTTATATTTGTTTTCCGGGGCTGCTGTATCGCGAGGGACTTAGTGAGCTGCAAGGGGAGAAAATATTAATACGCCTGGATACCGAACCTCAGGCTTATTCATTTGCAGTGGAGAAGCCCATAATCAATAAGTTTGATGTCTTTACCCGAATCAACACCACTCCGCTTTCCCTTTTGCTTTCACAAAAGTGTTATACCATTCTGAATCGAAAGCGCAATAAGGGAAGGGACTTCTTTGATGTGGTGTTTTTATTGGGGAAGGGAGTGTTGCCGGATTATGGATATTTGGAAATCAAAGCGGGAGTTACAACTTCTTCACGGCTTCGGCAAAGGCTTTTGGATAAGTGTATGGAACTGAATATGGAAGAAATGGCCGTGGATGTGCAGCCTTTTCTGTTCAGGGCAGAGGATAGAAAAAAAGTCTTATTGTTTCCGGAATATATCCGGGAGGCACGGCTGGAATAACCCGAATATTTGCTTTCGCTTCACGCTGTTCACTTACTTGCCTTGAGCGCTCGCCCTGAGCGTAAGCCGAAGGGTCGCTTCTCGCTTCTTCTTCTCCCGCAGATCTCGCAGATGGGCGCAGAAGGTGTTCGCCCGCGATTGCATCGCGGGTGCAAGGGCTTGTCGTCTGTGACGACCAAAGCCTTTCAGTTCAGGTGGGAGGGCGAGTCCGCATTCAAAGTGAGGTCGGTCATCTGTGCATTGGCTGTGCCTTATCCAAAATGGCTTTAAACACTAGGACACAAGTAAAATCACAAAGGCCGCAAGGCCGGCGGAACCGGGATCAATTTTCAAGGTTCAATGCTCAATATTCAATGGTAATGTTCATTTAATCAATGCGTTGCATTGAGCCTAAATGGTTTTTTTATTTTTTATCTGATATCTCTTTCCTCCTAATCTTCGTGAACCTCAGTGCCTTCTCAGTGCACCTCAGTGTAAGAAAGGCGATAAAAAACAATTGTTACACAAAGCGCACCGAGGATTCACAGAGAATCTCCTCGCTTTTTCCGCTTTTTTTTGATCTCAGCCTGCGAAAAAAGTTTCGAAAATATTTGGATTTGTTCTTTTTTTTTTTTTTTTTACCAAGTTGTTTGGATAAGAGGGCTGGATGTATTCTGGAAGCATAAGCATTACAAGATGAGTGAAAGGAAATTTGTTGACCAGCCATAATGCGGGATTGTGTATGCATTTAATCCAAATAGCCGGAAAACGGCTGGCAGTTTAAACTTAAATTCACACTTATGAAAAAGAGAATTTTACAACTGATCTTTGCGCTTCCTCTTGTCCTTCTGAGTTGCGAGAAAGGAAGTTTTCCCAGTCAGGAAAACGAGAATCGGGATTCACACCTTGCAGGATTGAACAATCCAACGTCAACCCAACTCAAGAGTGGGCAGGATACAAGTACACAAACCCAAATAATGGATTTTATGACAAAGATGCAGCTCGTGCACGAAGATCCGGATTATGAGGGAAATGAGTTATGGAACTACGGGGCTGATAGTGCAATATGGTATCTCGAGGCATCCTTGAATATGTACTTCCGCTATTATTACAGATACTGTAGTCCGAATGATAGGAAATATAAAAGTTATATTGACTCATTGAAAACAGATATTGCTCCAGGCGATGAAGGCTATCACATTATGGAATTGTATGAGAAGTTTGCATTGGTTTCGGATAGTATCGTTGCTTTATACACAGGTATTGAGGAAGAGGACAAGTTTTTCTTACTTGTTGATATCAGTGAGATAGAGAATGATAGTATCGTCGCCTATTTTGTATGTGCAAGTCCATATGATGTTCCTCAAAGCCTGGACCCATATTTTTGGGGGTTTGACCGGGGGAAATGTGCTGGTGGTGACATTGGTAGAGATGCTGCGGACAACATTGCAGATATTGCTAATGAACCCTACCCACCTTATCCTAGCACAACAAGCTCATGTCATTATTTTGAACAAGTATCTGAAACATATTGGATATCTCCAGCTAGTGCTGACGGTAATCTTTGGGAATATGATTACTCAGGAACATTATTAGTAGATCCTTGTATTGATGGGAGTGAGCAATATGATTATGCCGGCTACCTATCTGATTTGGCAGATGATTTCCATCCAGGAGGATCAGTTTCGCCTATTCATTATTATATAATGGACATTATGGCAATCAAGAATGGGGGACCACCTAATTACATCAACGACTATAGCTTTTATCATAATGGCAAAGTCGTATATGGTATTACGAAATACTGTACTAAGCCACCACCAATTCCTTAATTTCACCAGTTGAGAGATTATTAAACAATTACTCCTGCTATTGTTCACAACACATCATTAGCAGGAGTATAAATGGATAGGGAGTTAAATGACCAGGCTGAAAATAATTGTTCTAGGATTATTAATGGCACATCTAGGAGTGTGTGCGAATAATGATACTATCCTGGAATACCCTGGCGATGAAATTATCATAGATCTAATTGAGTTCCCTTCTTTCTTTCTCTTAAGTGGGTATATAATCGAAAATGATGTTGGATACTCATATTTACTGAAATTAGATAGAAAGACCGGGCATATTTCAAGAATGATATTTGATACAAGTTCCGCTTGTACAAGTATTTGCAGAGAGTCAAATAATATAGTCGTATTCAGACAAAAGTATATACACAGCAGTAGTAGATTGGTTATAGTTTATAGCCTACTTGACACTAATCTGAATATTATCTCGCAAAACGATCTAAGACTACCTGATCATATAGATAACCTATACAATGTAAAGGTATCATATGGGAATGACTCCTCATATTACATTTCAGCTACAACAGAAGATTCAACCTTCTCACCACCAACTCAGGATATACTACTATATCATATATCACGATTAGGTGATTCTTTAAATGCCACAATCTTCACTGGTGAACAAAATAGCCTAAGAACTTGCTACGATCACCTTATACTTGGTAATTCCATTTATCTATTTGTCAGCCGGATATTTCAATATGGCCCACTGGGATCGGTACTAATTGTTGATTCTAACTTCAGCTTAGTTGATACTTTCCATATTCCTAGCGATTTGTATGATTACTATTCTCCAGTATGCATTAATGATTCAGTAATAGTAATGTTGACAAAAATGGCTCTTTCTAATTTTGTACATATTACTCTCATAGACAAAACAGTTAATATCTTAAAAAACAAACAATTTGGAGCGAATAATGTCATCAATTATCCATCGATTTTTAATTCTCTATCACTCAACAAAGAAATGGATGTGTTTTTCTGTTCAACAGTTGGGATCTCGACAGTGAATCCATTTTTGGGGTCTGGACATTCATCCGAGATAATGATCGGCAAGTTAGATAATGGGCTGAACCATAAGTGGGTAAAATATTTAGGTGGTGATAAATACTATGTGGCGTCCACCATAGCTGCTACCCAGGATGGAGGTTGTATTGTTGTTGCTACTTGTAATGATACGATCAACCACAATTTTGATAGGGATATTTACATTATGAAGCTAGACTCGAATGGTTCATATACTTTTATTTCCGAATTTAATATTCACAATCCACCAATAGTTGTAACTCCAAATCCGGCAAAGGATTTTGTGACGATAAAGACAGGAATATCATCTGAAGTAATTTATCAGATCGAGGTCTACAATATGAACGGAAATAAGGTTTTGCGAAAGTCCCTGGACTCGAGGGACGCTTATATTGATGTAAGAGCTCTAAATCCTGGAATGTATATTTTCAGTATATCCTTTAAAAACGGTCGTGTATTGTCAGAACGATTCATCAAAATATAGATTCACAGCAGGAAAGAGGTACACTGTTTCAATAGCTTTGCCTCCGGATATGAAGGACTAATGGCTGTGTCTCGGTCTTGTTGCATTCAATAATTTCCTGCAGATAGGCGCAGAAATAAAACCACAATGGCACAAGGAGAAATCACGAAGGGCACAAAGACGGCCAAGCCGGGATCAATATACGACGATAATGATCAATGATTCAATGCATTGCCTTAAGCCCGGATCATTTTTTATTTTTGATCTTTTATCTGTTATCTCTTTCCCCCAAATCTCCGTGTGAGAAAGGCGATGGAAAAAATGTTACACAAAGCCCACGAAGGATTCACAGAGGATGTTCTCTCACTGCTCACTTGCTCGCCCTGAGCGTAAGCCGAAGGGTCGCTTCTCGCTTTTCGCTTGTCCGCTTTTCTCGCTTTTCCGCTTTCTCCGCTTGTCCGCTTTCCTCGCTTCTGTTTTTTTTTCCAGCTCCAGGAATATTCCTTACTTTTGACTCCAATTTATAAGCGCTGATGCGGATATGATGCAGAAAAGGGCAGACCAGCCAGACTTTGACTCAAGCAGCTTCGTCCTGTTTCTCTACCGTTGGAGGAAAACCATCGCCCTGGTGACACTGCTCAGTGTGGCCGCCTCCATCCTCTTCTCCTCCCCCTGGTTTATCCAACCCAAGTTCAAATCCACCGTGGTGATGTTCCCGGTGTCCAGCAACTCCATCTCCAAAGCATTACTGAGTGAAAACTTTGGTGGAAAGACAGACATCCTGGAATTCGGGGAGGAAGAACAGGCCGAGCAAATGCTGCAAATCCTGAACTCCAATAAGATCCGAGATAACATCATCCGCCAGTACCAACTGATGGAGCATTACGGCATCAAAGCAGATTCACGCTACCGCATCACCCGACTGCACCGCGAATACGACCGCAATATTTCCTTCCGGCGCACCGAATATATGGCCGTGGAAATCTCTGTGCTGGATACGGATCCCCAAATGGCCGCCGATATTGCCAATGAGATCGCCGAGCTGCTCGACAGTACCAAAAATCAATTACAGAAACAACGCGCTACCAAGGCCTACGAAATTGTAAAGCATACCTATTTCGACCTGCGATCCCAGGTGCAGGAAATGGAAGATTCCCTCACCTTCCTCCGGAAGATGGGTGTGCACGACTATGAAAGCCAGTCGGAAATGATCAACCAGCAACTGGCCATCGAAATCGCCCGAGGGAACCAGGCCGGGATCAAAGCCCTGGAAGAAAAACTGGATATGCTGGCACGCTACGGCGGCCCTTACGTCTCGCTGCGCGATGCACTGGAACACGAAAAGAAACAACTCAGCCTGATCAAGTCCAAGTACGAAGAGGCCAAAGTGGATGCGGAACAGGAACTACCCCAGAAGTTTCTGGTCAATACAGCCTATCCCGCGGAAAAGAAATCCTATCCCATCCGCTGGCTGATTGTCAGTGTGAGCACCATCCTGGCCTTCATCCTGACTATTCTCTTCCTCATCCTGCTGGAAAGCCTGGGGGGAGGCAAAGGCAAAAAAAAAAGTACCACGAACAAGCCCCTGAGCTCGCGGGGGCATACGGAGGTGTATCAACGCATCAACGACCCGCCTCAACAGGAAGAACCCAGGGTGACGAATGAAGCGATCAGAGAAAAAGAAATACCGGATAAAGAGAGAGAAAGAGCAAAACGACACACAGAAGAAAACAGCGCACGGCAAAGCACAGTTATGAACCAGTTCTCAGATAATATGAATCTTCTTCAGGTCCTGATCAAATGGCGACGGCACCTGGCGGTGATCACCCTGGTGGCAGCCGTGCTGGCCGTACTGGTTTCCAGTCCGCTGGTCATCCAGCCCCGCTTTAAGTCCAGCGCAATGCTCTACCCCTCCAATATCTGGCCCTATTCCGATGAGAGTGAATCAGAGCAAATGTTGCAGCTGCTTAATTCCACCAGCATACGCGATTCACTCATTGCCGAGTTTGACCTCGCCCGCCATTACGGCATCGATACCGCCGATAAGTATTTCTACTCCACCCTCTACTATATGTATTCCCGCTATGTCAAAGTCAGGAAAACGGAGTTTGATGCGGTGCAGATTGAAGTGATGGATACGGATCCCCTGTTGGCCAATGCGATGGTAGGAAGGATGATTGAACGGTACAACGGGATGGTGAACAGGCTGCACGACAACAAGTTCCAGGAGGTGATGGTGAATTATGAGGGGGTGCTGCAGAAGAAGAAAGCCCACATCGACTCGCTGCGTCAACGCTTATACACCCTCAACGCAGAATACGGCCTCTTGCATTATGAAAGCCAGGCCAGGGAGGTAACCGAGGGTTACCTGGGTACCCTCGACGGTCCGGGTAACCGCCTGAATATGTCAGCCGTGATGGAGATGAAGCAGAACCTGGAGACACACGGTGCCGAGCTGCTGATGCTGCAGGAGATGATCCGCGCGGAAGCCGATGGTTATGCAGAGTTCAAGCTGGACTACGACCAGGCGATGCTGGATGCCAACCGGAATTATACCCACGCTACGGTTATTTCTCCGCCTTATCCAGCGGATAAGAAAGCCTACCCGGTGCGCTGGCTGATTGTGGTGATGACCACCCTGTCCGCCCTGCTGCTTGCCATTCTTATTATTGCAGTGATCGAAAACCGCAGGCTCAGGGAATTGCGCTTCTGATGCTCAAATCCTTCCATACGAATGAATAAGAAGAAACTCGGATGGGTGTATGGCTTAATGGCAATGTTCATTGTCCTGAACACCTATTTCATCTCCCAGGAGAAGTTCTTCTTTATGCTTATCCCCCTGATGCTGTTGGTAGGCCTGTTGTTTCTGTTTTCCCTCGACCGTCTGCTCCTGCTCATCGCCTTCCTCACGCCCTTATCGGTTAACCTGAAAGACAGCGAGTTGGGCGCCGCTATTTCGGTGCCGGCAGAACCTTTGCTGGTGGGGGTAATGATCTTGTTCGTGATCAAGATGTTGCTGGAAGGGGGCATCGATCGCAGGGTGATCCGTCATCCCATCAGCCTGGCGATTCTTTTTTACCTTTTCTGGATCGGCATCACCACCCTTACCAGCACAATGCCCTGGGTGAGCGTGAAATCCCTGGTGGCACGCCTCTGGTTCATTATCCCGATGTTTTACCTGGGCACCCAGCTGTTCCGCGATCATCGGAATATCCGCCGTTTTATATGGCTCTATGCCGCCGGCCTGATCGTGGTGATCCATTATACCGTGATCCGTCACGCCCAATTTGGCTTTAATGAAGATATCGGGCATTTTGTGATGCGCCCCTTTTATAATGATCATACCGCCTACGGGGCAATGCAGGCCTTTTTCCTGCCGATGCTGGCCCATCTGGCATTTTCAAAGCGATACACCCGTTCGATGCGGATTCTGGCAATGATAGCCGGGGCCTATCTTCTGAGTGGGCTTTTCCTCTCCTTCAGCCGTGCCGCCTGGATCAGCGTGGTGGGGGCCCTGGGGGTGTATGTCTTGTTTTCTCTGCGTATTAAGTTTCAATGGATCGCTTTATCCCTGGTCACCGTTGTATTGTTGTTTTACAGTTTCCAGCACCAGATCATAGAGCGACTGGAGCGAAACAAGCAGGATTCGTCCAAAGACCTCGTGGAGCACATCCGCTCTATCACCAATATTTCTTCGGATGCCTCCAATCTCGAGCGCATAAACCGTTGGCAATCCGCTTTGCGGATGTTCCGTGAGAAGCCTGTGTGGGGCTGGGGTCCGGGAACCTATCAGTTCACCTATGCCCCTTTTCAGCACAGCAAGGAGCGGACGATTATCAGTACCAATGTGGGGGATTTGGGGAATGCCCACAGTGAGTATATCGGCCCCTTGTCTGAGACAGGTTTGCCGGGTATGCTCAGTGTGCTGCTGCTGGTGGTATTGATCATTTATTATGGATTGAAGATGGCCCGGCACGGAAGAACGGCCACGGTGCGCAACCTCAGCCTGGCCGCCACCCTGGGGCTGATTTCCTATTTCCTGCACGGATTGCTGAATAACTTTCTGGATACCGACAAAGCGGCGGTGCCTTTCTGGGCTTTTGTGGCCATCATTGTCAGCCTGAATGTATATACCGGTACAGGCAGGGAGGACGAAGAAACTGCAGCTGATAAACAGGATTTGCAGGAGTAATCTCTGCTGTGCGTCGCTTTCACCTTGTGGATTCTAAGGTTTCCAGGGGAAGCTTTTTGGGGAGGATGTTCGACTTACAAATGTGATTTGACAAGCAACTTTGCATATTGGCCCTCCACTTAAAGGTGATGGCAAAATGCGTTGAATCAAATTAATAGACCAGTTATTCTAAAACGTTTAATACCCTGGTTAAATGACATCCTATAGCACACCTGTTTTATTCTTCTTGAGCCTGACGGCTGTTTTTCTTTTTGCCACGTGCCAGAAAAAGGAAAAGCAAGTAGAGAACCGACCACCTACGCTGTCTTTGTCGTTTGACCAGGCTGGGAAGGAATATCTTCAGAGCGACACAGTCCGAATGGTACTTGAGGCCTCAGATCCGGAGGGTGAGCTTGCCGAAGGGGTCTTAACTATCGTCAGGATAGATGGTCCTGGTATCAGGACTGAGTATCTGAATGGATTTCCACAAACGATCTTCTGGGAGACCCACGACGCTGTGGATGGTTTATACCGGATCAATGCATCGGTGGCTGACAACCTGAATGAGTATGCGCAGGTGACTGACACCGTCGAAATCGTCCTGGGTGACGGGCCGTTGAATGCTCCTTGTCCCGATGTTCCGCAGTTAACGTACGAGGGCCAGACTTACAATACCATCAAAATTGGTACACAGTGCTGGATGGCGGAGAATCTTAATGTGGGCACCTTGTCGAACAACACCCAAACCAATAATGGTGTCATCGAGAAATACTGCGTCCAGAGCAACCTTGACAGCTGTCTGGTTTACGGAGGGCTATATACCTGGGCTGAAGCGATGCAGTACACAGGTTCTGAAGGTGGGCAGGGCATCTGTCCACCAGGCTGGCATATTCCTACCGATGCAGATTGGATGGCGCTGGAGGCTGAAGTGGATACAAAGTATGGAGATGATCCCTCAATTTGGATAGCAGAAGGTTGGCGAGGGACAAATGTTGGCGGACGCTTAAAGACCCGGGGTCCAAGATATTGGGAAATGCCTTTCAATACAGGTTCATCTAATCTAAGTGGTTTTTCCCTGAAAGGAGCCGGCTGGGCTGAGAGTTCTTCTGCCACATCTGTAAGGTCGGAGAATCGTCTATGGTCATCATCAGCATCAGATGCAGAGAATGCCTGGATAAGATCATATGTCTTGGCTGAAATGGCCTCCTGGAGATCAACTTCAACGATGGATTTCGCGTATTCAGTAAGGTGTATTAAAGATTAAGTGCGCCCAGACGCACACGAAGCGGTCAGTCGTCAACAGACTGATCCATAAAAGTGAGCTTGCTGTAGACAAGATGGTGGGCTGCAAAAAAAATGAATCGACATGGGAAGAAACGAGCTGTTACAGAAAAACAGAAGTCTCACAGAAAATCATGCTGATACAATGAGTAGCAGACTTGACCCACCGATAGGGGCTATCAGGAGAACCTATCAAACCACTCTGCTGTGCGTAGCGTCCTCGCTACGCACGAATTAGAGCATATGCGCCAGCCAGCTAGCGCGCGGCTTCAGTCGCGTGCGGATGAGGCTACGGCGGATAATAAGGTCGTCTTCAGCCGACCAATTCAAATATTATCGGATTCATTATTTTACTTCGCGCTCGCACTCGAAATCGCACTCGAACTAAGTCCGTCTGCAGGCGTCAGAGATTATTTATAGACAAAAGGGCTGCCCCCTTATGGAAGCAGCCCTGGCAAGTAAAGATCCTCGTGTCTTAGCGTGCTATTTGAAGTTTGCTTGTAGTGCGGGTTTGATTGTCTTCGATGACAACGAAATAGGTTCCGTTCCTCAGACCTTGCAAACCGAGGGTGGTTTGATGAATACCAGCTGGAAGCATACCTGTGAAGTCGCTGGCGACTTCTTTGCCCATCAGATCATACATCCGTATCCTGACTTCGCTTTGGTCAGAAATCTCAAACTGAACATTCACGTCATTGATGGCCGGATTAGGATAAATTTTGGTATCCAGGATTTTGTCGTACTTATTCATCCCCACGGTTATGGGTAAGGGAATGAGATTGCCACCGGAAGACAGGGCAGCGAAGAGTCCGAAGGCCGGTCCGTTATTGTTCACAGCAGGGTTGAGGAAACCGGAAGCCACCAATACCAAGGCCTGATTGTTTAATCCCAGGCCTGCAAGGGGTGCCTGGTAGGCGACGACGGTATTCATCCCTGTACTGTCACGTACTTCGAGGATGTAATTATCGGTGGGTAGCTCGAGATAGCCACGGAATTCATTGTAAGCGAAGTTATCAATAATGGTTCCAGCGCCGACGCCTGTTTCAACTACGTCAACAACAGGGGCATCGGGTGAGCCGTGGAAAGCCAGAACATCGGTATTGCCGGTTTGGGAAGATGTCTCACGTCCCAGGGCATAGACCTCCAGGTTGAAAGGTTTGAAATCGTTGTAGCCCGTGCTCACAACCAAGCCATTGGCCACAATAACATAGGTCTCGCCCTCGGTCAGGGTATAGTTGAACTTTGCCACGGGATTGGTAGTGTCGGTGCTGCTGGGAGCGGCGATGGTGATATCAATGGCTTGACCAGCAGGCACGCTTACGAAAGGGCTGGCCTGACGGAACATAAAGTCATCCAGGATGCGCTCGTTGTTGAGCCAGATATCGACAGAAGCAGCGGCGGCATCCGGGCTATTGTGAATGACCTGTACACGTGCCGTGGTATATTCGGGCAGGGCAACCAGGCTACCACCGGCAGGCAGGGCAGCGAAGAGTCCGAAAGCCGGACCGTTATTGTTCACAGCAGGGTTGAGGAAACCGGAAGCCACCAATACCAAGGCCTGATTGTTTAATCCCAGGCCTGCAAGGGGTGCCTGGTAGGCGACGACGGTATTCATCCCTGTACTGTCACGTACTTCGAGGATGTAATTATCGGTGGGTAGCTCGAGGTAGCCACGGAATTCATTGTAAGCGAAGTTATCAATGATGGTTCCAGCGCCGACGCCCGTTTCAACTACATCAACAACAGGGGCATCGGGTGAGCCGTGGAAAGCAAGAACATCGGTATTGCCGGTTTGAGAAGATGCCTCACGTCCCAGGGCATAGACCTCCAGGTTGAAAGGTTTGAAATCGTTGTAGCCTGTGCTCACAACCAAACCATTGGCTACAATAACATAGGTCTCTCCCTCGGTCAGGGTATAGTTGAATTTTGCCACCGGATTGGTAGTATCGGTGCTGCTGGGAGCGGCGATGGTGATATCAATGGCTTGACCAGCAGGCACGCTTACGAAAGGGCTGGCCTGACGGAACATAAAGTCATCCAGGATGCGCTCGTTGTTGAGCCAGATATCTACTGAAGCAGCGGCGGCATCCGGACTATTGTGAATGACCTGGACACGTGCCGTGGTATATTCGGGCAGGGCGATCAGGTTACCACCGGCAGGCAGGGCAGCGAAGAGTCCGAAGGCTGGTCCGTTGTTGTTCACAGCAGGGTTTAGGAAACCGGAAGCCAGCAATACCAATGCCTGATTGTTTAATCCCAGGCCTGCCAGGGGTGCCTGGTAGGCGACGACGGTATTCATCCCTGTACTGTCACGGATCTCAAGGATATAATCGGCGGTGGGGAGTTCGAGATAGCCACGGAATTCATTGTAAGCGAAGTTATTAATGATGGTGCCAGCGCCGACGCCTGTTTCAACTACGTCAACAACAGGGGCATCGGGTGAGCCGTGAAATGCCAGGACATCGGTATTGCCGGTTTGAGAAGATGCCTCACGTCCCAGGGCATAGACCTCCAGGTTGAAGACAGGTGAGGGAGTGTACCCGGTGGATGTGCTGAGGATGCCGCTGGCAACAGCAATATAAGTTTGATTCTGTGTCAGTACCACTTGTTTTATTGAAAGAGCTTGTGTCCAACTGGTGCTGTTTGGTGGAGCAATGCTAATGTTAAGAAGTACACCGGAAGGCGCATCTATAAAAGGTGTAGCGGTACGAAACTCGAAGTTGCTTAATAGCTTGGTGTTGTTTAGCCATACATCCACAACGGCGGCAGCGATGTCGGGGCTATTGTGAATGATTTGAATCCTGGCCGTAGCGTTGGCTATCATCAAGGGCAGAATCAAGGCGATGGTAACTAGGGTAATTTTTACGGTTTTCATTGGGCTTGAGATTTTAGTTATGCCCAAGTAACAGCCTTAGCAGGTGTAATGTTTACCAATAATCATAAAACATTAAACATAAATATCTATAAATATACTTAAATAACTGATAAATAATGCTATACAAATTGTTATGTTTAAAAAAATTAACATATAATTATACATTATTACTTAATATCTACTCAAATATATCCTCTCCCGCTACCTAGCTAATACTATATTTTTAAGCCCCCGGCCAAGTGCATCTTGTTTTTAATGAAGGAAAAGATGCAGCCTTCACTATGCTGTGCGTATTGTCCTTGCTAAGAACGTCAAAGAGCGTATGCTCCAGCCAACTGAAAGATCGCTCCTGCGCCGTTTCCGTCACTCGCAGGGGAGCAACTTGTCTTCATCCGGTCTATTCAAATATTATCGGTTTCATTATTTTACTTCATACTCGCGCTCGGGCTCGGGCTCGAACTCGAACTCGAACTAGGTACTTCCGCACGCGTCAGAAATTATTTATTACGGAATAATCAGCGCTCTTTTTCGAGGGCTCTGAGCCTTTCGAGGATTTCAGGAAGTTGTCGCATCATTGCCTTTTCCTTCCAGGCGGCACGGGCTTCCTGCACAGGGATGCCGAAATAGACTTTATTCCCTGCAATGCTTTTATCCACCCCCGATTTGGCCAGTACCACCGCACCGGCTCCGATTACAATGTCTTTCTGAATGGCCACCTGCCCCCAGAGGATGACATCGTCTTCAATCACGGTAACCCCGGCAATGGCCACGTGTGAAGCCAGGATGCAGCGTTTTCCCACCACGGTGTCGTGCCCGATCTGGATATGGTTGTCCAGCTTGGTATATTCCCCGATGCAGGTATCCCCGGAAACCCCTTTGTCGATGGTGCAGCAGGCACCGATCTCCACATTGTCCCCGATGATCACCCTGCCACAGGATTCCAGCTTATCAATGCGGTTATTTCTTTTCTTGAAATAGAAGCCATCCGCTCCGATCACGGTACCGGAATGGATGATCACATTGTCGCCGATAATGCTGTGATCATAAATGCTCACATTGGCGTGGATGAGGCAATTTTTTCCGATGGTGACATTGTTGCCGATGAAGGCACCGGGCTGGATGTGGCTCCCTTCCCCGATGACGGCTTTCGGACTGATCAGGGCCGGGGAAGGCTCGAAACTTCGGAAGCGCAGGACCAGGTTCACATATGCTGTGAAAGGATCGTCGTGGAAGATGAGTGCTTTGCCTTCCGGAGCTTCCACTTCTTTGTTGATGATAATGGTTGTAGCTGCCGAACGGAGCACCTTATCGTAGTATTTGGGATGATCTACAAAGGTAATGTCGCCCTTTTCCACACAATGGATCTCATTGATCCCGGTGATCAGGTGCCCGGGATCGCCGATGGCTTTGCCACCCGTCCAGGCCGTGATTTGTTCAAGCCTGACGGCTTCTTTCAGCTTCATAGAAACAGATTATTCTTTGACCCTTTCCCCATACTCATTGGTACGGGTATCTACCCTGATCTTATCTCCCTGGTTCACAAAGAGCGGAACATTGATAATGGCACCGGTTTCCAGGGTGGCCGGCTTCAGGGTATTGGTAGCTGTATCTCCTTTAACGCCCGGTTCTGCATACACGATTTCCAATTCCACATAGGAAGGAAGCTCGCAGTTCAGCGGGCTTTCCGTATCGGTATGGAAGAGAATCTCTACCACCTGGCCCTCTTTCAACAGGTGGGGTGCGTTGATCAGGCCTTCTTCGATCTGGATCTGTTCGTAGGTTTCCTGGTGCATAAAATGATAGCCGGTATCATCCTTATAAAGGAACTGATATGGACGGCGCTCCACACGGGTAATATTGATCTTTGCTCCGGAAGGGAAGGTGTTTTGCAATACCTTTCCGGTAGTGATGCTTTTGAGTTTGGTCCTCACAAAAGCTGCTCCTTTACCCGGTTTAACGTGCTGAAATTCCACCACCACACAGAGGTCGTTGTTGTATTCGATGACCAGACCATTACGGATATCCGCAGTTGTTGCCATAGCTATGATTAAAGGTTATTGTCTGAAACCCGCAAAATTAGCTGAAAAAGCCTAATCTGCCAATCTCTTTGACAAAGCCTGTATAGCCCTGCATTAGTATTTGATGATCCTGACGGCCTTTTGCCCCTGTTCTCGCCTTGCGGTCCATTCAAGGTGAACCAAGTATATTCCGGCGGGAAGATCTTGGAGGTCGAGGAAAACCTCATTGCTGCCTGCCTTCAGACGGATGTTCGTCATTTGTTTGATTTCTTTTCCCTGGATATCCCGGAGGATCAGTTGCAATTGGCTTTCTTCTGCACAGCCCGCCCATAATGTGATCCCGTCCTTGAACGGATTTGGCCAGGTATGGAACGCGATGCCTTCCTGCGCCTGCTTTATACACTCTGGATAATGGATGTATGAAACCCTCTCCTTCTTTCCATCCGTTCCTGCCATTTCCAGGAAGAGGTCTGGAAGTTGGAAATCAAAGGAATTTCTGTCGGAAATATAGCCTGACACATCCAGCCGGAGATAGGCAAAGGCTTGATCCTTTCCTGTTTCCCAACTTTCCAGGCTGAACCAGGCGGCCCGGCAGCCATTTTCGATGCGCCGGCTAACAGCTGTTCCCAGCGGCGTATTGAAAAGGATTTCCTTCAAAACGATACCCTCGGGCAGCGTAGGTAAATGCAAGGAAATCGCGCCGAGATGAAGCGGATCACTGAAGTATAGTGGTAGCAGTACTTGGGTCGAACTCACCAGCAGGATATCCTGCCGGACCATTGGTATAATTTCCTCTTGTTTCAAACCTGGGATATAGCTGCTGTTGACATCTCCGTAGCAGATCGCCTGAAAATCATATACCTGGTCGGTATGGCCGTCTGTCTCCACGCTGTCGAGGTCAAAGAAATAATCCCCGGCAGGGAAGGTGAAGATGCTGTCTACAAAGCGCAAGGCCACCAGAAGGGCATCGCTGGCATTGGTGTGGCCGTCCAGATTCAGATCGGAGGCGATCAAAGGAAGGCCTGAGAGGGTATCTATTTCCACAAAATGCCGCATTATGAGCAGGGCATCTACTGCGTTGCCACCGCCCCAGGGCACAGCCGTAGCGGCCTCTGGATGATATTTTCCCGCGATAACATAGTTTAGATGATAATGTCCGCTGGTATTGGTGGTATCCTTATAGACCAGCGGCCCCGGTGGCAGGGCAAAATCCAGGTAGGTGGAAGGCATCGGACTGGAGACGGCATTGTGGTAGGTCACATCGCCGCTGAGGCTGGCTCCAGGGAGGATGATGTGTACCGTTACACTGGCCTGGGCGCTGCAAGCTTCCGCATTGAACCCAACCACCTCGTAGGTGGTTGTGGTCAGCGGATAAACAGTATGTGTTGAGCCACTGCCCAGTCCCTGGTTCCAGTTGTAGCTCACTCCACCACTGGCACTTAGGATAGCAGGATAACCTGGGATGAGGGTGTCTGGGCTTGCGGATACACTAATCACCGGCAGCGGGTGGACCATAATCGTCACACTCGCCTCCGCCGTGCATCCGTTGGCATCCGTTCCGGTGACAGAATACGTGGTGGTCGTGGCCGGACTGACCGTCTTAGAGGCTCCCGTTCCCAGTCCGTGACTCCACACATAGGAAACCGCTCCTGATGCTGTCAAAATCGTACTTTCCCCTTCACATACCTCACTCTCACTCTCACTCACGCTCACACTGGGCAGCGGGTGTACTGTAATGGTGACACTCGCCTCCGCCGTGCATCCGTTGGCATCCGTCCCCGTGACAGAGTAGGTGGTAGTAGCTACAGGACTCACTGTCTTAGATGCTCCCGTACCCAGCCCGTGGCTCCACACATAGGAAACCGCACCTGAGGCTGTCAAAATCGCACTTTCCCCTTCACATACCTCACTCTCACTCTCACTCACGCTCACACTGGGCAGCGGGTGTACTGTAATGGTGACACTCGCCTCCGCCGTGCATCCATTGGCATCCGTTCCGGTGACGGAATACGTGGTGGTCGTGGCCGGACTGACCGTCTTAGATGCTCCCGTTCCCAGTCCGTGGCTCCACACATAGGAAACCGCTCCTGATGCTGTCAAAATCGCACTTTCCCCTTCACATACCTCACTCACACTCTCACTCACACTCACACTGGGCAGCGGGTGTACTGTAATGGTGACACTCGCCTCCGCCGTGCATCCGTTGGCATCTGTTCCGGTGATAGAATACGTGTTTGTCGTGGCCGGACTGACCGTCTTAGAGGCTCCCGTTCCCAGTCCGTGGCTCCACACATAGGAAACCGCTCCTGATGCTGTCAAAATCGAACTTTCTCCTTCACAAATCTCCTCCACACTAGCACTCAAACTCAAACTCATCAGAGGGTGGACTGTAATCGTGACACTCGCCTCCGCCGTGCATCCATTGGCATCCGTTCCGGTGACAGAGTAGGTGGTAGTAGCTACAGGACTCACTGTCTTAGAGGCTCCCGTTCCCAGCCCGTGACTCCACACATAGGAAACCGCTCCTGAGGCTGTCAAAATCGCACTTTCCCCTTCACATACCTCACTCTCACTCTCACTCACACTCACACTGGGCAGCGGGTGTACTGTAATGGTGACACTTGCCTCCGCCGTGCATCCATTCGCATCCGTTCCCGTGACGGAATAGGTGGTAGTAGCTACAGGACTCGCTGTCTTGGATGCTCCCGTTCCCAGCCCGTGGCTCCACACATAGGAAACCGCTCCTGATGCTGTCAAAATCGCACTTTCCCCTTCACATACCTCACTCTCACTCTCACTCACACTCACACTGGGCAGCGGGTGTACTGTAATCGTGACACTCGCCTCCGCCGTGCATCCGTTGGCATCCGTTCCGGTGACGGAATACGTGGTGGTCGTGGCCGGACTGACCGTCTTAGATGCTCCCGTTCCCAGTCCGTGGCTCCACACATAGGAAACCGCTCCTGATGCTGTCAAAATCGAACTTTCTCCTTCACAAATCTCCTCCACACTAGCACTCAAACTCAAACTCATCAGAGGGTGGACTGTAATCGTGACACTCGCCTCCGCCGTGCATCCATTCGCATCCGTTCCCGTGACGGAATAGGTGGTAGTAGCTACAGGACTCACTGTCTTGGAGGCTCCCGTTCCCAGCCCGTGGCTCCACACATAGGAAACCGCTCCTGATGCTGTCAAAATCGCACTTTCCCCTTCACATACCTCACTCTCACTCTCACTCACGCTCACACTGGGCAGCGGGTGCACTGTAATGGTGACACTCGCCTCCGCCGTGCATCCATTGGCATCCGTTCCTGTGACGGAATACGTGGTGGTCGTGGCCGGACTGACCGTCTTAGATGCTCCCGTTCCCAGTCCGTGGCTCCACACATAGGAAACCGCTCCTGAGGCTGTCAAAATCGCACTTTCCCCTTCACATACCTCACTCTCACTCTCACTCACACTCACACTGGGCAGCGGGTGTACTGTAATGGTGACACTCGCCTCCGCCGTGCATCCATTCGCATCCGTTCCGGTGACGGAATACGTGGTGGTCGTGGCCGGACTGACCGTCTTAGATGCTCCCGTTCCCAGCCCGTGGCTCCACACATAGGAAACCGCTCCTGAGGCTGTCAAAATCGAACTTTCCCCTTCACATACCTCACTCTCACTCTCACTCACGCTCACACTGGGCAGCGGGTGTACTGTAATCGTTACACTTCCACTTTGCGAATCGCCCAGTTGATCAGTGACCAAAAGGGTATAGGTAGTCGTGGCAGAAGGAAAACAAATAGCCACGCTGGGTTGGGGGACGGTGATGCTGCCCGTGGGTGACCAGCTGTAGTTATAGGGTGGCATACCGCCACTGACCGTTCCTGAAATCATAATGCTGTCTCCCAGGCAGATGGAGTCATCCGGGCTCATATCAATCACAAGAGAATCTACCCAATGGATGCGATTATATGTATCGTCATCAAAGACTTCACCGGCCAGATTCCCCTTTGCGTTCTTAAAATAATTCGAACCGAGGTTCATCGTTTTGGAAACATTGTTCACAGGGTAGGGAAAGAGGGGATTGGTGTTGAAATGGGCATTATCAATAATTAATACTTGATTGTTATTGATTGTCAACAGATTATCCACAGGATCGCCGGCCATAATGGTTTCGTGAGGTTGGAAAGTGCAATTTGAAAAATTGTGTGATAGGTCGACGATACCCCCATTTTTTACATAGATACCACTGTCGCAGCAAATCTTAAAATCTGTGTAATCTGATGATATAATCCCTCCGGAATGAACGATGAGATCAAAGTCGTTGATCAAGTTTACCTTAGCAGGCACTCCTGGTGTCCCACGTGCAACAAACCGGCCGCCTGAGCGCACCCTGCCACTTCCTAACTGTCCAAAAAATGAGCCTCCCTCTTCAATGTGCACGGTACCACCATTATGAATTTCCAGGTTTCCTACAATCCCAGCATAACCTGAACCCTTGTACAAAACCCCGCCTAACAGCTGAACTCCTCCGTCGGTCCTTGTCTTTTGGAAAATGAATAAAGTATCTATGAAAACAGTATCGCCTAAAAGGTTTGCTTTGGGATTGATCAACACACTGCCGGGATCAGGTATCATTAAGTAATCCGGAGTTGATGCCTTAGAACCTGGTTTGTCGATAAAGGTAGTGTCTGCTTGCAGGTTAGGCCAGCTATTGATGTTAAGATACTGCTTATAAGGCCCTGTAAAGTATGCATTTTCAGCTGTAAAAAGACTAGAAGAAATTACATCCCGATAATCTCCGTAAAATACAACATCCCCCTGAGCTCTTACCCTGGCACGATCAGAATGATAATCTCCGGTAACCATTATTCCATTATTCATTAAGAATTTGTAAGAGGAAGGAGTTAGTGTTCCTTTCATAGATAGGTTATGAAACTGCTCCAGAGCGGCAGCAGTGGTAAAATAGGTAGTATCCGTAAAACTGAACTGGACCAGTGAGGATGCACCGGGATTGAATCCATAAAAAATATTGAAGGAAGCATTGTGGTTGGTCCAGTTTCCCTCAGCGTAAATCTTTACATTCAGGTCATTGGCATTAAGACCAGCACCATTGGCCATCGTAATATCTCCTTTGACAAGCATAGCGGAATTGTCATTCATCTCCAGCGTACCATCGGTCAGGGTAAGGTCATTCAGCACGGTAACACTATCCCCGGCAGTGATCTCAACACCATCAAAACTCGTGTAAGTTTTATCGATCTCAAGCATATAGAAGGTTTCCGGGTTCAGGATGTCAGAAGCCTGGGTGCCGAAAAAACGCACCTTCCCTGTTCCGGGGTCAAAGCCTGTGGCGCCTGCCTGGTTGTCCCAGTTTCTGCCAATATCTAGCTGCTGTGCAAGCGTTTGAAGCGTTCCAGAGAGTATCGTAAAATCGTTTTGAACACTAACATTAGAAACCAGCACCCGATGAGGATCGTTGCCGTTGCAGTCGATAATCAGGTTATGAAAAAAATTATCCCCGTGAAGATTGATAAACGGGCCGGCCACAGGACCATCTGACCCTGAGATAATTAGCGTGCCACCGCTGGGTTGGAATGTTCCCGGCGAAAGGGCTTCAAAAGAATAACCTGCCCTGATCTCCCCACCGGAGATGCTATCAATAAAGCTGTTCGAAATCCTGATGCTGTTATTTGTAATCTCAAAAACCCCCTCACTCATTACCATTTTTCCGGAAAGATTTTGCCAGGCCTTCGCTGAATAATAAGGCTTGTTGCAAATAAATGTACCCCCGCTTTGTCTCAACACGCCGGTATTGGCCAAGCCATAAATGCCGTGTACCAAAACTTTCCCGTTACTCATTGCGATTTCACCGGTTTGATTGAAGTCTCCGTCGATTTCCAGGGTTCCACTCGACCAAATATCATCGATCTTTGAAGTGGGATGCATAAAAAGTTGACCACCAACCTTCATAGCACTGGTATAGGGTTTGAAATTATTGTAGGCGTTTAGGATAAGGTTTCCCGCAACTCTAACTGTATCTGTGGCAGATAAATAAGTAGCGTTAACCATTGGCCCGGGTTTGTCCATTACCAGGTTGCCAAAGCTGGCGTTATCTTCATAACAGGTGATTACACCCGACACATAATTCAGGCCCCTTATGAATACCGTATTCCCGCTTCCCAGCGTAGCATTGGTTCCATTTAAAAATTCCCACTTGAAGTTTACCACAAAAGCTCCGTTTGTGATGGTCCCTCCTGATCCTGCTTGCCATATAATGGAATTGGTGAAAAGGCTATCATTTGCATTTACCATCAGCAGATCCCCGTAAATAATGGCACTGTCTGCCACATAAATATTGCGGTGAAAGGGTTCAAATGTGCCGCTTTCCACCACCAGGTCATTGCATTGCAAATCCGGTCCGGTAGGGTAAACGGAAGAGGAGGTGGTGGCCACCACCAGACGGTTGAACGGATTCGCTGTATTGATGCTTTGCCAGTTTTTGGCTGTGCCATCTCCGTTAAAGCGCACCACGGAATGACTGCCCCTGGAGAATCCTACCAGGGTGGAGCTGCCATTATTGTAATCGATCCAGTCATTCCCCACATTGATCAGGATGCTGCCGGCGTCGTTGGCGTTCAAGCCTGCTCCGTTTTGGATGAACACAGATTTTCCCACATTGAGGGTTGCCGGCGGATTGATTTCCAGGGTGCCATCTACAATGTTCAGGTTATTGGTGATATTCAGGTTGCCCGTTACTTCCAGCCCGTCAAAACCCGTGTAGGTTTTGTCCAATACCAGGTCGTAGAAAGTTTCATCTGTCAGGATATCAGATGCATTGGCACCCACAAAATGGACCTGGTTGGTCCCCGCTGTAAAACCACTGGCACCCCGGTAATTTGCCCAGTTGCCTGCCACGTAAATATTATGATTTACCGTGCGCATACTGTGATTTTGGATAATCAGATCGCCTTTGACGTGCACCTCTGAATTGAAAAACTTTGTGGTGTTAACCACTGCCCCGGGTTTTCCAATGATCAGGTTATTGAAATAGTCGCTGCTTTGGAGTGTGTGGGTATAGGATCCTCCTGTCATAATAAAATCCCCGTGATCCAGCATCAGAGCGCCACCGCTATTGAGTATGTATCCGGACAGAACGAAGGGTTCTGAGAGACTGTGAATGGCCAGGGTACAGCCATTGGAAATAAAGATGTGTTCTTTGATGAAAAGGCTGTCGAAGGAGTAATTGGTCACTGTGGAATTGAGTTTGCTGAAGGTGACACGATGCAAATAGCAATCCGCATCATCTCCGTAGATGCTGCTGGGGCTGCTTCCTGTCATAATCAGCTCTCCTGCATCCAGTTGGACATTTGCTCCCGGCTTGAACCAGAAGGTGCCTTCTACCCTAATCTGTGAATTGGTCACCATAGAGGCGGTACTGCCGCTTTCAAAGTAGAAATAGCTGTTCACATTTAGATCCGCATTGGAATGGGTCAGGTTGAGATCGCCAAAAATCCTTGCGTATCCGTCCACATTCAGGTCATAGGCTTCAATGTCCAATCGGGTTCCTGTTTCCAGCTTGAGGCTTTTACAGTTTCCATTGCCACTCATCAGTTTAGGGTAATAGGTGTATCCCGGAGCGATCACCACATCCGTAGTGGCATCCGGAATGATGCCCCCTACCCAGTTGGCCGCCGTATGCCAGTTGTGCGACACCCCCCCCAGCCATTGCCCTGCGGACGACACAAGCAGGTCGTAATATCCGCTGTTTCCATTATTGTTGAATACCGCCAGGCCGTAATAATCCGCCGTGCTGGCTGTATAATTGAATTGTTCGTTGCCTCCGTTCCCACTGCTTCCTGAAAATGCCACAGCACTGCCCCTGCCGGTGTGGTAGGCAGCACCATTGGACTTGAAAAGGGCGATGTCCAGGTTTGCGTTGCCGCTTGTGGTGCTAAGGTCGAAAACGTAAGTGCCCAGCGGGAGATAAACATCCCAAACCTGTATGACGTCCCCTGATGGCCAGAATTCAGATGTTGGACTGTTTAGGCTTAGTATATCATTTCCACCCTCATATTCTATGGTTGCCCCCCCGCTTCCACTGAAGCGGGATGCTTTGATATACTTTGTCGCGACAGGCGTATGGTTGCCATCAATGACCACAAAATCCACTGCAGCACCGCCATAGGTTGAGCTGGCGAGCAGGGAGGACATAGTGCTGTTGCTATACAGGTAGATATCCCAGTCATCTGTGCCGCTGTTTCCCCTCAGGCCTGCCGCATACCATCTGGAACTGGAATTGCTCATCTGAAAATAGGAGGGGTTTAATGTGAAGGATTGATAAATATCATTGTATAAAACCGGGATATCGAGGTATCCACTATTGTATGACGAATAGTTTCCCGCATAGCTCCCGCTGCTGCTGGCGGCAGCCTGCACCCAGTAGTAATAAGTGACGCCCGGTTGCGCAGTGTAATCATTGTAGGAGGTGGAGGTTTGCCATCCCGACAAGGCTGTGGCGCCGGAAGAAGAACTGCTTGTGTTTCGGTAAACCCGGTAGTGCGATGCACCCCAGACCGAATTCCAGTTGACGGCTACACGGTTGGGAAACGAACCATCCGAGGCAGTCACCCCTGTGGGAGAAGCACAGTTCACAGTAATGGTACTCGGAAAATAGGCGGTATTGTCGTTTTCAGAGGTTTCATTGCTTTCCTGGTTGAGGTGGTCCACAAATACACCTACATAATACACCCCGGGGGGTACCGCCTCATTGGAGCTGTATATGCTTTTGGATGTGGACTGGATGCTGGTATAACTGGGAGAAAGGACAGGAATAACATCAGTATCAAATAGATAGTCATAGGTGGAGATGATGGTATTGGTAGACAGGTAGTATCCCACTTCCACGCTGCTGGATGGAGCAATGCCTGTATTCCACGGACGGCAAGAGACGGAGAGGGTATTGTTGGTGAAACTCATTGAATGATTGGCGGCGGTATAGAAGGTTAGATTGCATTGCTTGGGCTGTATTCCGATCAGGCAAGCCTGGTTAGTACTGTAGGTGTAATTATCCAGAAGAAACCATCCGTTGCTGCTGCCCCCCCAACCCCAGTTCATATGAAAATAAATGGCCGAGGTATTATTATTGTTATATCCGTCCAGGACCCAGGAATGCCCCCCTCCGCTTGATTTGCGACCCCTGTATGCGATGGGCCTGCTGGCATTAATTTCGGCGATCAACAGATTCCTCCAGTTTGTCGTGGTATAGCTGGCACGCTCTTCGTATGAAGCTGTTGTCTGATAATAAAAATGATCTTCCAGGGCTCCTTCCATCAGATACGAATAAGTGGCCGATTCCCCGGTGCCGTAATCCATATCCAGCGCTACCCCGCAGTGACTGAGTAATTCATCCACGTGTGTGGTGGTGGTCGTCAGGGTGTTGGGCATATTAGCCCAGTCGTATGCCAGGTTAAAGGTGGCACTGATGGTACCCAATGTTCCGTGTGTGTAGCTATGAGAACCCGTTCCCCTGGGGGGGAAATTATAATATTTCATAATTTGCCCCATAGTGACGGCTACACAACCTACCAGGGCCCGTCCGCAAGGTCCGCCCGCCATCACAGGGCAGGCATTATTGTAATTACAACCCTGGTCCCAGGTGGTGGTGACCAATGGGCCTAATATTGCCTTTCCTTGCAATGCCGGGCTGCTGCCCGTGATGGCAAGCAGCTCGTTCCAGGCATCAGTTATGGCTTTGGTGGCGGCTATTTGCTGATCCACCACCAGCTTGATATCATTGGTGTAGCCTTCGAGCATATAGGCTACGGCAGGGTTCATATTGGAGAGGTGAAGGCTGCCCTCATCCGCATAAGCCAGCACAGGAAGCACCGCTTTCTGCCCTGAAACAAGGATAAAGCCATTGTTTCCCGGAAAATTGAATGCATAGAACAGGGTATCCCCGTTCACTATTTTGATGGAATCCAGGACTGGTTGAATAGAGTTGTAGGTCAGTGACTTCCCATTTGTACAGTTTTGCCAGTAAAAATTCCTGGCTACTGTGCCTGCCAGAGCCGGGGGAACAGTTGAAGCCATCGCTGCATTGGCCGTAAAACATAGAATCAGGAATGCCTTTACCAATACACGGACCAGGGAGGAGGAGGTTTTCATAGCGGAGGAATTAACTTGTGATGTGTCAATACTTCAGCGGATTTGTTTATCAGACAAGTCCACGGTGTTCAGTAGGGGATTAAAACAATAAAAAGCAAGGCTTTACAGGTCTTGCTTGCGGCTGATTTTGAGGACTAAAGCTAATGAATTAGGAGGGTAGAATCAATCTAAATTAGCCCTCTCCAACAGGATCAAAGGAATAGGGGGGAATAATCTCCGGGGATTATTTATAATCCTGGATATCGATGGTATGGGAACAAAGCCGGTATTCTTCTTCCTGGTGGTTGGAGCAGACGATGAGTGTGCGGCCTTGCAAATGGGCTTCCAACAGCGTGTTATACCAGGCTCTTCCGGCGGCATCCAGGTTCATACTGGGCTCATCCAGCAAAACCAGCTCGGTATCAGAAAGGATCGCCAATGCGAGCCTGACCCTTTGCTTCATTCCGGAAGAGAAATATCTGAGGGCTTTGTTCCGGTGTTTTTCCAGGCCGGTAATCCGGAGGATATCCTGGGCATCCATTTTATTGAGGAAGGGCTTGAAGCGGGAGTGAAACTGCAGGCTCTCCAGCAGGCTGAATTCCCAGATCAGCTCCTGGTAGGGCGTACCCAGGCTGATGTGGCGGTACACTTTTTCGAAAGGCAGGGGCTGGTTTTGACGAATATAGGAAACCTTGCCGTCGGTAGCCTGCAGGTTGCCATTGATCACCTGCAGGAGGGTGGATTTTCCGGATCCGTTTGTGCCTAAAATGGCGGTGTGGTTTCCGGTCGGGATGGACAGGTTAACATTCCGGAAGATCCACTCCCGGTTGAATTTTTTCCCAACCTCCTCCAGCAGCAGATCCATTGCTCAGGAATAGAGTCCGGCATAGCCGCGCATTACGCCCCGGGTGGAGCGGCTGATGAATGCAAGGACTTCATCTCTTTCCGGCGTGGCCGGCATTTCAGCCTCAATGATACGAACAGCCTGGGTCACATTATACCCTTTCACATAGAGAGTGCGGTAGATGTCCTGGATATGATTGATCTGTTCGGTGTTAAATCCCCTTCTTCTGAGGCCGATAGAGTTGATCCCGATGTAGGAGAGTGGTTCTCGGGCTGCTTTGACAAAGGGTGGAACATCCTTTCTAACCAGGCTGCCACCGCTGATCATCGTGTGTACGCCGATATGGACGAACTGATGCACGGCCGCCAGTCCTCCTACAATGGCCCAGTCGTCAATGGTGATATGCCCGGCCAAAGTGGCGGCATTGGCCAGGATACAATGGTTGCCCACAATGCAGTCGTGGGCAATGTGTACATAAGCCATTAGCAGGCAATGATCACCGATGACTGTTTCCCAGTTGGCTTTGGTTCCCCGGTTGATGGTGACAAATTCGCGGATGGTGGTATTGTCGCCGATGCGTACCAGGGTTTCTTCCCCATTGTATTTCAAATCCTGGGGTGTAGCGGCAATGACGGCTCCAGGATAGATTTTGCAATTCTTCCCAATCCGGGCGCCTTCCATAATGGTCACATTGGATCCGATCCAGGTGCCTTCACCGATCTCCACATTCTTTTCAATGTTTACAAAGGGTTCGATCACCACGTTTTTGGCCACCTTGGCCTGTGGGTTTACGTATGCGAGGGGTTGATTCATTTCAACTGCCTTTACAGGTTTGTTTTTACAATCTGGGCCATCATTTCAGCTTCCATCACCACTTTGCTGCCAACCATTGCAGAGCCTTCCATATGCACGATGCCGCGCCGGATGGGCGAGAGCATTTTCAGGCGGAAAACCAGTGTATCTCCGGGAACCACTTTCTGACGGAAGCGAACCTTGTCGATTTTCAAAAAGTAGGTGGTGTAATTCTCCGGATCCGGAACTTGGCTCAGCGCCAGGATGCCGCCTGCCTGTGCCATCGCTTCCACTTGCAAAACCCCTGGCATCACAGGTTCTCCGGGAAAATGGCCGACAAAAAACGGCTCATTCATTGTCACATTTTTCAAGCCGACCACATAATCTTTTCCTATGTCCAGGATCTTGTCGATCAGCAGGAAAGGCGGGCGGTGCGGCAAAATGCGCTGGATGGCATTGATGTCGTACACCGGCTCCTGATTCACGTCGATGGGTGGAACGGCGGGCGTATGCTTTTCCTCCTGCATTTGCTTTCTGATCTGACGGGCGAACTCCACATTGGTATGATGCCCCGGTCGGTGGGCAATGATATGGCCTTTCAACCTCACACCCAGCAAAGAAAGGTCACCGACCACATCCAGCAGTTTGTGGCGGGCAGGTTCGTTGGGAAAATAGAGATCCAGATTATTCAGGATGCCTTCCTCCTTCACAGATACGCTGGGTTTATCGAACAGCTTGGCCAGGCGGTCCAGCTCATCCTGTGAAATAAGGCGGTTTACAAAGACGATGGCATTGTTCAGGTCACCCCCTTTGATCAGGTCGTTTTGCAGAAGATATTCCAGTTCGTGCAAAAAGACAAAAGTACGGCAGGGAGCGATCTGCTCAGGAAAATCTTCAATGTGCCGCATCCGGGCGCTCTGGTTTCCCAGTACTTTGGTTTCAAAATCAATCAGTACGGAGATTTCATAGCTTTCAGCGGGGACAGCAACCATCTCAACGCTCTTTTCAGGATAGGAGTAGTTGATGTTGGTTTTAATCTCATAATACTTCCGGTCGGCTCCCTGGGTCTGAATCCCTGCTTCCATTATGGCCGTAGCAAAAGCTTTGGCACTTCCGTCCTGGATCGGCGTTTCCGGCCCGTCCACTTCGATGAGGCAATTATCAATGCCCAATCCGGTCAGGGCTGCCAGGGTATGCTCTACGGTATTCACTCTGGCCCCATTGGCCTCCAGGGTGGTGCCGCGGGATGTATCCACTACAAAGTCAATGTCTGCCTTGATTTCCGGCTGCCCATCCAGATCAATGCGCCTGAAACGAAAACCGAAATTTTCAGGGGCCGGATTCAGTGTCAGGTTGACATAAGCGCCGGTGTGCAGGCCGGTACCGGAAATGGTGACGGCCTTCTTCAGGGTTTGTTGTTTTTCTGCCATCAGGATTCAATGATGCGAATGTTCGTTCTGATTATCTAAGCTTTAAGGTCTTCTCCTTCAGAGGGGAAGCAGGCCTTCAGTTTCTTTTCCAGTTCATCGATGCGTTGAACCAGCTCAGGAAGCTTCCTGAAATAGATATATGATTTCCGGTACAGCCCGTGATCATAAGCCGGTGATCCCATCACAATGGCATCCGCCTTCCGGATGCTGGAGGAGATGCCCGACTGGGCCGCAATTTTGACCCCGTCGGCAATTTCAATATGGCCAATGATGCCCACCTGGCCGGCAAACATACAGTTCTTGCCTATTCGGGTTGAGCCGGCAATTCCCGTTTGCGCTGCGATCACAGTATTCTCACCAATATCCACATTGTGCGCCACCTGGATCAGGTTGTCGAGCTTAACGCCCTTCCGGATAAAGGTGCTACCCAGGGTAGCCCTGTCGATGGTGGTATTGGCACCGATCTCCACATAATCTTCAATCACCACATTTCCGATCTGTGCTACTTTCCGGTATTGCTGGTCATCCTGCGGGGCAAAGCCAAAACCGTCTGCCCCGATCACCGCCCCGGCGTGGATGGTGCAATGGACTCCGATATTGCAATCCGCATACACCCTGACCCCGGGAAAGAGGGTGCTTTCCGCTCCTATCCTGACATTCTCACCCAGATAGACCTGAGGATATATCCTTGCTCCTTCTTCCACTTTCGCTCCTGCACCCACATAGGCAAATTCACCCACATAGGCTTCTTCCGAAACACTGGCTTCAGGATGGATGAAGGCGAGGGAAGAAATGCCCTTTTTTTGCTGACGAAGGTGATTGTACTGCTCGAGCAGGGTGGCAAAAGCAGAATAGGGATCCTTCACCCGGATCAGGGTACACGACAGCGTCTGCTCGGGGCTGAATGCTTCGGAAACAATCACCACAGATGCCTTTGTCTGATATATAAATGGAGTGTATTTCGGGTTGGCCAGAAAAGTAAGCGAGCCTGCCTCACCTTCTTCGATGCGGGACAAAGTATGGACTTCAATTTCAGGGTTTCCTGTTATTTCCCCGCCGATCATATCGGCAATGGCCTGGGCTTTAAACTTCATCTCTTCTTTGTTGCCTTATCCTTAATCATTGCGACTGACGAATTGAAGCGGCATTCGGTTTATATTGACCCAATGCGATCCCCTCGTTTTTAGGGCTTGCAAGATAGGAAAAATGTAGGTTCCTGTATTCTTCTCAATGTCAGGCTCTCAGTCCAGCTCTTTCGGGTAACAGAGATAATATTTGGTGAGGGGTTTACTGATTTGCCCCAGATTGATATGCTCGGAAGCTTCGGTCAGTGGGATCAATCTGCCATCGCGATAGAGGATCAGAATGGGCTCCAGGCTGTCATCGTATGCTTTGTTGCTGATTTTGCCTCCAAAGACGAACCAGTGGGCTTCAGCAAGTGCAGTGCCGGTTCTTCTTGCCCAGTGCTGCCGAAGCCTCTCGATCTGTTCTGCGGCAGGGGCTTCATCCAGGATGAGGGTGCGCAATAGCCTGCGGCCGATCAGCCGCTGGCTGAGCCCGGATAAGATCGGATCTTTGTGATCCTCCCATACTTTAATAGAGGTGAGCACATCGAAATCATCCAGGGCGGCAAAGGTGTCCAGCCATCCGGCCTGCTCGTGGAAATCAACTTTCTGAGCCCTGTGCCGGAGAAAAAAGGCAAGGGCAGGGGTGGAGAACAATTCGGCTCCCCCCGAAGTCAGCTCCCTGGCCCTGAGTAGAATACGTATAAGCAATTGCTCGGCACCCAGCACGGTTTTGTGCAGATACACCTGCCAGTACATCAAGCGCCTGGCTACAATGAACTTTTCAATGGAATAAATGCCCTTGGCATCTACCACCAGCTCATCTTCAGCAATATTGAGCATTTGAATGATGCGGTCGGCACTGATGACTCCTTCTGAAACACCAGTGTAAAAGCTATCCCTTTTCAGGTAATCCAGGCGGTCCATATCCAATTGCCCTGCCACCATTTTATGCAAGAATCGTTTAGGATAACGATCGCGGAATATCTCTCTGGCCAGCTCCAGCCTGCCACCACAATATCCGTTCAGCCGGTCGATGAAGAGGTCGGAGAGCGCCTCGTGAGAGGTTCCGGAAACGATGGAGCTTTCCAGTGCGTGGGAAAAGGGGCCGTGCCCAATGTCGTGGAGTAAAATGGCCAGACAAACGCCTTCCTCTTCCTCGGCTGTGATATCGTGCCCTTTGCTGCGAAGAACACTCATCGCCAGTTGCATCAAATGCAGGCAGCCCAGGGCGTGATGAAAGCGTGTATGCAAAGCGCCGGGATACACCAGATGGGTCAGCCCCAGTTGCTTGATCCTGCGCAGTCGCTGGAAATAGCGATGCTCCACCAGATCGAAGAAAATCTCGGAGGGGAAGCTGATGAAACCGTAGACGGGATCGTTCAGTATCTTTTTCTTGTTTGAAAAGCTTGCATCCACTTTGACGTAACTTTGTGGCTGATCAGGTGTTTTAATTCAGAGATACAATAATATTCATTGTTTAGACTTCTCACACATTAAATTCCAGTAAAAGCAACCAATAAAAAAAGAAATGACAACAGACAGAATACTTTGGGTGGATGATGAAATAGAATTACTGAAACCGCATATCATTTTTCTGGAAAGTAAAGGATACGCAGTGGATGTATCAGCCAGTGGTTCAGAGGCGCTGGAGATGATAGAGGGGCAGACCTATGATATTATTTTCCTGGATGAGAATATGCCGGGGCTCAGCGGCATAGAAACCCTGGAGCGGATCAAGGCCAGGCAGGCGCATATCCCTGTGGTAATGATTACCAAGAGCGAGGAAGAACAGATAATGGAGGATGCCATCGGTTCCAAGATTGCGGATTATCTGATCAAGCCGGTGAATCCGAATCAGATATTGCTGGCCTTGAAGAAGAACCTGGAGAACAAAAAGCTGGTAAGGCAGAAAACCACCTCGGCCTATCAACAGGAGTTCAGGCAGATCGGGATGAACCTTTCGATGGATATGGATTTCAAGGAGTGGGTGGACATTTATCGCAAGCTTGTTTTTTGGGAGCTGGAGCTGGACCGCAGCCGCGATGAAAGTATGTCGGAAGTACTCAGAATGCAGAAAGAAGAAGCCAACCAGGTTTTCAGTCGCTATGTGCAGGAAGAATATCGTGGATGGCTTTCAGGAGGCAGTGAGCACCCGGTGCAGTCGCATACGCTTATGCGGGAGAAAGTATTTCCCCACCTGGGAGAGCGACCCCTTTTTCTCCTGGTGATTGATAATCTTCGGTACGACCAGTGGAAGGCTTTGCAGCCCCTGATCGAAGAAGACTTCAGGGTAATTCAGGATGAGATCTACTACAGTATTCTTCCAACAACAACACAATTTGCACGCAATGCCCTTTTTGCCGGCCTGTTGCCTGCCGAGATACAGAAAAAATATCCTCAATACTGGGTGAATGAAGATGAGGAAGGAGGGAAGAACCAGTTCGAATCCGAATTGCTGGGCGAGAACCTGCGCCGTTATGGATTGAAGGATCGCTACACCTACCACAAGATTCTGAACCTCACTGCAGGTCGGAAGTTGGTGGAGAACCTTTCTAATCTGATGCAGAGCGATTTCAATGTCATCGTCTATAATTTTGTGGATATGCTTTCACACGCCCGCACCGAAATGGAAGTGATCCGGGAGCTTGCCGGTGATGAATCAGCTTACCGATCCCTGACACTAAGCTGGTATGAGCACTCTCCACTCAGGGATATCTTCCAGTTCCTGGCATCCAGGGATGTGGATCTGATCATCACCAGCGATCACGGTTCGGTTAAGGTAAAGGATCCGGTAAAGGTGGTTGGGGACAAGCAAACGACTACAAACCTGCGATACAAGTCGGGAAGGTCGTTGAGCTATAAAGAAAAGGAAGTGGCGGAGCCCGGCAGGCCGGAGGAGCTTTTTCTTCCCCGCCTGAATGTGAGCAGCCGTTATATCTTTGCCCGTGCCACGGATTTCTTTGCTTACCCCAACAACTATAATCATTACGTGAATTACTATCGCAACACCTTCCAGCACGGGGGCATTTCCCTTGAAGAGGTGCTGGTGCCCCTGATCTTTTTAAAACCCCGGATGAAATAGCCTGCTCCCTGCTATGGCAAGATTGCGGAAGCTTGTATCTTCGTGGCCTGATCCAGTTATGAAGAAGATGCAAACCATCCTTTGCCCCCTTCCGCAAGATCTGCCTGCTGCGGCCCGGAAGATTATGGAAGACTTTCCGCAAGCCAGGGTCTTTGCCCTTCACGGCCCAATGGGAGCCGGGAAAACTAGCCTGGTGAAAGCCTTTTGTCAGGTGATGGGCGTGGAAGATGCCGGAGCCAGTCCGACCTTTTCCCTGGTCAACGAATACGCCGACGGCCAGGGGGGAAAGGTATTTCATTTTGACTTTTACCGGATCAACCGGATTGAGGAGGTATTTGATATGGGCTATGAGGACTACTTTTACAGCGGAAATTTTTGTTTTCTGGAATGGCCGGAACGGATATCGGAACTTTTACCGGAGGCTTTCGTATACATCTCCATTCAGGAAAAGGAAGCGGAAGTTCGCGAGCTTCGATACAGGGAATTCACAGCCACTGCCTGAGTTTCTGATATGGGTTCGCAGTGTGAGCCTGAAGCGCTCAGGCTTTCCTTCTTTTCCATAAGAAGCATAATATGAATCCACAAGGAAGTCATCAAACCAGTGCTTCCGCACACTATGCCACCCAGGAGGAGCGCCTGGAATACCGCAAGGGAAAAGAAACCCTGCACATCGGAATTCCCAGAGAAACTTCTTTCAATGAACGCAGGGTAGGTTTGGTGCCCTCCGCAGTAGCTTTGCTCAGCGGACACGGCCATCAGATTATTCTGGAGAATGGGGCAGGCAAGCAGGCGGGTTATCAGGATAAGGATTATGCAGAAGCGGGTGCACGCATCGTATATAGTCGTGATGAAGTTTTTAAAGCAGGCATCATCCTGAAAGTCGCTCCGCCAACCCCGGCAGAGATTGCGCTGATCAGGCCGCGACAGGTCGTTCTCTCCACACTGAACTGGTATGCCCTGAACAAAGACTATTTTCATAAGCTGAACGCCAGGAAAGCGACTGCCCTGGCCTTTGAGTATATTCGCGACAGCTCCGGCTCAGCTCCATTGATTCGTGCAATGAGCGAAATCGCAGGGAATACGGTGGTCTATATTGCCAGCCATTATCTGAGTGACCTGCAGCACGGACAGGGAATGATGTTTGGAGGCTTTTCCGGTATTATCCCAACAGAGCTGGTTATCCTGGGAGCCGGCACGGTGGGAGAGTATGCTGCGCGGGCTGCCCTGGGAATGGGCGCTTCGGTAAAGATTTTTGATAATTCCATTTATAAATTGAGAAGAATTCAGGATAGGCTGCAAACCCGCCTGTACACTTCCATCATTGAGCCGGGTGCGCTCGGTCAAGCGATTCGCGCAGCCGATGTGGTAATTGGGGCAATGTATGATCCGCAAGGAAGGCTGCCGCTGCTCATTCCCGAGGATATGGTACGCCAGATGCGGGAAGGAAGCGTGATTATCGATGTCAGCATCGATCACGGTGGCTGTTTTGAAACCAGTAGCCTGACCACCCACGATAACCCTGTGGTGCGCCGGCACGGTGTTATACATTATGGGGTTCCGAATATCCCCTCTATGGTTCCAAAAACGGCCAGTTTGGCTTTGAGTAACTTTTTTGCCCCCCTGCTGCTCAGGGTGGGTGAAGCCGCCGGTTTCGAATCGCTCTTGCGCACGGATCCCCAGCTTCGCGAAGGAGTTTATCTTTTTAACGGTAGCGCCACCCGGCGTTTCATTGCCGAACAATTCGATCTTCCCTTTTCTGATTTCGGTTTGCTGATGGCTGCTATGGGATGAGTCCCTCTCTTCCTGACCAATGGATGTGTTTAAGCTCTGATCCATTTTTCACCTCTACTGCTTCTCCATTAAAATTCCTGTATGGCGCAAAAACAAAAGCGAGCCCTGAACAGGACCCGCTTTTATGTTGTATGCGTTTTCTCGTGGAGACTTAGAGGACCCTTGCATTGGGGTTCTCACGACGGATACGCTCGTATTCCGTTTCAATTTCTGATCCCATTTTTGAAGACACCGGTTTCACAATGATCACATCGTAGGTGACTTCGTTGTAGGGAACATTCCCGCCGATATTGCTGATTGTGACCGTATACTTCACATCGTTGTTGCTGCTGGTATTGATATTGGAAGGCTCCCAAACGATAGCCGGATCTCCGGCCAGTCCGCCACCGGTATAACGGTCGATGACATTCAGGGAAACATTGTTTCCGTTGGCATCTTTCATTGTGACATCTGTACTGCCGAAAGTGGCACCAGGCATCATAAAGGACCAGCGGTCAAACACCAGGGGTGCGGGGAAATAGCCTTTGGAGGGATAGGATACCCAATCGGGGGTGCCATCGGGAGCCTGACTCAGGTGGTCAAATACCCAGAGCGCTTCAGTGTTGATGGTGGAGCCTTCGCCCATTGCATTGGCTTTGGTATAGAGGATCCAGCGGCGGTGTCCGACTGAAATATTGTGTGCCCCGAAATCATCTATGTAAGCTGTTACAGCGGCAGAAGTATGGAATCCGATGGCAATATTGGATTTGCCGGCCGCTTCATCACCATCCGGATCGTAACAGGCCCAGGTGGTTGGGGGGTAGTGACTGATGGTATTGTTGGCCCGGAACATCAGGGCTGCAATCTGGCACTTCTCGTTGTACTGGGCTTTCAGGGTGATGTTGTCGCTTAATCCGCACAGGCGGCGGAAATAATTCACCCGCTGAATGACCTTGTCATAGGAGGCGGAGGAAATGGTGCCCGGGTCGCAGGTAGTGGCGTCTCCCGTCCATCCGCAATCCGGATTCTCTGAGCCAATATAATTGTCCAGATAATCCTGAATCATCTTGTTGCGCTCCATCTCGGTCGATGCCACCACATTGGCGGGGGTTGAGCCCAGGGTGAGTCCGTTGATGGCTGAAATATAGGTCAGGCCTTTCTTGATTCCCGTGGCCAGTCCTTTGGCATCAATGGTGGCAATATCTTCAAACCTGGATTTCCAGGTCACCTCCGCAGTGATATCGCGGGTGGTGCCATCCATCATTGTACCTGTTGCTTTGAATTGCTGTGTGGTTCCAGGAGCAAAAAACGCTTCCGAGGGCGTCACCTCAATGGAAAGCAGATTTTCAATCTCATTGTTATCGTCCTTCGAGCAGGAAGAGTAGATCAGAAGGGCAGCCGCAAGGAGGGAAAGAATCCAAATGAACTTTTTTTTCATTCTCAATGGTTTTAGTGTTTTGTGTGCTCTTTCGAGGGCAAATTTAATGTTTTTCATTCTTACGGCGTGCTCTTTCTTTCCGCAGAAGCTTCAGTTCGCGACTGGTTTGCCCTGCAATTGAGGTGTTTTCTTCGGCTCTGCGGAGGAGGTAAGGTAAAACAGAGCGGACCGGCCCGTAAGGCACATATTTGGCCACATTGAAACCGTGATGGGCCAGGTTGAAGCTGATATGATCACTCATTCCGTACAACTGGGAGAACCATAGCCGGTCATCATTTGCTGCCAGTTTTTTTTCACGGATCAGGCTTGCAAGGTAGAGGGAGCTTTTCTCATTGTGGGTGCCATTGAAAACCTCTACGTTATCAATATGGTCGATGGCATATTTCAGGGCTGCATCGTAATCGCGGTCGGTACTGGCTTTGTCAGGCTGAATCGGATCGGCATAGCCCATTTTCCAGGCTCTTCTTCTTTCCTTCTCCATATAGGCGCCCCTGACGAACTTCACCCCGTAGAAATATCCTTTTCTGCTGGATTCCGTGTGTGCCTTACGAAGGTAGTCCAACCTGTCGCGGCGGTACATTTGCAGGGTATTGAAGACGATGGCCCTTTCCTTGTTGAATTCTTCCATCATTTCTGTCACCACCTGATCGATAAATGCCTGGTACCAGCTGTCTTCGGCGTCAATCAGAATGCGTACTCCCAATTCATAGCCTGTCTGGCACAAACGCCTGATGCGTTGCCTGAATTGATCTGCTTCCGCAATTTCTTCTTCCGTCAATGGCTCCCCACTGCTGGCCTTTTCAAGGATATGGCTGGTGGTAAAAGCAGTAGGTTTAAAGACAGCAAAGGGGATATTGGCTTCGGAAGCCGCGTGACGGATGCTACGGAGGGTTTCTTCCAGGGCGGCCTCGATCTCTGCCTCACTTTCCGTGCCCTCAATAGAATAATCCAGGATGGACTTCACATCATAATCTGCCAGTAAATGAACGGTGGGATTACATTCTTCCAGGGTTTCGCCTCCCACGAAATGACGGTAAACGGTAGGCTTGACAATCCACCCCAGGGGCAGATGCAGGCGGTGGCTGATGCGGAAGAGCCCGTTGGATATCCCCACCAGGGCAGGGGAAGCCAACAGCCTGAAGAGAAAATAAGCACGCTGCAGGGCCCTGTCATCTTTGTAGGCAAAGGCAATGGCCGTATTTTCAAAAGATATCTCAGACATCGATGGATTCGGTTGCTGTGACAAAGTTACATTTTTCCCCTGCATTCCTGTTTTGCTTCCGGGAGGGAAAACAAAAACCCGGAGAATGCCAGCACTCCGGGTTTTGTTTGGGTACAGTTTTAACGGAAGAGTCAGCGGGTCAGCAGGGTTTTGATGATCTCAGCCACCTTTTTATTGTCGGCTTTACCTGCCAATTCTTTGGCAGCTACACCCATCACTCTACCCATATCTTTGATGTCGTAGGCATTCAGGCTGACGACGAGGCTTGTCAGGTAATCTCTTATCTCGTCCTCACTCATCTGCTGGGGGAGGTAGGCCCGGATGACCTCAGCCTGGAAGTTTTCTTCCTCTGCAAGATCCTCCCTGCCCTGCGAACGATAGGTGTGTGCACTCTCCTCCCGCTGCTTCACCAGTTTTTGGAGCAATTGCATCTCTACTGTAGCCGGGATCTCTCCGCTGCTTGCATCTTTGCCCGTTTTAAGCAGGAGCAGGCCGGCTTTGATGGCACGTAAGGCCTCCAGCTTGCGCTGGTTACGCTCACGCATTGCCGATTTCATATCCTCATTGATGATCTCTGCTAAACTCATTGCCTGTTGATTTAATCTACATTGTCGTGAAGGTACGAATTATTGGAACGCAATTCGCTACCCCCGTTTTCCGAGCCGGGGTCCGACAGACTGAAGCGGCTGATTTCCGATTCGTTGGAAGCAGGAGGATCGTTCAGGGTGACATTCCTGCGCACGTAGGCAGGCTGCTTTTCCATATCCGAGATATCTCCTGAACTCCGCAGTTTTAAACTCAGGTCTTTCAAGCGTTGAATGCGATCCATCGACCTGCTTTTGATGCTGTTTTCATCCGGGTTGATCATTTCTCCCTGATCCTGCTTGTTCTCAACCACCTCTGGGGTAGCCGGGATGCTCGATTCTTCCCTTTTTAGCAAGGGGGCCGGGCTTTCTTCCTTTTCCTTTTCTGTTTTGAGTGCGTAGGACTGTCTGTTATCCTTAAACTCAAAGCTAAGGCTCGTTTCCTGCTCCTCGGGAACAAGAGGCTGATAATCAGGGCTGGCGGTGATGTCCTGAAAAACGGGCGGTTCCTCATCTTCTAGCAACGGCCTTGATTTCAGATGGATTTCCTGTTCTGATGAAACCGCTTCGGTTTCTGTTTCCGTGGGAGATTCTGTTGCAGGGCTGATTTCCTTATGATCGCCGCCCACACTGCCTACCAGGGTTTTCTGCTGCTCCCGTGTTTCCTTCTGTTTTTTATCTGTTTTATCAAAGCCTGTGGCCACCAGGGTCACACTGATGTTGGATCCCAGGACAGAATCTGTGCCATTGCCCCAGATGATATCGGCATCCATTCCGGCCTCTTTCTGAATATAATCCGTGATTTCAGATACTTCATCCATCGAAACTTCGTGTTCGCCCGAAGTGATATAAAGGAGTATGTTTTCTGCTCCGTAGATGTCATTGTCATTCAGCAGAGGGGATTCCAGGGCTTCTTTCACGGCTTTCAGGGCACGGTCGTCGCCTTCTGCCATTCCATTGCCCATTATGGCAACTCCGCTTTCGCGCATCACTGTGTTGATGTCTTCAAAATCCACATTGATGTATCCCGGAACGGTGATGATTTCTGCAATGCCTTTGGCAGCGATGGTAAGAATATTGTCTGCTTTTCCGAAGGCCCGCGAGAGGGAGAGGTCACCATAGAGTTCCCTGAGTTTATCGTTGCAGATAATGATGAGGGTATCTACATTCCTGCGCATCTCTTCAATGCCCTTTTCTGCCTGAAGCTTTCTTTTCCTGCCTTCGAAGGAGAAGGGGATGGTGACAATTCCCACCGTCAGGATGCCCATTTCGCGGGCCAGAGAGGCTACAATGGGTGCACCGCCTGTGCCGGTTCCGCCTCCCATCCCTGCTGTGATGAAGAGCATTTTAGTGTTGTGCTCCAGGATGCTCCGGATATCTTCCACATTTTCCAGGGCTGCATTTTTGCCTTGCTCCGGGATAGATCCTGCACCCCGGCCCTCGGTAAGGCTGGCGCCTAATTGGATTTTCGTGGGCACCGGACTGATATCCAGCGCCTGGGCATCGGTATTGCAGACAATAAAGTCCACCCCGGTGATGCCTTCGTTAAACATATGGTTGACGGCATTGGAACCACCGCCACCTACCCCGATCACCTTGATGATGTTGCTTTGGTTTTTGGGAAGGTCGAATTTGAGATTGTCTGGCATTGTATCTCGTTTTTTGGGTTAGTATTCAGTTGATTAAATTTTTTCTTCTTCAAACCAATCCTTGATTTTTCCGAAGAAGCTGTCTTTGCCTTTACCAAGCGTTTTATTGGTTTTGCTTGTCGGTTGCTCCTTCGTTTGCTGGTCCATTTCCCGCTCCAGGCGTTCCAGACCGATGATGACCAGTCCTATGCCGGTCGCGTACATCGGGCTTGCCATCTCCTTGGTGGTTTCCCGGGCAAGGTGTTCGTTCGGGTAGCCAATACGGGTATCCATACCGGTGATGAACTGGGTGAGCTGGCTCAGGTGCTTCATCTGGGCTCCGCCCCCGGTCAGGACGATACCCCCTATCAGCTTGTGTTCATAGCCTGAGTTTTTGATTTCGAAGTAGACATATTCTATGATCTCTTCCATCCGGGCCTGGATGATGCTGGCCAGGTTCTTCAGGGTTATTTCTTTGGGAGGGCGGCCTCTGAGGCCCGGGATAGCCACGATTTCCTCATCCCTGTTTTCGCTGGCCAGGGCAGATCCAAACTTCACCTTGAGTTCTTCGGCGTGCTTGCGGATAATGCTGCATCCCTCTTTGACGTCTTCGGTGATGATGTCTCCTCCGAAGGGGATGACGGCGGTATGGCGAATGATGCCGTCCTGAAAGATGGCTATATCGGTGGTCCCTCCGCCAATATCCACCAAGACCACGCCTGCTTCTTTTTCCTCTTCACTCAGGCAGGATTCGGCGGAAGCCAGGGGTTCCAGGATGAGTTCGGCCACATCCAATTCGGCTTTTCTGACGCACTTGTACACATTTTTGGCTGCCGTAGTCTGACCTGTGATGATATGGAAGTTGGCTTCCAGGCTGTTCCCCAGCATCCCGATGGGCTCTTTGATCCCCATCTCTCCATCGATGATGAAATCCTGGGGAATCACATCAATGATCTCTTCTCCCGGGCTCATCGCAAGGTTATACATCGAAGAGTGCAGCTTCTTGATGTCCTCCTTGTTGATCTCCTCTTCCTGGCTATTGCGAATCAGGCTTCCCCGGTGTTGAAGACTTTTGATATGCTGTCCGGCGATCCCGACATTGACGTATTTGATCTCCACCTTGGATTTTTCACTGGCCTCTTCCACTGCCATCCGGATCGATCTGACAGTGTGTTCAATATTGGATACCATCCCACGCTTCACGCCCAGGCTGGGCGCTTTCCCGGATCCCAGAATCTCGATCTTTCCGTATTCATTTCTTCTGCCTACGATGGCAGCGATTTTGGTAGTCCCAATATCCAGACCTACAATGATTTCTGCTGGTTTCATATTAATGTTGTTTTGTACAGACGACCTGGTTTTTATATTTCAGATTCAGTTGCGTATATCGGTCCCAGCTTCCCCTGGGCAGTCCCTGGGTGTAGAAGGCGCGCAGATTTTCCATTTTCACGCTGAAATCTCCATCCATTTTTCCAAGCAGGACTTTATGTGTTCCCAGACGGGGGATCAGGGTGTATTCTCCGGAGGAATGGCAATAAATCTGACTGAAAAGAAGGTGGAAGAATGGGTCATCCCTGAGGTAGAGTCCAAATGCAAGCAGCTCATCCAGGCGTGGATTTGCACCTGCTGGCAACACACTTCCCGCTTCCGGTATCTCACCGAGAAATCCATTGACCACAGCCACCCTTACAGGCATAGCTTTACGCAGGGGTAGTATGCGGCCCCTTTCACTCAGATAGACGGCCTTTCCCTGAGCGTTTTGAAGGCGGAGCAGGGGCTGCTCTGTCCAGATGTCCACACACAATTCATTTTGAAGGTTCAGGTGGGCCTCTGCCCTGGCCACGTAGGGATGGGTCTCCAACAGCCTCTCAACCTGCTCAAGCTGAATGTCCTTTGTTAAGCTGCCTGCTAAAGTATCCTTGCGCAGCAGGTAATCCCTCAGGTCGTCCACCGAGAGCAAGCTGCTGTTCTGCCCGGGAGCCAGACGAATATGCACATCCTGGCAGGCTTTTTTGTTCCACTCCCTGGCAGAAAATGCCGGCAGCAGCAATACAGCAAGCAGCAGGAGGATCCAAAGCGATATGTGCAGGCCTTTCTTCATCTTTCAGGGGCTGTCCGACAATATTTTTTCAATTTCCGGAACCAGCAGATCAATGTCTCCGGCCCCTATGGTCAACAAAATTTCAGGCTTCCGCTTCTGAAGCCATTGCAGGATTCCGGTCCGGGTAAGCCATTGCTTCTGCTTGTTCTGCATCCTTCGCATAATCATTCCGCTGTCTACATCGGGAATGGGTTCTTCCCGCGCAGGATAGATATCCATCAGAATGATCTCATCCAACAGATCCAGGCTTCGGGCAAAACCTTTGGCAAAATCCCGGGTACGGCTGAACAGATGCGGCTGGAAGATTCCGCTGACCTTTCTTCCCGGATAGAGTTCCCTGACAGATTCAACCAGGGCTTTGATTTCTTCAGGGTGATGCGCATAATCGTCGATGTATATGCAATCCTGTCTGCGGATGCGGTAATCAAAGCGGCGCTCCACACCCTGGTATGACTGCAGGGCTTTCCGGATTGAATCCGGCCCGATGCCGTAATCCAGGGCCACTGCACAGGCAGCCAAGGCATTTTCCAGATTGTGCCTCCCGGGCACACTAAGTTGCATATCAGCATATTTTTCTTCCTGCCAGATCAGGCTGAAGCGCATATTCCCATCTTCAATGATCAGGTCTTCAAAGCGACAGTCGTTTCCGGTTTCGGCACCATAACGGATCAGGCTCGCCTTACTTTGCATCCGGGGCAGTCGTGACTGAAGGACCAGCCGGCCACCGGATGGAACTCCAGCCGCAAACTGACGGAAGGCCCGGATCATCGCTTCCCGGTCACCATACACATCCAGATGATCAGCATCCATTGCGGTGATCACGGCCGTATGTGCTTTAAGCATCAGGAAAGAACGATCGAATTCGTCGGCCTCTGCAATCAATATTTTTGCTCCGGGGCTGTGTACCAGGTTGGAGTCAAAGTTTTTACTCAATCCTCCAATGAAGGCCGTGATCGCCCTTTCATCGCAATGAAATATCCAGGCGGTCAGGGAGGTGATGGAGGTCTTTCCGTGTGTTCCGGCTACCGCAATGGTGTTCATCTCTTCCGAGAGCCGGCCCAGTACTTCAGCCCTTTTCATCATTGGGATACCCCGGTCCCTGAGTGCTTGCATCAATATTGAGCTGGAGGGGATAGCGGGGGTATATACGACCAAATCCAGGTTTTCCGGAATAAGGGCCGGACGGTCTTCAAAGTGGATATCCATCCCCATTGCCTGCAGCTGCTTCGTAATCCTGCCAGGGTTACGGTCGTAGCCACTGATGTGCGCCCCCTGCTGATGGAACCAGCGAGCCAGGGCACTCATTCCGATGCCTCCGATTCCGAGGAAGTGCACTTTATTTATATTCTGAAGGCTTTTCATTTCTTTTCGGCCTTTCGTTTTGTGATCATCTCCAGGGCAATTGCAGCAATCTTATCATCGGCATCCCTGATGGCATCACGCGAGATATTTTTCTCCAGTTCCCGCAGGCTTGATTCCTTATGCAGTGTACTCAGGATTTTGTTTCCGAGTAATTCAGGGGCGTCTGCATCTTCCACCATCAGCGCCGCTTCTTTTCCTACCAGGGCCAGGGCATTTTTTCTTTGATGGTCCTCAGTTACATTGGGTGAGGGCACCAGGATACAGGCTTTGCCTGCAGCGGCCAGTTCGGCGATGGCCATCGCACCGGCGCGGGAAACGATCAGGTTTGCCAGGCTGTAAGCCAAATCCATACGATGGATGAAGGGAGTGATGTAGACCCCTTTTCCGGCGTAGATTTCATTCAATTTTTCGGCGCGGGCGGCATATGACTGGCCGCATTGCCAGATAATCTGTATTCCCGACTGCAAGAGCTTTTCCAGGTCTTTTTCCATCACCCTGTTGAGTGTCAGGGCACCGAGGCTTCCTCCGGTGACCAGCAGGATTGGACGATGGGGATCGAGTCCGAAGAATGCGGCCGCATCATCTTTTTTTTCCCTGGACGGGAGCACGGAATGCCTCACCGGATTCCCGGTTAGATGAAGCCTGTCATCAGGGAAGTAGCGCTGCATTCCTTCGTAAGCCACACAAATGGCATCGGCTCTTTTACTGAGGATGCGATTTGCGATGCCCGGGAAGGCGTTTTGTTCCTGAATCAGAATCGGAATGCCACGGCCTGAAGCTACCCAGAGGGCCGGAGCACTGGCATAACCTCCCACCCCGATGGCAATATCCGGCCGGAATCGGCGCAGAATGCTGCGTGCAGCGATCAGGCTGGAGATGACCTTGAGAGGGAATAACAGGTTTCTGAAACTCAACTTCCGTTGCAGCCCGCTGATCCAAAGTCCTTTGATAGGATAGCCTGCTGCCGGTACCTTCTCCATCTCCATCTTCCCTCTGGCCCCAACGAAAAGGAAATCTGCCGACGGTTCACGGCGCCGGATCGCCTCTGCAATGGCCAGGGCAGGGAATATATGACCACCCGTCCCCCCTCCGCTGATGAGTATGCTAAGACGTTTCTGCATCGCTGACGGGGTTTTGGTTTAATTCAATCTGTCGGGAAATGCTTAGCAGTATGCCAATGGACACACTGGTAAACAGGATGGATGTGCCTCCCATACTAACCAGAGGCAGGGGCTGGCCGGTGACGGGAAAGAGGTTCACAGCCACAGCCATATTAACAAAGGCCTGAAAAACAATACTGAAAGTCAATCCGAAGGCCACCAGGCCGGCAAATTGTGTAGGGCTTTTCAGGGTGATTCTGACTCCCCTGAAGAGCAGGATGAGGTAGAGCAGGATGACTACTCCTGCGCCGATCAGGCCATATTCTTCTATGATGATGGCAAAAATGAAATCGGAATACGGATGCGGCAGGAAATTCCGCTGGCTGCTGTTGCCCGGTGCTTTACCGAATACGCCCCCTGTAGCAATGGCGATCTTCGCCTGTTCCACCTGGTAATTGTCTTCCTCGTCTCCCTGAACAAAATGTTCAATTCGGGCTTTCCAGGTGCCAAAGCGTCCCTGGCTTTCGGTCTGAAGAAGAAAGAAGACAAAAATACTGAGGATGGCTACAGCGATTCCACCGGTAGCCAATAAGTGTTTCAGGCTGACCTTACCGATGTACATCATTACGGTGCAGCTCAGAAAAAGCAGTGCAGCGGTGGAAAAGTTGGCAGGAAGAATGAGCAGGCAAACAGCCATTACAGGGATTAGAATATGCACAAATCCGTTTCGGAAGTCTTTGATGACTTCCTCTCGTTTGGTAATCATCCTGGCGGTAAACAGGATCAGGACGACCTTAGCCAGATCGGAGGTTTGAAAGCTGATATTGACCACCGGCAACATCAACCAGCGGCTGGCCTCATTCAGCCGTGTGCCGGCCATCAGTGTCATCAGCAGCAGGGGGATGACCAAAACCATCCCGATCAGGGAGAGTCTGGCAAAAATGTGATAAGGAATGCGGTGTGTCAGCACCATAAGTGCCAGTCCAACCAGCAAGATGATTGTATGACGGACCAGATAATGCTCTGTATTTCCGGCCTGTATCCTGTAAGCCAGTGAGGAGCTGGAGGAGTATACGGCCAGTACGCTGAACGCCGACAGCAGGATTACCACCATCCAGATCACTTTATCTCCTTTGATATTTTTCAGCAATTCACTCATTTTTCATTTTACAGTTTCGAGACCGCTTCACTGAACTGGCGTCCCCTGTCTTCATAGCTTTGAAAAAGGTCGAAACTGGCACAGGCAGGCGAAAGCAATACCACATCTCCTTTTGCTCCCAGATAATAGGCTGTGATGACCGCCTCTTCCATCGACTGTGTTTCCACCAGGCGCTCTACCCGGTCGCCAAAGGCAGCCATAATCTTTTGGTTGTCTTTTCCGAGGCAGATTATCGCCTTGACCTTTTTGCCCACCAGGTCGAAGAGCATCGAATAATCATTGCCTTTGTCCATACCCCCGGCGATCCATACCACTGGCTGTTGTATGCTTTCCAGGGCATACCAGGCCGCATTCACATTGGTGGCTTTGGAGTCGTTGATAAACTGAATCCCGTGCACATTGCCTACCCACTCCAGTCGGTGAGGTATCTGCTGGAAGTCGGAGAGGCTCTCCTTGATGCTTTCTTTCCTGATGTCAACCAATCTGGCTGCAATACTGGCTGCCATTGAATTGTACACATTGTGCCGGCCCTGCAGGGCAAGGTTTTCGAGTGTCATAGCAAAGGGTGCTGGTGGTGTATGAATGATCATTTTACTTTTCTTCCATTCCCGGGAATCCTGTTCCAGCCAGGCTCCGTATCCCGCGACTTGCTGTGTCAGGCTGAAGGGATACATTCTGGCTGCCGGGGGAGCGTTTTCTGTTCTTCGGCGAATGGGCGTATCATCCAGATTGAAGATGAAATGGCCATCTGGCTTGACGAGTTGCGAGAGGTGGTATTTGCTTTCCGCGTAGCGGTTGAAGTCGTTCTCATAGCGGTCGAGGTGATCGGGGGTGATGTTCAAGAGGACAGCTGTATCGGTACGGAATTCGAACAATCCGTCAAGCTGAAAGCTGCTTAACTCTATAACCCAGTAATCCGCTGTATTCCGGGCCACTTCTCTTGCAAAGCTGTTGCCCACATTGCCGCAAAGGATGACCTTCTTACCTGCCCGTTGAAGAATATGATAGATCAAATGACAGCTTGTGGTTTTTCCATTGCTGCCGCTGACACAGATGCGGTAGCCGGAGCAATATCTCCCGGCAAATTCCACTTCTGAGATGATGGGGATGCTAAGACGGCGGGCCTCATTGAGCAAGGGCAGGTGGTTGGGGATACCCGGACTTTTGATGATCTCCCGGGCATTCAATACGAGCTCCGGGCTATGGCAGCCTTCTTCATAGGAGACTCCTTCCTGCTCCAGCTCCCTGCGAAAGGATGGGAGGATGGTGCCGGCCTCGGATACCACTGCATTCAATCCCTGCCTGTTCGCCAGGAGGGCTGCCCCGGTACCGCTTTCGCCAGCGCCCAATATGACTGTAGCCCCTTTCATTATCTTATCTTGAGCGTTACCACGGTAAAGACGGCGAGCATAATGCCCACAATCAGAAACCGCATTACGATTTTGGGTTCTTTGTATCCTTTCAAATGAAAGTGATGATGCAAGGGAGCCATTCGGAAGATGCGGCGCCCTTCACCATATTTCTTCCGGGTGTATTTAAACCAACCCACCTGCAGAATCACCGACAGGCTTTCAGCCAGGAAAACCCCGCAAAGAATAGGGATCAGCAATTCTTTCCGGATAATGATGGCAAAAACCCCGATAATGCCACCCAGGGCCAGACTACCCGTATCACCCATAAAAACCTGGGCGGGAAAAGAGTTGTACCAGAGAAATCCTATGCAGGCACCCACAAAAGCCCCGATATAAATGGCCAGTTCGCCCGTATCGGGGATATACATTATGTTAAGATAATTGGCGAAAATCACGTTGCCCGATACATAGGCCAGAATCCCAAGGGTTACCCCGATTATTGCAGAGGTTCCGGTGGCCAGGCCATCCATCCCGTCGGTGAGATTGGCGCCATTACTCACAGCAGTGATGATCAGGATTACGATCGGAATATAGATCAGCCAGGCCCATTGGGTCGCATTCTTTCCCAACCAGCCGATCAGGACAGCATAATCAAATTCGTTGTTTTTTACAAAGGGGATGGTGGTCTTGGTCGACTTGACCAAATCTTTTGAGAAGACTGCTCCCGGATCATTGCTTATCTTTTCACTGGAAAGGGAGATGGTTTCCGTGGATACTTTCTCCCGGATGACCACATTGGGATTTAAGTAGAGGGTTAAGCCGATGACCAATCCAAGGATAATCTGTCCGAGAATTTTGAATTTTCCTGCAAGGCCTTTTTTGTTTTTGCGGAATACTTTGATGTAATCATCCAGGAACCCAATCATTCCCAGCCAAACTGTAGTAAAGAGGATGAGAATGATGTATATATTGTCAAGGCGGGCAAAGAGCAGGGTAGGCAGGATGATGCCACCCAGGATGATCAGCCCTCCCATTGTGGGGGTTCCTTCTTTCTCTTTCTGTCCTTCCAAGCCCAGATCCCTGACGGTTTCTCCTACCTGTTTGTGGCGCAGAAAATCGATCAGGCGGCGGCCAAACAGCAAAGTGATGACCAGAGACACAATAATGGCCATAGCTGTGCGGAAAGAGATATACTGAAACACTCCTGCGCCGGGGATGTCAAAGTACTGATCCAGATATGCGAATAAGTAATACAGCATTTTTCAATTATTTATTCGGTTTCCCGCAGGGCTTCCGCCACTACTTCTTTATCGTCGAAGGGATGTTTCACCCCCATTATTTCCTGATATTTCTCGTGCCCTTTGCCGGCAATCAGCAAAACATCTCCGGGCTCTGCCAGCACACAGGCAGTGCGGATGGCTTCTTTCCTGTCTTCGATCACCAGCACTTTTTTCTTGTGGTGGGGCTGCACTCCCTCCAGCATATCGCTGAGGATTTTTCCCGCCTCTTCCGACCTGGGGTTGTCAGAGGTTAGGATGACTCTGTTACTGAGACTTACGGCTATGGACGCCATAAGCGGCCGTTTGCTTTTATCGCGGTCACCGCCGGCGCCCACTACTGTGATCAGGTTTTTGTTTCCATCCCTTATGTCATTAATCGTTTCCAGCACATTCTTCAGCGCATCCGGGCTGTGTGCATAATCGATGATGGCTGTCCTGTTCTGCGCATCCCTGACATATTCAAAGCGGCCTTCTGCGGGCCCCAGGGTACTAAGGGTCGGGAGCACCTCCTCCAGGTCCATTCCCAGCTCAAGGCATACAGCACAGACAGCCAAAAGATTGTAGGCGTTGAACTGCCCTACCAGGGGTGTCCACACTTCCTTACCATACAATTGCAATTGCATTCCGGCAAAGCTTTTTTCCAGAATCTTACCCTTGTAGAATGCCCCCTTGCGTAAGGAATAGGTACGGATCCGTGCCTGGGTGTTCTGCAGCATCACCAGCCCGTTTTTATCATCAGCATTGATCAGTGCGAAAGCATCGCGGGACAGCTGATCAAAAAAGGCTTTCTTAGCCTGCAGGTACGCCTTGAAGGTCTTGTGGTAGTCGAGGTGGTCGTGCGTCAGGTTGGTGAAAACGCCTCCATTGAAGTAAACTCCCGCAATGCGCTGCTGATCCACAGCGTGCGAACTGACCTCCATAAAGGCGTAGGTGCAAGCCTGATGCTTCATTTCTGCCAGCAGGCGATGGAGGCTGATTACATCAGGGGTGGTATGGGTGGCGGGGATTTCTTTATCGAGAATGAAGTTGGAGATAGTGGAAATGAGGCCTGTGGGATAGCCCATCCGCATAAAGGCACGATAGAGTAGGCTGGCGGTGGTGGTTTTTCCATTGGTGCCTGTAATGCCTACCAGGCGAATTTGTTCCGAAGGATGATCGTAGTAGTTGTCGGCAATGATTCCCAGTGATTTACGCACATCCCTGACCTGGATATAGGTAACCTCATCGTTCAGGCTTTCAGGGAGTGTTTCACAGAGCACCGCTGTGGCTCCCTGTTTTTCGGCCGCCCCGATAAAACGATGGCCATCCACACGGCTTCCCGGCGCTGCGGCAAAAAGGCTGTCAGCCTTTACCTCGCGTGAGTCCAGGTGCAGCGAAACAATCTCCCGGTCCGTCTTACCCCGGATGGCTGTGATCCCGGCTTTGTATAATATGTCCTGCAGTTTCTTTGGCATCAGGATAAATCAAGGACAATGGAAGCGCCCCTCGTAATGGGGCTTCCCGGTTCTACAGATTGTTTTTTCACTGCACCTGCTCCCCTGACGGAGACCTGCAGGCCCAGGCTTTCCAGAATATAAATGGCATCTTTCGCATTCATCCAGAGCACGTTAGGTACAATTCCTTCTTTCACGAGGCGGGGAAGGAATTCCACTCCCTCTTCCCGGTAGAGGGGGATTACCCATTCCGAGGAGTGCTCCGAAACCCGGGGGGTAGAGCCGAGATAGCTGCACAGGGCGTGCAGATCATCGGTATGCCCCCCGAGCGCAATCGGAGCGGAGCCTGAGAAAAGGAGGGAATCTTGGGTATCTTGAATGTCCAGCCTGGTAGCATAGACTTTATCAGCAATATCTCTAAATACCGGGGCTGCTACCGAAGCACCGTAGATGTAACCCTGTCGTGGACCATCAATCACTACGATACAGGAATACCTGGGTGCATCTGCAGGAAAGTAACCTACAAAAGAGGCCCGGTAATCTTGTTTGTTGTATCCTCCTTCTTTACGCGCGATTTGCGCCGTACCGGTTTTTCCTGCGATGCGATAGACGGTCCGGCTAAGCTCTTTGGCAGTCCCATTTTCTACTACTCCTTCCAGCAGGATGCGTGCTTTGGCAAGGTTGGCTGAAGAGGCGATGGAGGGATGCAGAATAACAGGATCGTGGCGACGTACCAATTGTCCGCCGCGCCTGACTTCCCTGACAAATTGGGGTTTGACCATCACACCATCGTTGGCGATCGCGTTATAAAAGGCCAGGATTTGCATAGGGGTGAAGGCCACTTCATACCCGATAGATATCCAGGGAAGGCTCAGTCCGCTCCAGCTTTTATCCCGGGTGTCTTTGAGCTGAGCTTGTCCTTCACCCGGGATTTCAATACCCAGGGTTTGTCCCAGACCCATCTTACGCAGTCCGTCTATAAAAGCTTGTGGTTGTGCGCTATATGCTTCACTAATGATTTGTGAAATGCCGACATTGGATGAGAGTTCGAAAGCCTCCTGCACGCTGATCATTCCGTATCCCCCTTCGTGGGCATCCTTCATTGTCTTGCCGTAATACTGCACCTTGCCCTCCCGGGTATCTACGGTTTCATCTAAGTCTATCTTCCTGTCTTCCAGGGCTACCATTAAGGAAGCCAGTTTAAAAGTGGAGCCCGGTTCGGCACTTTCTCCCACCGCATAATTGTACCTCTCTTCATAGACCCCTTCGCGGATTCTTTCCAGATTTGCGATGGCTACCACATAGCCGGTGTTCACTTCCATCAATACTGCACAGCCGTGGTCTGCATCGTGTCGTTGCAGATGTTGCAGGAGGGAGTGTTCGGCAACATCCTGAATATTGACGTCAATGTGGGTTACAATGTCATTCCCGTCCTGAGGTTCAATCTCATTGTCTTCGTTTACCGGAATCCAAACATTATTATTAATGCGTCGCTTGAGCCTTCTCCCGCTCACCCCTGCCAGTTCTTCCCGGTATGCCCCTTCCAGCCCCACGTGATAGCCTTCCCGGTCAAAGCCGATGGTTCTTGCGGCCAGGATGCGAAAAGGCTTTTCCCTTCTGTTCTTCTGAATGGCGATCAGCCCTCCTCCGTATCGGCCTCTTTTCAGGATAGGGAAGGAGCGAAGGCTTTTCAACTCAGGATAGCTCACATTTCGCCGAAGCAGGTAATAGCGTTCACCTGAGCGGCGGGCATTGGTCAGTGCTGCACGGTATTCGAAGGCCGATTTATCTTGGAACAATACTGAGAGCTGGGTGCTGAGGCTGTCAATCTTCTGAAAGAAGAGCGCATCGGGAATGACAGAGGGACTCAGATCGAGGCGGATCTCAAAGATGGGTATAGAAGTGGAGAGGAGGCTGCCATCTGAAGCGTAGATATTCCCCCGGTTTTCTTCGATCTCAAAATATTTCAGTGTCATTTCCTTAGCCAGGGCCTCGTAGCGTTCTTTATCCCTGATCTGAATATGCAGGATCCGGATGAGCACGGCCATCGCCAGGCCTGCCGTAAGCAGGTATATCAGATAGATGCGTGATGGTATATAGTGCTCGCCTGCCATCTTATTTCTTCTTTTCTTCGATGCGTATTTTGACCGGAGGCACACGGGATTCACGCAGGCCTCTGTCTTCCAGTCTGCGGGCCACTTCGCTTTGCTTGCTTTCGTGCATCAGCCTGGAGCGGTTGGTCACGAATTCATAGCGGAGTTCTTTCAATTCTTTCCTGAGATGGTAGCTCTTCATAATGGTCTTCTCCGCGTAATAGGTATTGGCGATATAGAGCAGGGCGATGCCCCCCAGAAATCCGAGAAAAGGGAGAGAGGAAACCACACGATGACGGGTCAGGATGCTTCCTCCAAGGATAGACGAAAGGATGCGGGCGGTCAGGGAAATGGCTTTCATTTTCTCCTGCTGCTTTTCATTGCTTCGGGGGATCTTATTTTGTCTTACCTCATTCATTGCTGTTTTCTCGCTTTTTCTCAGCTGCACGCAGTTTTGCGCTGCGTACCCGTGGATTTTCCTTCGCCTCCTGCGCATCCACTTGAATAGCCTTGCGTTGGATCAGCCGGAAGGGGCCGGCATCTCGCCCGAAAAAATCTTTTTGCACGATACCATCGAGGCGGCCACTGCGCAGAAAGTGTTTGACTGGCCTGTCCTCCAGGGAATGGTAGGTGATGATGACCACCCTCCCTCCCGGTCGCAAGGATGCAGGGAGCTGTAAAAGCATTTCCTCCAGAACCTGCATTTCTTCGTTTATATGGATACGCAGGGCTTGAAAGACTTTGGCCAGGTACTGGTTTTCTTTTCCCCTGGGTGCCAGTGGCAGGCAGGCTTCCCGGAGGTCGGTGGTGGTTCTTATGGGCTTGCTGTTTTGACGGTGAAGGAGGGTTTCAGCCAGTCTGAAGGCATTGTGGATTTCCCCGAACCTGCTCAGTATCCCGCTGAGGGTTTCGATGTTTGTTTCTGCCAGGAAGGATGCAGCAGGGCGACCTGCCCGGGGATTCATTCGCATATCCAGGGGGCCTTCAAAGCGGGTTGAAAACCCCCTTTCTGCCTGGTCGAACTGATGTGAGCTGACCCCCAGGTCGGCTATGATGCCATCCACAGGCCAGGCCTGATGGTACTTCAGGAAGTTGGAAAAGAAGCGGAAGTTTTCCGGGACGAAGGTCAGACGTGGATCGTCGGGCAGGTTGGCAAGGGCGTCGGGGTCCTGATCGAAGGCCAGCAGGCGCCCTTTTTCCATCTTCTCCAGGATTGCCCGGGCGTGCCCACCCCCACCGAAGGTGAGGTCGACATAGATGCCTTCCGGACGGATGTCCAGAAGAGAAAGGGATATGTCCAGAAGTGCCGGTCTATGGTACATCACCTTGCGCCTTTTCCTGATTTCCCAAAGGGCCCATCACCTCTTCGGCAAGCGAGGAAAAATCATCAGACGCAACGTGCAGAAGCTCATCATACAGCTTCTTGTTCCATACTTCAATGCGGTCTCCGTGGGCGAAAAGGACCAGGTCCTTGTCTGCATCAGCATATTCAAGCAATGCCCTGGGGAAGAGCAGGCGGCCAGCACCGTCAAGCTGCAATTCCGTTGCGCCGCGATAGAAGTAACGGATGAAATCCCTGTTTTTCTTCACATAAGGATTCAGTCTGTTAATCTCCTCGCTGATCTTGTTCCAGATATTTTCCGGATAGAGGATCAGGCATTTTTCGAAACCACGGTTAATGACATACTTCCCTTCGGAGCCCTCCGGCATCTGTTTCTTCAGACCCGATGGCAGCATAATGCGACCTTTCGCATCCAGCTTACATTCATATTCTCCGATTAGGTTAATCATTCACTCAGGCTTCAAGGCGTAAATATACTACACGTTTTACCACTTTCTACCACTTTCTACCACTTTGTTGATAAAAAGTCGTGTTTATTACGAAAACCACTCCATTTGGTTGCACTAAAATCTTGATCAGATTGGCATTAATATGTGTGAGTATGGTGGGAGTTCTTTGGCATTATTAACAAGTGCCGGAAATACAGAATGCGGCGAAGCCATTCATAAAGCTGGATATTTGTTTATCTTTGAATGCTTCACAGAAGGGGTGAAAGCGTTATGCAGCAAGAAACAGGAAAGCCGGAGACGAGCAGAAAACTGGTGGATATCAGAAGTGTGATCGCGAGCAAGAACCCGCGTTTGTTGCGGCTGATCCCCCCTTTCATCATTCGTTACCTGAAGCGTATCCTTCACGAACAGAAAGTCAATGAGGTACTCAATCGCCTTGAAAAGGTGGAGGGCTTGGAGTTTATTGCAGCTGTGCTGGAAGAATTCGGGGCGGTGATCAAGGTGGAAGGGATAGACAATATTCCGAAAGAAGGAAAGGCCATCATTCTGTCCAATCATCCTCTGGGCGGCTTGGACGGCCTGGCTTTGATGCACGTGGTGGGGCAGATACGGCGGGATATTATCTTTCCGGTGAATGACCTGCTGATGAACATACCCAACTTACAGGGTCTTTTCATTCCAATCAACAAACACGGTAGCAATGCAGCCAATGTCCGCATCTTTGATGAGTCCTTCGCTTCCGATAAGCTGCTGCTGTATTTCCCTGCCGGATTGTGCTCCAGGAAACAGGGTGGTCAAATCATCGATCTGGATTGGAAAAAGGGCATCATTTCTCGTGCAAGACGTTATCAGCGCGATGTCATCCCGGCTCATATTTCCGGAAGGAACTCCGCTTTTTTTTACAACCTGGCCAATTTTCGGAAGAGGGCAGGCATAGGCACCAATATTGAAATGTTGTACCTTGTGGATGAAATGGTGAAGCAGAAAAACAAGGAAATTGTGATTACCTTCGGCAAAGTGGTTCCCCATAGTGTTTTTGACCGTTCCATCAGGGATGCCGAATGGGCTGCCCTCATCCGGGAGCATACCTATAAGCTTGCTGAGGATAAAGATGTTGAGTTTCACCTAAATGTGAAAGCAAAGTCAGAATGAAAGAGTTGATCCCCCCCATAGCAAGGCAAAAGCTCCGGGAAGAGCTTACTCCTGATACTTTCGTGAGAAAGACCAACAACGGGAGCAATGAGATCCATATCCTGGATCATTACTCCGCTCCAACAGTACTACAGGAAATTGGGCGCCTCAGGGAGCTTTCCTTTCGTCTGGCAGGCGGAGGTACCGGAAAAGAAGTAGATCTGGACAAGTTTGACCTGATGGAAAAGCCATTCCGCCAACTCATTGTCTGGAGTCCCCGTGAACAGGAAATCATCGGGGGTTACCGCTTTATCCTGTGCAGTGAGCTTGAGAATCAGGATGGAGAAATACAGAGTCCTACCGGACGCCTTTTCCGCATCAGCCCTGAATTTGTGCGTGATATTATGCCCCTGACTATTGAGCTGGGCCGTTCCTTTGTTCAGCCGGCTTACCAGCCACAGCAGAATCTTCGGGGTGGGATGTATTCTCTGGATAATCTCTGGGACGGACTGGGTTCCCTGGTAGTGGATTTTCCTCATATTCAGTATTTCTTCGGGAAGATCACGATGTATCCTCACTTCAATACCCGGGCCCGTGACCTCATCCTGCATTTCCTGAGCAAACATTTTCCCTCTCCGGAAGGCTGGGTTGTGCCATACGATCCACTTAGCCCTGGAATCCCTGAAAATGAGTTGAATGCATTGCTGCCCTTTGTTGATTATGAGCAGGACTACAAGCATTTGATCAAGTCGGTTAGGGCTTTGGGTGAATCGATTCCCCCCCTGGTCAACGCCTATATGAACCTGAGTGCCTCAATGCGGGTCTTTGGCACCAGCATCAATACTCATTTTGGGGATGTGGAAGAAACAGGCATCTTACTGACGATTCCGGATATATATCCGCAAAAAATTGAACGGCACATCAGCACCTATCATCCAAAAGTACAGGGATGATCATACGTAAGGCTGATTTTATAAAAAGTGCCACCAATGTAGCGGGCTGTCCTGAACCTGTCTATCCTGAGTACGCCTTTATCGGCAGAAGCAATGTGGGCAAATCCAGTCTGATCAATATGCTCACCCTGCGTAAGGGTTTAGCCAGGATCAGCAGTACTCCCGGGAAGACTCAGTTGATGAGCCATTTTCTGATCAATGAGGAATGGTACCTGGTTGATCTTCCTGGATACGGCTACGCCCGCCGCTCAAAGAAAGCCCGGGCCTCCTGGGAAATAATGATCCGGAATTATCTGACCCAGCGTACTTCCCTGGTGATGGTTTTTCTTCTCATCGACAGCCGTATACCTCCTCAGGAAATGGACCTGGAATTTATGCAGTGGATGGCAGAAAAGGAAGTGCCCTTTATTCTGCTCTTTACCAAGACAGACAAAATTTCCGCCAAGGTACTGTCTCAAAACCTGAAAGAGTATAAGGCTGAATTACTGGAGCGCTGGGACGAAGCTCCCTCAGCCATCCTCACTTCCTCCCGCAGTCAGAAAGGCAGGGAGGAGGTTTTGCAGCTGATTGAAGGCCTGAACAGCAATTTCGCAGCTCAGGGTTCAGGCAAGTTCAATCAGTAAATGTTTCTTGGGGACCCTTTCTCCCTCCTTCACATAAACACCTTTCACCACACCCGTCAAAGGAGAAGCCACATCGTTCTTCATTTTCATTGCCTCCAGGATCAGGAGGCGTTCGCCTTCTTTCACCTTGCTTCCCTCTTTCACTTCCAGCTTCACTATGGTACCGGGAATCACTGCGATAACCTTTTTCGGATTGACTGGTTCGTAAGGTTTTCTGAGGTCAAATTTCTTATTGAAGGTAGTGCGATATCTTTCTCCATCAATCTCCAGCGTTTTGTAGCGGGTTACATTGCTTTCGTTTTCCATCATAAGAGGGTTTTAATTGAACGACTGAATGAAGGCCACATCAGAATGGAGGAATCCCGTGTTTCTTGTTCGGGCGTGTCACTGTTTTATTGGCAGAAATATCCAGGGCGTGAACCACAAAGGAGCGGGTGTCTGCCGGCTCAATCACTGCATCTACATAGCCGTAGGCTGCTGCAACGTATGGGTTGGCAAACTTTTTCTTATACTCTTTGATTTTCTGTTTGCGCATTGCATCCGGGTTTTCCGCATTCTTGATCTCATTGCGGAAGATGATGTTGGCGGCACCTTCAGGCCCCATCACTGCGATCTCGGCTACCGGCCAGGCGAATACAAAGTCGGCTTTAAGATGACTGGAACACATTGCAATATAGCCCCCGCCGTATGCTTTTCTGAGGATGACGGTGATTTTGGGTACGGTGGCTTCGGAATAGGCATACAAGACCTTCGCTCCGTGCCGGATCACCCCGGCGTGTTCCTGATCCACACCCGGGAGGTAACCGGGAAGATCGACCAGGGTAACCAGGGGAATATTGAAGGCATTGCAGAAGCGGATGAAGCGGGCTGCCTTATCAGAAGAGTCCACATCCAGCACACCGGCCAGCACCAGGGGCTGGTTGGCCACAAATCCAACGGTTTTCCCTTCCATCCTGGAGAACCCGATGACCATATTCTCCGCAAAGAGTTCCATCACTTCGAGAAACTCGGAATCGTCGGAAATAGCCCGGATCACATCTCTTACGTCATAAGGCTGGCGAGGGTCGGTGGGGATAATATTGTCAATTTTATATGACCTGGACTTGGGGGGCTTTTTGGGGAAAGGTTCAGCTTTCTTTTCGTTGTTCCAGGGAATGAAACTCATCAGCTCTTTGATCTGGCTGAAGCATTCTTCCTCGCTCATTGCAAAGAAGTGTGCATTTCCGGTGATTTCAGAATGTACACGGGCTCCACCCAGGTCTTCCATACTGATCTCTTCTCCCAATACAGTCTTGATGACTTCGGGCCCGGTGATAAACATCTTAGAAATCTTGTCCACCACAAATACAAAATCGGTCAGGGCAGGGGAGTAGACCGCTCCACCGGCACAGGGACCCAGGATGACACTGATTTGGGGAATAACTCCACTGGCCTGGGTGTTGCGATAGAATATCTCTCCGTATCCGGCAAGAGAATTTACGCCTTCCTGGATGCGCGCTCCTCCACTGTCATTAATCCCGATCAGGGGAACTTTCAGTTTCATTGCGTGATCCATAATCTTGCAGATCTTCTTGGAGTGCATCCACCCCAGAGATCCCCCTGCAACAGTAAAGTCCTGAGCATAAATACAGACAGGATAACCGTTGATGGTACCGGTACCGGTTATGACTCCATCACCCGGAAGGTATTTCTTATCCATATCGAAATCCTTCGCCGCGTGCTCCACAAAGAGGTCGTATTCGTGAAAAGACTTGGGGTCGAGCAGGGAAATGATCCTTTCCCTTGCAGTCATCTTTCCGCCCTCTTTCTGTTTCTGAATTGCCTGCTGGCCGCCACCCTGGAGTGCACCGCGCATTCGCTTCTTCAGGTCACTGGTTTTCTGTTTTAGAGACATAGGTTCTGGTTTTGGTTCGACCAATTCTGCCGCATAAAAGCCGGGCAAACATACAAAAATAAGGAATATCCTGATTTCTTTCGCCACCGGTCCCCTCGACTACGCTCGGGGCCCGCCATATTGCCACCGGTCCCCCCGACTACGCTCGGGGCCACTCTCTTCCAATGAAGTATTTGCATATTATTGCAGTTCATTCAAAACCTGCTTTATGCATATCGAAGCCCTACGCGACTATTGTATTTCCAAAGCAGCGGTCACAGAAGAATTCCCTTTTGACGAAGTGACCCTTGTCTTTAAGGTAGCCGGAAAAATGTTTGCACTTGTTCCCACCGACAAACCCGACCTGCGCATCAGCCTCAAGTGCGAACCTGACCGGGCCATTTCCCTGCGCGAGCATTATCCGGCGATCATCCCAGCCTACCATATGAATAAGCAGCATTGGAATGCATTGATGATAGATCAGGGACTTCCGGATAAGTTGGTTTATGAGCTGATCGACCTGAGTTATATGCTGGTGGTTCAGTCCCTGCCGAAAAAGCGGAGGGAGGAAGCCGGCCTGGATTAGAAAAAAGCCCCGCGCTGGCGGGGCTTCACTTGCGGCTTCTGAGCTTATTCCTTCCCTACAAAAAACGTGATCGTTTTCTCAGATTCATTGCCCAGCTTATCAATGGCTTTAATGACAACAGTGTATTCCTTTTGTTCCTGGAAGCGATCCAACTCTGACACATCCAGGGTGTAAGGACTGGAATAATCCACGAAAGCGGCTCCATTCATACTGTACTGGATCTTTCCTGTTCCCACCTTTTTATCGGTGGCACCGATGTACAGACGCGTATAATTGGGATATACATCCAGCCCGTTTGAGGTCTTCCCTATCGGTTTGATGCTGAAGTTGGCATAGATCACAGGGGGGGTATTATCCACATATACCTCGCTCGACTTTTCGGTTTCCTTATTGTTAACATTGTCTGTTGTGGTGAAAGAGATTTTGCGCATTCCCTCCTTTGCCAGGGTGAAGGGGGCATTATAGGTACTGCTTCCTGCCCCATCTATGATGTAGTTGGTCGTTTTCACCCCTGACTCTGCATCCCGCGGAGTCAACGTTACCCTGGTGTTGGAGGTGACAAAGAGAGTGTCGCGGTCAAAGAACTGCGGACTGCCATAGCTGATGGCAGTGGTTGGGGCCACATTGTCCATATAAACCCTGAGGTTTTTATTTGCGGCGCGGTTGGTAACCTGGTCGGTGGCCCAGTATGCAACATTGTGGGTGCCCTTGCGGTCTGGGATAGGGAAATCCTGGCCGAAAGTCTGCTCGCCACCCCCGTCTATGCGGTAAAGGATATCTTCCACTCCGGCTTTGTTGTCGGTGGCACTCAGGTTGATCTTTGTTCTGTTGCTTACATAAGTGTAGGTTCCCTGATACTGATCGCCTCTGATCTCATAACTTACAACAGGAGGGGTCTTATCCAGATAGAATTTATAGGCATTCCTGGATTCTGTATTGTCCACATTATCTACAGAATAGTAATACAGGGTATGGTCACCATCGGTCAACCAGGCAAGGCCGAGTACACTTGCGTACCGTCTTTCCGTGCCATCGTCGAAGGCATAATTGGTATTTCTTACCCCGGCAAGATTATCAGTAGAGGAAAGGGAGATTGTGGCTTTGGGCGAAAGAATATCCTGTTTTTTCGGGGAAGTGGTGGCATAAGTGGTTTTTGGTGCACTTAGATCCACCACGAATTCTCTTACATTGGGATTCTCGGCATTACCGGTGAAGTCGGCGGCATAATACTGCAGGAACTGCTGCCCTTCCTTGTTCATACTCAGTGAAGCATTGTATTTCTGGTAAGCTTCTTTATTGATGGAATAATAGGTCTGCTCCACCCCTGAGACCGCATCTTTACTTGTCAGACTCACTGTGAGGTTTTTTCCGTAATAGATAGTATTGCCGGATGTGTAGCGCGGAGCTCCGGTGAAAGAAGAAGAGGTGGATGGGGCAATCCCATCGGCATATACTTCAAATATGATATCCCTCACCGGTACCACATTCTGACGGGTTTCCGGATCTACAGCAGAAGGTGTTCTTATGGTATTCAGTCCTTCTGTATCCAGATAGAATGGATTGGCGTACGCATTTGTGGCCTCACTTTCCAGCTTAATCCCATCCTTTATATCCGGTGTTACGGATAAGAAGAGATACACAGGCAGCTCTTTGTTAATGTAGAGCTTTCCATCGGGTGCTGTGTAGCGGCGTTTTTCGTGCTTGAGCATTTGCTGGGCAGGAAGGGTAATCACGATCCCCAGCAAAAGGATGAGCAGGCTTGTCTTTTTCATTGAGGTATGCAGGTTTTGGTTGGTTCAGGCTTTGGAAAAGCAATAATAAGCAAGTTGAGGGGATTTTGCAAAATTTGCTTTTCATTTTATTCTGCTGCCGGATCTCCTTAAGCTGCCGTATCTTGCAGCCGGTTTTTATATCCCTTGCAATGATAGACAAACGCAAGCTTTATTATTTGATGGGACCTCAGCTAAGGCGATGGGCAAGAAGGGTGTATTATTATCCGGCCGATCTGCGGGATACCCTGAGCGGACGCCGTGATCCGATGATTCCACCCAGGGGAAGGGTTTTTATCGGCTATGGTGATTTTCGGCAGCAGGGAGAACGACTGATGCAACAATTAATCGATTATGCCGGATTGAAGCCCTACCACAGGGTATTGGATATAGGATGCGGTATCGGGCGTTTGGCTGTCCCTCTGACTGGCTACCTGAACGACGAAGGCTCCTATGAAGGCTTTGATATTGTCCGTTCAGCCATCCAATGGTGCAAAAAAAAAATATCCTCAGCCCACCCGCGCTTTCAATTCAGGCATATCCATTTGAGAAATGACCTGTACAACCTTCAAACCCGTAACAAGGCCAGCCACTTCGCTTTTCCTTATGAGTCAGGGCAGTTTGATGTTGTCTTTCTGTTTTCGGTTTTTACCCATATGCTTCCTGAGGATGTGGAAAATTACCTGGGAGAGATCGCCCGTGTGCTGAAACCGGGCGGAAGATGTCTGTCTACCTTTTTTGTTATGAATGAAGAAACGAAGCAAAGGATGGATGCCTTTGAGGGTTTGAAGTTTGTCCACGACAAGGGGGATTATCTGCTGATGGATCCTAAAGTAAAGGAAGCCAATGTGGCCTATCGTGAAAAGCCGCTGCTTCAAAGCATCCATAATCAGGGACTGAAGCTTGAAAGCATCCATTATGGCTACTGGTCGGGGAGGAAAAAAGAAGACTGCGTGGATTTTCAGGATGTCCTGATCTTTTCCACACAGTCGTAGCATTCGGGCAAATCGGAGTACATCCGTCTTACCGCATTATCTTCGCTATTCCTGGATACAGCACATCAGGTTACGGTCACCATAGGCATCATCGATGCGGGTGACCGGAGTCCAGTATTTATCGCCCTTGCTGCAGCTGAGCGGGAAAGCAGCCTCTTCACGGCTGTATGGAAAGTTCCACTTATCATCGCTGATCATACAAACCGTATGGGGGGCATTCTTCAGCAGGTTATTCTCCCGGTCAGCTTTGCCAGCCTCCATTTGCCTGATTTCCTGACGGATGGAGATCATTGCCTCACAGAACCTGTCCAGTTCTGAAAGGGGTTCGCTCTCGGTGGGTTCCACCATCAGGGTGCCAGGTACCGGAAAGGCCACCGTTGGGGCGTGGAAGCCATAATCCATCAGTCGTTTGGCAATATCGATCACATCCACTCCGGCTGTTCGATGAAACATATTGCAATCGATGATCATTTCGTGGGCATTGAATCCATTTTTTCCTGTGTACAGGATTTCGTAATGCCCTTCGAGTTTTTTCTTCAGATAATTGGCATTGAGTATAGCCATCTTCGTGGCCTCTGTGAGTCCTTCTCCCCCCAGCAGTTTGATGTAGGCATAGGAGATGGTCAGGATGAAAGCACTGCCAAAAGGAGCCGCAGCAATGGCTTTGATCCCCTGCTCTCCGCCAGTGGTCACAACCGGATGGGATGGCAGGAAAGGAACCAGATGCCTGGCCACGCCAATTGGCCCTACTCCCGGCCCGCCACCCCCGTGAGGGATGGCAAAAGTTTTATGAAGATTGAGATGACACACATCGGCACCGATGAGTCCCGGACTGGTTAAACCTACCTGGGCATTCATATTGGCCCCGTCCATATACACCTGTCCACCTGCCTGATGAATAATGTCCATTATCTCACAGATCTCTTCTTCAAACACTCCGTGTGTAGAGGGATAGGTTACCATCAGGGCTGCCAGATTGTCTTTGTGGACTTCCGTTTTCTCGCGCAGGTCGTCCACATCAATATTGCCGGCTTCATCGCATTTCACGATGATCACTTCCATCCCGGCCATCACTGCACTGGCCGGATTGGTGCCGTGGGCCGAGGAGGGGATAAGGCAGATGTTGCGGTGTCCGTTGCCACGACTGCGGTGGAATTCTCTGATCACCATCAGTCCGGTGTATTCTCCGGCGGCACCGGAATTAGGCTGAAAGCTGATTGCTGCAAAATCGGTGATTTCACAAAGGTCTCTCTCGAGTCCTTCGATCAGCTGATGATAGCCTTCTGCCTGATCTGCCGGTACAAAAGGATGGATGCTGCCAAACTCGGGCCAGCTCAGGGCAAACAGCTCTACGGCTGCATTCAGTTTCATTGTACAGCTCCCCAAAGGGATCATCGAACGGTTCAGCGCCAGGTCGCGGTTCTCCAACAACTTCAGGTAGCGCATCATTTCCGTTTCGCTGTGATAAGTATTGAAGACATCCTGTTGCAGGTATTCCGACTGGCGCTGCAGGCCATCAGGAATGCAATTCAGTTTTCCGCATATTTCCGGATCGCAGATAAAACTTGAAAAGGGGGTGTCTGTGGCCATAGCCATCAACTCCAGGATGGCATTGATATGCTCCAGTGTGGTGGTCTCATCGATACTGATCCCGATGGTTTTCGCATCGATGTATCGGAAGTTCATCTCTTTCTTCAAGGCGCCTTCCTTCATCTTTTCCACCATTTCCGCAGAAGGGAAACGGAATTTCAGGGTATCGAAGAAATGCACATTTTCTTCCTGAATCCCGAACTTAAGGGCTTCCTGGCGCAGGACGGAAGCGAGGATATGGATATGCCGGGCGATTTCTTTGAGGCCTTCGGGACCGTGATAGACGGCGTACATCCCGGCCATAGAGGCCAGTAGGGCCTGGGCAGTGCAGATATTGGAAGTGGCTCTTTCCCTTTTGATATGCTGCTCGCGGGTTTGCAGGGCCATCCTGAGTGCAGGATTGCCTTTACGATCCACGGAGATCCCGATGATGCGGCCGGGCAGATGGCGCTTAAAGTCTTCTTTGGCAGCAAAAAAGGCGGCGTGCGGTCCGCCAAATCCCATCGGGATGCCAAAACGTTGTGATGATCCAAGCACGACATCGGCACCCCATTCGCCCGGTGGACTGAGGAGGGTGAGGCTGAGCAGATCGGCTGCCACTGCTACAAAGGCACCCTTTTCTTTGGCTTGTTCCACGATGTTCCGGCGGTCATAAACCTTCCCAAACTGATCCGGAAACTGGATCAGGATGCCAAAGACTTGCTCGTCAATGTGCAGGTTCTCAGGGTCTTCCACAACCAGATCAATGCCCAAAGGCAGGGCGCGGGTTTCCAGAATATCGATGGTTTGCGGAAAGGTGTTTTTTGACACGATAAAACGGTTCGCTCCGGCTTTCACGGCAGCCCTGGACCTTGCCCTGAAAAACATCACCATTGCTTCAGCAGCGGCCGTGCCTTCGTCCAACAGAGAGGCATTGGCCATCGGCAGGGCGGTCAGCTCAGACACCATTGTCTGGAAATTGAGCAAGGCCTCCAGGCGACCCTGGCTGATCTCAGCCTGATAAGGAGTATAGGCAGTATACCAACCCGGATTTTCCAACACATTGCGCTGGATGACACCCGGAAGGATGGTATCATAATAGCCCATCCCGATGAAAGTTTTGTATATCCTGTTCTTTGAGGCGATACCCTTCAAGTGGTGTATGAGTTCGTATTCGTTCATCCCCGGACCGATGTCGAGATCCTTGTAACGCCGAATGTTAACCGGAATAGTCTGGTTGATAAGGGTATCCATAGAAGGAGCGCCAATCCTGTCCAGCATTTCCTGCACCTGGTGGTTGCGCGGTCCATTGTGCCTGCTGATAAAATTGTTGGTGATCATAGAAGGTTTAGTATCTATATTGACTGAATGCGTTTTCGGCGCAAAGATAGCGGAAAAAGAAAGGGAGGAAAGGCAATTTCAAGTCAGTTTTCTTCAGATAAAGTGATGCAGGGCTTCCCAAAGTTTGCAGGTGGGAAGCCCCATAACATTATAAAATGAACCTTCAATCCGGGAGATGCCTGTTAATCCGATCCATTCCTGTATGCCATAGGCCCCGGCTTTATCGTAGGGGGCATATTCATCTACATAACAGGCGATCTCTTCTTCTCGCATTGATTTGAACTGCACAAAGGAGACAGCCTGGAAGCTGTGATGCCTGCGCTTGTCCATTATGCAAACACCGGTAATTACCTGGTGGGTTTTTCCGGAGAGCTTTTTCAGCATTGCAATGGCTTCATTTCGATCTCCGGGCTTATTCAGAATTTCATTCTCCAGCACTACGATGGTATCTGCAGTAATCCAAAGGGCATTGTCAGGGGGAAGGCGTCGGGCATAAGCATCGGCTTTTTCCTTTGCCAGGTGCTCAGCCACTTCACCAGGCGGAAGCCCGGCAGGAACGGCCTCCCCTGTATCCACGGTGTCTGTCTTAAAGTTGAACCCCATCTCTTCCAGCAGTTTTCTGCGTCGGGGGGAAGCAGAGACCAGAATGAGTTCCCTTTTTTCAAATTTTTGCATCAATGTTACAGCCATAGCGCAGCGATCAAACCGAGAACCATTATTCCTTTCAGCGTGGCAGATACCGAGAGTGGATATTTTCTGCGGGAAGCCTCAGGAAAACGAATAAGCAACCACAGCAAAGGTAGGCAAAGCACAGTGGCGGCATACATTGCCAAAGCGGTGTATTGATGCAAGAGCAGCAATGGGATCAGGCCAAGGATGAGCAGAAAGTTCAGCAAGAGCATTGTTCTAAGCACTTTTCTGGCCCGGGCAACACCGATCAGAAGGGGGAGACTGGCATAAGCACAGTATTTGTCCCCGGCAATGTCTTCCAGGTCTTTGGCCTGTTCCCTTGTCAGGGTGGTCAGAAAGGCAAAGACGCCAAAAAACCAAACGGGCCAGGCATACGGACTCTCCCAAAAGGGCAGGTTTCCATACTGAGAATGATAGAGCCAGGCGGGAAGCGCTACGGTACTGCTTACCAGCAGGGCGGTGAGCAGGCTGCCGATCAGCGGCAGGTGCCTGGTTTGGAAGGTGTAAAGATATTCAGTGACAAGGACGACAAGAATAAGCAGGGAGAAGAGGATGTTGTTGAGCAGCAAGCCTGCGGCCAGCGCTATTCCAAGCGTGAGATAAAGCAGCCTTGTTGCTGTCTTTTGGCCTTGTGCCAGACTAAGCTCATTGGTGACCAGCGGACGTTTTCTCCGGTTGATCCGGTCTGCCTGCACATCCCTGAGGTCATTGATCACATACCCCCAGGCTGCGGCCAGGCTTAGACTTGCTGCGGAAACAATCAGGCTAAGATTAGGAATGCTGAAGGAGTGAGCCGGATGCTGGATGTTGTCCATCGCCAGGTAAATCAGCAGAAAACCGAAAAAGATGATGAGCAGGTTCGGCCATCGCATCAGGATGCAAACCTGAAGGGCCTTGCTGAGTGTGGTTTCAGGAAGGGAAAGGAAGTGCCGATCCTGAGGCTTGCTTCCGTGGTTTTTACTGCACTCAAACATCCCAGGAATAGGCTGTTTCATCGAACCATTTATTTTGAACCCTCATCACCTGCTCGATGACATCTCTGACGCAGCCTTTGCCACCGGGCAGAGAGGAGATCATCATAGCCACAGCCTTGATTTCTTCCGATGCATCAGCCGGACAGGTAGCCACGCCTGAGCGCCGCATCAGTTCAAAGTCGGGGATATCGTCTCCCATAAACAAGACTTCCTCATCCCCGAGATGATGCTCTTTCAGGTAGGCCTCATACACCTCCAGTTTATTGCCCACTCCCAGAAAAACATCGTGTACACCCAATACCTCAAAGCGCTTCCTTACACTTTCTGTCTTTCCGCCCGAAATGATGGCCACGCGATATCCTTTCCGAACCGCCTGCCGGATGGCGTATCCATCCCGAACATTGGCCGTGCGTAACAATTCCCCTTCTCTGTCAATGATGATGGTGCCATCCGTGAGTACACCGTCATAGTCAAAGATGAAGGTGGTGATATGGGTGAGTAACTCCTTAATATTCATAGCTTACTTTTCAGGTGGATAACGCTTTTGCAGGGATTGGGTCAGGGTCTCATAGAGTTCACGCAGGGCTGAATGTTCGTGAAGCAGGGCCAGGTGCTGCCGGATGGTTTGCTGGTCTGCTCTTTTCGCCGGACCGGTTTGACGGCTTTGTCCCGGAAAATCAATGGCCAGTTGCGCTGTACGTTCGATCAGGGGATGCAGGAGAGAGAAAGGAAGCTGTGCTTCCTTGCAATAATCTTCAGCGAGTTCAATAATGTGATTGGTGAAATTATTGACCATCACTGCTGCCAGATGGAGTTTCAGGCGTTCTTGCGATGACATTTCCACAACGGTTTGAGCAATTCTATCGGCAAGCCGGTGCAGCACCCTCAGGTCAGCGGGATGCGATGCTTCCAGGAGAAATGGGATATTGGAGGCAGAAAGCAGGGGGCCTCCCCCCAGGGTTTGCAGGGGATAAAGAACCGCTTTGCGATGGGGTGACGCAATGGCATCCAGGGGGGCAGCCCCGGAGGTGTGTACCAGGGGCCCACTGACAGAAGGAACAGCCAGGCTTACTTCAGGTATGGCATCATCAGAGACCGCCAGGAAACAAAACCCGGTCTCCGGGGGGATTGCACCCATATCCTGAATATGCCTGATTCCGTATTGGCTGGCCAGCTTTCCAGACTGATCGGTATTTCGGCCCCAGATGCCCAAGAGCGGGATTTGGTTGTCCCGGAAGGTGCGTATCAGGAAGACCGCCATTCTGCCTGTCCCTAGGATCACTATGCCTGATTCTGGCTGTATCATCACAGCCCAAAATTACACAAAGGAGCAGATTCAGGTCTTTTTTCGTTGAAGACGGCGAACAAAACTCAGCACAAAGCCCAGCAGCATAATGATAGAGCCGGTCCAAAGAATATTTATGTAAGGGAAAATGATGGCTTTTAATACGATAAACTCCATCTGCTCCTGATAAACGCCCAGCATTATCGCTCCGGGGATGTCTGATACTTTTTCAAAACGAAGACCATAGCCCAAATCAGTATCGCTGACAATCCCATTGCCGACCATATCCTTGTGGATGCGGTATTCAGGCAGAAGGGCATATTCCTTTCCTTCGGCATCAATCACCCTGACAAAAGCACGCAGCCACACATTTTCCAGAGTGGCATCCTGTTCCACCACACTGAGCGAATCGACTACGGCAATCATACTTCCGAAAGTTACCGTATCGCCCCGTGCTACTTCAGCCTCCCTGATCTTATCAAAGCGGTCGGGGCTCTGGGGCGAAAGATCTGCATAGCTGATGTATGCGTAAATATCTTTGGTCAGCAAATTGGCAGTGGCAGGGTCATATACATTGCCCATCCGCTCGTTTTCATTGATGTTTGGTGCCAGAGTGAAGGCCTTCTCCCACTCTCCGTTTTTGTTTTCTTTCAGGAAGTCCAGCTCAAAGAAAGTCCGGGAGCCTTCCTTGTATTTGCCTGTATAGCTCACTGCATAAGGCAGCATCGGCATCGTATCCCCTATCACCAGCAATTGGTTTTCTTCATTAGAACCGGCAGCGCTGAGATCAAAACGGGAGGTGTTTTGTGAGATCACGATTTCATTGGAAAAAGTGATCACCACACCTACCAGGAAGAGTGCAAATCCGAAATGCGTGACCATAGCCCCTGATTTGGAAAAGGACCAGCCGGTTCTTTTCCACCAGGCGATCGCACTGACCATAGCAAAATACAGACCGAACAGCATCAGGAGATATCCTCCATACCTGACTTCAAACAGGATGGCCGTAATGATTGTCAGCAGTATTCCGCCAACAAAAGCCGGAAGGACTTTTTTCCAGAGTCCTTTGCTGCGGTTTTGTCCATAGGTGAGATATTGACCAAAGCCGATCAGCAAAGCAATCAATACCGCGTAGGGGAGCTGCCAGCGGTTGTAATAGGCCACCGGATCCAGGGGAGGGGCGATACTGGTGCCGAACATCTGGTTGAACACGGGAATGGAAGTGCTGAAGATGATCTGAAAAGCCGAAAGAATGAGCACCATTGCGCCCACGAACATCCAGAATTCGCGGGAGAGAGTATTCTCTTTCTCTTGCCGGATAAGGCTTTTATAGCGATAGACAAAGAGTCCGATGGAAAGGATAAAGAATGTAATCACAAAGAGGACCAGTTGAAACATCAGGCCGTCGTCCCCGAAGCTGTGTACGGAAGTTTCAGTGAGTATCCCGCTCCGGGTAAGAAAAGAGGCGTACAATACCATCACGTATGCGAAGGTGGTGAAGATGAAAGCGGCCAGATGGCTGAGATTGTGATTGCGGCCGGCAAGGATAAAGTGCAGGGCGGCCAGGATAGTCAGCCAGGGAACCAGGGAGGCGTTCTCTACCGGATCCCAGGCCCAGAAACCACCGAAGGTCAGGGCAATGTAAGCCCAGGCACCCCCAAGCAATAAACCCAGGCCAAGAAAGAAAGCAGAAAAAAGAACCCAGCTGCGGACCTCTTTTACCCAGGCACGGTAGCGCCCGGTCCATAAACCGGCGGTAGCATAAGCAAAGGGGATAAGGATAGAAGCATATCCAACAAACAGGACCGGAGGATGAATGGCCATCCAGTAATTCTCAAGCAAGGGGTTCAGGCCATTTCCATCTGTAATGAAACGCAGGTATTCCGGGTTGGAAAAGAACTCCAGCTCCGCCTCTCTGGCCGTATCACGCAAGAGCACAAACGGATCACCACCTACTTGCAATCCACCAATGTCGGCACCCAATAGCATTGAGGTAAGGAAGACCTGCGCCAGGGCCACAATGGCCATTACCGGGGCTTCCCAGTCTTTCACCGTAAGCAGCAAAACGGCCCCAAGGATGGCCTGGAAAAAGCCCCAGATAAAGAAACTGCCTTCCTGTCCGGCCCAGAAACAGCTGAATAAGAATCGATTGGACATATCCAGAGAGGAGTGTTGCCAAACGTAGCGGTATTCAAAGTGATGGTTAAAGATGAGATAGTAGAGGGAAGCCATTGAGACCAGAAAAAAGAAAACGTGTGCCAGAAAAAAGATGCGTGGCAGCAGGGGTTTCGACAGGCTTTCCTTTTGTCTCACCTTCAGAGCATATAGCAATGCAGACAGCAAGGCAAACAGAAAAGATAAATTGATGGCAAAATGTCCCAGATTGCCAGTGAACAAGTTTTCTCCAATATATTGTATTTCCATTATTATCAGTGTTTTAATGGGTAAGGGTGAAAATAGTATTCGCCTATTTACATTCTTCCATAAAAGGCTGCTAAAATACATAATTTCCTGTCAGACGGAGATGTTGAAAACTCCTGTCTTGGAACAGCAGTTGAATGGTTATTTTTGTGTGCTATGAATGAAACTGGACATTCCGGGAGCCCCAAACCGGATAGAAAGCGCAAAACCCCTGTAAGACAGATAGGTCTGGAACACGGGAAAATTCCTCCCCAGGCACTCGATCTGGAGGAAGCAGTGCTGGGAGCTATTCTGATTGAAAGAAATGCCCTCACAGCGGTGATCGATATTCTTAAGCCCGATGTCTTCTACAAGGAAGCCCACCAATTGATCTTTTCCGCTATATCAAGGTTGTTTAGTAGGTCGGAACCTATTGATATACTGACCGTTACACAGGATTTGAAGAAGGAGGGCGATCTGGATCTGGCAGGAGGACCCTATTACCTGAGTCAGCTCACAAACCGTGTCGCCTCGGCAGCCAATGTGGAGTTTCACGCTCGCATTTTGCTACAGAAGCATATTCAACGTGAGCTGATCCGCATTTCTTCCGACATTATCACAGAAAGCTTTGAGGACACAACAGATGTGTTCGATATCCTTGATAAGGCAGAGCAGGAACTATTCAGCATCAGCGAGACCAATTTCCGGCGTGACTATGATAATATGCACAACCTTGTCAGGGAAGCCATCGCAGACATTGAGGGGGCGCGTAAACACGATGGGAACCTAAGGGGCGTACCTTCCGGCTATACCAGCCTCGACCGGGTAACTGCCGGGTGGCAGCGCTCTGACCTGATCATTATTGCCGCCCGTCCCGGAATGGGAAAAACCGCCTTTGCTTTGTCGATGGCCCGCAATATGGCCGTGGACTTTAAGAAGCCGGTTGCGGTATTTTCTCTTGAAATGTCTGCCGTACAGCTTGTTACACGCCTTATCTCAGCCGAAGCAGAACTGCCGGCCGATAAGCTTCGTAAAGGAAACCTGGAAGATTATGAGTGGGATGCCCTGAACAGCAAGGTGAGCGCCCTGATTGATGCGCCCATCCTGATTGACGATACTCCGGCACTTTCCATATTTGAGCTGAGAGCCAAATGCCGCCGGCTGAAAGCACAGCACGATATTCAAATGATCGTGGTCGACTATATCCAGCTGATGTCAGGCGGCAGCTCCAATGCCGGCAACCGCGAACAGGAGATCAGTCAGATCTCCCGTTCCCTCAAAAGTCTGGCCAAGGAGTTGAATATTCCCGTGATCACCCTTTCCCAGCTGAACCGCTCGGTAGAAACCCGTGGCGGTTCAAAAAAGCCTATTCTTTCCGACCTGCGCGAATCCGGTGCCATTGAGCAGGATGCAGATATGGTCGTTTTTATTTATCGACCTGAATATTACAAGATTGATGAAGATGATAAAGGCCCTACCAAAGGAATGGCCGACATCATCATCGCCAAGCATCGTAATGGGGCCCTGTCGGAAATCCGGATGCGTTTCATTGATAAGTTCGCCCGCTTTGAAGAGCTGAGTGAAGCCCCTATGGGCGCTTTCGGTGAAATGGATGAACCGGGCAGCAGCATCCGCATTCTGCCATCCCGCCTGAATGAAATGGAGGATGAAGATATTCCCTATTGAGAACAGGTTTTTTACGCATTGAACAAGAACCGCTTAATGCCTGTTTGATGCCAAAGGATTGCTGATGGCGTTAACGGGCCTTCCTAAAGAATATTAATATGCATACCAGGTATAATCTCAGATTCAATATTAGGTATCTCCTCACCCTCTTCCTGCTCTACGCAGCCATAGCCGCCCCCCTGCAGGCTGCCTATATCCTTGTACCTATGGATCAGACGCAGAAGAATCACCTCAAAGCCTATGGCATTGCCTACTGGACGCTGGAGAGGGAGGTGGAGGTAATGTGGCTGCTGAATTACCGGGGGGGTAGCTTTATGTCGAAGTATGCCGAACCAATAGAAAAGGAACTGGTGATCCGGGGAGTAAGCTATGAGATCATCGCCGATGCCCAGAGCTCAGCCATTTTGCAGGAAATTGCCAGTCCTTCCGTAAACCAGGAAGTAATTAAACTCACCAAAGCCCCGCGGGTGGCCATTTATTCTCCTCCGAACGCACAACCCTGGGACGATGCCGTGACCCTGGTTATGACCTACGCTGAGATTCCCTATGATGTGATTTATGACCGGGAAGTGCTGGATGGAGTGCTGCCTATGTACGACTGGCTCCATCTGCACCACGAGGATTTTACCGGACAGTACGGGAAGTTCTGGTATGCCTATCGCAATGCCCCCTGGTACCGGGAAACCCAGGAGCTGAGTGAGAATATGGCCCGGGAACTGGGCTTCAATAAGGTCAGTCAGTTAAAATTGGCGGTGGCCAAAAAAATCCGCGATTTTGTAGCCGGAGGCGGATATATGTTTGCAATGTGCTCGGCCCCCGATTCTTATGATGTGGCCCTGGCCGCCGATGGCGTGGACATCTGCGATGTGATGTTTGATGGAGACCCAATGGATCCGAACGCTCAGGATAAACTAAACTACGACAATTGCTTTGCCTTTACCGGTTTTACCATCAGCACCAATCCATACGAATACGAGATATCTTCTATCGATGTGACTCCGCAGTCGCGCAAGCTGAACGAGAAGAATGATTTCTTTACCCTCTTTGATTTCAGTGCAAAGTGGGATCCGGTGCCTACAATGCTTTGTCAGAACCATACCAGTGTGGTGAAAGGTTTTATGGGACAGACGACGGCTTTCCGTCGGGATCAGATCAAGCCGGAGGTGCTGATTATGGGAGAAACAAAATCGGTGGGGGAGGCCCGCTACCTTCACGGTGAATACGGACGCGGCACTTTCACTTTTCTGGGTGGTCACGACCCTGAGGATTACCGCCATTTTGTAGGGGATCCCCCCACCTTACTCGACCTTTATCCCAACTCTCCAGGGTACAGGCTGATCCTGAATAATATCCTCTTCCCGGCAGCCAAGAAACAGAAGCAGAAGACCTGACAGGTAGCATCGTTTTCGGTTGGCTGTGACATTTGCCGTTCTCTCTGATCGGTTCTCCTTGAATAAAAAGCCCCGGTTCTGGACCGGGGCGGGGATGCATTTGCCCTTAGAAAGGGCTCAGGGGTCGGATGAGTTTGCCCTTCGACACACTTCGACAGAACTCAGTGCAGGTGCTCAGGGAACGGATGAGGATCAGGGGAGATAAATGGTCTGGGTATTCCCATTGATGGTCAGGCTTGCGATATTGTCGCAGGCTCCGTTGCCAAAATCGATGATTCTGAGGGGGTGGTTGCCTCGTTGGGTCTCGCGTACGCCACTCACAATCCACTGGCAGGCCCGGGGCATTTCCAGGGGTGTGGTGATCTGCATTGTATAGCTCATTCCATTGAACATCGTCCCGTTGCGGTTTCCGCTGATCAGCCATACGTCATCATAAATTGCTGGAAAGGGAGTCTGCGCCCCTGCCGCGAAAACACGGGTGGTTTGGGCTTGCATTGTGGCTGTATCCCCGTTCGGACGGGTAATCTTTCCACCAATCAGGGAACTGCTCAATGTGAGCATTCCATTGATATGGCCCTGGTTGATGAAGGTGCGGACACCTTCAATAAGATGGTCGCTCACATAGTAGTTCAGGGGGGTCACTGTCCGGGTGGAAAGTGAATCGTGGGGAGGGGCGCTGACAACACTGATAATCTGTCCGCGGCGATAGCGGCCATCGTTGCAGAGGCAGTTCACCGGCCCGAAGTCCACGGTAATGGTCTTAGGCCAGTTGATGGTGTCAAAAGGAACAATGGTGATCGTGGCGCAAGGTCCCCAATGGGGGGGCTTGGGACCGCCTGGATGTGGGCCCTGAAGTGAATCCATCGCCATATCCGTAGCATCTGATGAAAGCAGACTGATCTCATCCATCATTGCTTCATTGGCAATCTCTTCCTTAATGAAGCTCGTTTCTTCGGTATTATCTGCCTCAGGGGTTTCTTCCTTATCGCAGGCGGTGAAAAGCACAGCAAGGCTCAGGAGCAGCACGGCAATGATCAGCCCGGAGAAAAATTGTTTCGTACGCATCGTATTGGGGTTTTTAGGGATTAATGTGGGTAGGATGCCGCCGGAGGCAAAAGGTTTAATGGCCAGGCGTAAATGTTCATCGGATTGCTGCCAATACAAGCCAATCATATTGTTGTTATCTTTGAGTGTTATGAAGTGGAGATTAGGTCTGTTCGGCTGTTTGTTATCCCTGCTGCTTTCAGGGATGCTGGTGAGTGCTTGCAGGAAAGAAGTGATTGTGCCTGACAAGCCAGTACAAACTCCTTTTCCGGATACCTTGCTTGTGCGGCACTTCATCGATATTGACCCCGACCAGCATTACAACATAAGCACTTCCTTCGGGGAGGCACTGGAGGTGCTTTTTGATGTGGATGAAGATAGTCTTACCGATATCGCCTTTCAGCTGAGCAGAACTATTTGGCATAATGGAAACTACGGTGGTTCGAAAGTTGAAACTTTTTCTTCCTGGCAAGTTCAGGCTGCGAAGGAAGGCGCTGTTTTAAATGCGATGGTTCACGATTCTTCATTTATTCCACGGAAGGATACCCTGGAATGGTATGCCGGGACAATAGGATTGTATTCTTTTTCAAATGTGTATATCCCTCCTCCGGGCAGCAGCAACTCCAGCGGAAACTGGAAAAGCCAGTCGCACAAGCATTTGCTGCTAAGAAAAGTAATGGGCAAAGATACCCTTTACGGTAGTATTCTGATGAGTACCGGCAGTAATCCCTCTCTCACTTTAGAGGCCTTTTCCTACCAGCAAATAGTCATTCAGGAAAATAATTAGAAGGCGGCAGCTGATACCTCCCGGGAATCAATGGATCAGATATGTCCCAGGCGCTGCAGACAAACGCGGATCTTTTCAAAGCTGCGCTCGATATCATTGTCGAGGCCCACACTAAAGCGAATCAGGCCTTCAGACAAGCCCATTGCATCCTGGACTTCCTGTGGCACTTCTGAGGAGGTACTTTTCCCGGAGCAGCTGAACAGGGTTTTAAAATAGCCCAGGCTCACGGCCAGATATCCCACACCTTCTTCCTCCATTACTTCCATCAGTTTATTGGCCAAATCGGCTTTCTTCATATCAATGGCCAGCATTCCCCCGAAACCGTAGCCAGGGTTCATCATCTGCTTCATCAGCTTATGGCCCCGGTGTTCACTCAGTCCGGGATAATTCACATTGACCCCGATGCGCTTCAGGTTTTCCGCCAGGTAGATTGCGTTGGCAGAGTGCTGCTTCATCCGGATGTGGAGGGTGTGCAGGTTTTTCAATATGGAGGAGGAACGCAGGGGATCCATTACCGGCCCCAATAGCATTGCCGTGCCATTGTTCACATCAATCATCTGGTTGATGGTGTCCTCATCGGCACAAATGGCCCCGGCCACACAATCGTTCTTTCCATTGATAAACTTGGTCATAGAATACACAACCATATCGGCACCCAGAAGGTAGGGGCTGAAGATCAGGGGGGTGAAGGTATTGTCCACCACCAGTTTCACCTGATGTTTTTTTGCGATTGCGGAAAGGGCGGGGATGTCCGAAATCTGGAGCAGCGGATTGGTCATCGTTTCGGTATAGATCAGGCGGGTATTCGGATTGATGGCCTTTTCCACCGCATCCAGGTCTTCAATATTCACAAAATCGACGGAGATATTGAATTTGGGGAGATAGTTTTTCAGGAAGGCAAAGGTGCCCCCATAGGTGGTGATGCTGCTGACGATATGATCCCCGGCATTGCAATAATGCAGGATGGCGGTGGTAATGGCTGCCATTCCTGAAGCGGTGACCCAGGCTGAAGGCGTACCCTCCATTGCCGCCAGGGCATCGGCCAGGTATTTATTCGATGGGTTCCAGTGACGTGAATAGAGGAAACAGCCGGGGGCTTCGCCCTTGAAAGTGTCCTCCATCGTATCTGCCTTCATAAAGGTGAAAGTGGAAGAATCCGTGATAGAAGGATTCACTCCTCCGAACTCTCCGAATTGCAGTAAATCCTGAATTCTGCTGGCTGGGTCTTTGCTCATCATATTTCTTTTCTTTTGTGGTGTTTCGATCAAGGATACAAAAATACCATTCCCTGTGAATTGGAGTGAAAACCCCTGGCTTCTCTCCCCTATTTGAAAAGATTCTATCCGGTGGGTTACGGATTCCTGCAATCCCGTCTCCCAACGCATAAAAAACGTACCTTCGCAGGTTGAATCGAAAGTGCTAAAAACCAATCTGAATCAAGATATGAATTACGATGTGATTGTGATCGGGAGCGGCCCTGGCGGATATGTGGCTGCCATCCGTGCCTCCCAACTCGGAATGAAGACCGCAGTGGTAGAAAAAGCAGAACTGGGCGGGGTTTGCCTGAACTGGGGATGTATTCCCACCAAAGCATTGTTAAAGAGTGCCCAGGTATTCCAATATCTGAGTCACGCGCAGGATTACGGGATTACGATAGAAGGAGAAGCCCGCGTTGATTTTGCAGGAATGGTAAAACGCAGCCGGGACGTAGCAGAAGGGATGAGCAAGGGCATTCAGTATCTTTTCAAAAAGAACAAGATCGAAACCCTGAGTGGCACGGGAAAAGTGATTCCGGGAAAGAAAGTCGTGGTGACCAATGAAAAAGGGGAGGAAACCACCTACGAAGCCAAACACATTATCCTGGCAACCGGTGCCCGCTCACGGGAGCTGCCCAATCTGGAACAGGATGGAAAAAAGATCATCGGATACCGCAAAGCAATGGTGCTCGATAAGCAGCCTGCCTCTATGTTGGTGGTAGGCTCCGGAGCGATAGGATCTGAGTTTGCCTATTTTTATAATGCCATTGGAACCCAGGTGACCCTGGTGGAGTTTATGCCCAATATCGTTCCCCTGGAAGACGAAGAGGTGTCGAAGCAGTTGGAGCGTTCTTTCAAAAAAGCCGGCATCAAAGTAATGACCTCCTCCAGTGTGGAATCGGTGGACACATCCGGAAAACTGTGCAAGGTGAAGGTGAAAACCAAGAAGGGAGAGGAAATCATTGAGGCGGAAATCGTCCTGTCGGCAGTAGGCATTGCCCCTAACCTGGAGAACCTGGGACTGGAGGAGACAGGCATTGCCCTGGAGAATGGCAAAGTGAAGGTGGATGAATTCTACCGCACCACAGCAGAAGGCTATTATGCCATCGGGGATATCGTTCACGGTCCGGCCCTGGCTCACGTGGCTTCACACGAGGGCATCACCTGTGTGGAAAAGATAGCCGGGATGGCGGTGGAGCCCATCGATTATAATAATGTGCCAGGATGTACCTATACCCAACCTGAGGTCGCTTCTGTGGGCCTGACCGAGAAAGCGGCCAAAGAAGCAGGCTATGAGCTTAAGGTAGGGAAGTTCCCCTTCTCGGCTTCCGGTAAAGCCAGTGCAGCCGGAAACAAAGACGGATTCATCAAGGTGATCTTTGATGCCAAATACGGCGAATGGCTGGGTGCCCATATGATAGGGGATAATGTGACCGAAATGATCGCAGAAGCTGTGGTGGCACGCAAACTGGAAACTACCGGGCACGAAATCCTGAAAAGCATCCATCCGCATCCCACAATGTCGGAAGCGGTGATGGAAGCTGTGGCCGCTGCCTACGACGAAGTGATTCACCTCTGACAGGCTGCATAACCAATATATTTTCACAGGCTTTTTATGGAACTGATCAAGACGGCCATCCCTGATGTGTTAATGATTCAACCCCGGGTTTTTACCGATGCCCGTGGCCATTTCTTCGAACCCTTCAACCTGCGTGCTTTTCAATCCCTGGGCCTGCCCACTGTTTTTGTTCAGGACAACCAGTCCGGCTCCGCTGCCGGTGTGCTCAGGGGACTGCATTTTCAGCTGCCACCACATAGCCAGGGAAAGCTGGTGAGGGTGAGTCGGGGCGCCGTGCTGGATGTGGTGGTGGATCTGAGAAAAGCCTCTCCCACTTTTGGGAAATGGGTCTCAGTGAAACTCACAGCGGAAAATTTCCGGATGCTGTGGATACCTGAAGGTATGGCGCACGGTTTCCTGAGCCTGGAAGAGATGACCCTCTTCGAGTACAAATGCACCGGCTTCTATCACAAGGATGCTGAAGGAAGCCTGCGATGGGATGACCCCGACCTGGCCATAGATTGGGGAATTGAGAATCCTGTCCTCTCGGAGAAGGATGCCCAGGCTCCCTTCTTTGCAAATTTTAACAGCCCTTTTTAATTATGAAGTGGAAGCCATTTTTACTCCTGTTGTCCGGTTTTATGGCAGGAGCTGCCCTGCTCCTGTTTCTTTCTTCCTCCCCCGCGGAAATCCAGCCGCAGGAGCGTGCGGCATCAAAAGGATATTTTCTTTCTCCCGTGCATCCTGAAGCATTGCATTTTGCCGGAGAGCAGGTTCCAATGCACCTTTTCTGGGTGCACGAGGCCTTCGACCGCGAATTATTGATCAACACCTACTGGCATTCTTCCACCTTTCAGCTCATCAAGAGGGCAAATCGGTTTTTTCCCATCCTCGAACCCATCTTGCAGCGGGAAGGCATCCCGGATGATTTTAAGTACCTGGCTGTAGCTGAAAGCAATCTCCTTCCCCTGACCTCTCCTGCCGGTGCCCAGGGCATCTGGCAGTTTATGGCAGCCACCGCCAAGGAATACGGCCTGGTGGTGAATGCAGATATCGATGAACGCTATGATCTTGAGAAATCTACCCTGGCAGCCTGTCGCTATCTTCAGGCAGCACGAGATACTTTCGGAAGCTGGACCCTGGCGGCCGCAGCCTATAATGCCGGATTTAACGGCATCAGAAGGGTGCTGAAACAGCAATATGCCGATACCTATTATGATCTCGACCTGAATGCGGAAACCGCCCGCTATGTCTTTCGTATCCTTGCGCTCAAAACGATTATGGAAAATCCTGAATCTTATGGTTTTATATTGGAGGATCAGGAGAAATATCTTCCCCTGCGTATCCAGAATCTGGAGGTCTACGAAGCCATCCCGGATCTGCCGGCATTCGCTCGCCAGCAGGGGATTGCTTATCGCGCCCTGAAAGAGCTCAATCCCTGGATGCGTTCTCATACATTGCCCCGGCCGGGATCAAGCCCTTACCAGATTAGTATTCCCTCTGACAAAGGGAGCTGGTATCCGGCAGTGGATCACTAAAATGACCTCGTTTTTTGTAATGAAGGATGCAATCCATAAGGAACCCGGCCAGGCTGAAGTCATATCGGAAGAGAATGCTGCCCTGGAAGTAATGGGAGCCAGGGTGCATAACCTGCAGAATGTTGATGTGAGCATCCCCCGGAACAAGCTTGTGGTTATTACCGGACTCAGTGGGAGTGGCAAGAGCTCCCTGGCATTTGATACCATTTATGCCGAAGGCCAGAGGCGTTATATGGAGACCTTTTCCGCCTATGCCCGCCAGTTCATCGGAAACCTGGAAAGGCCCGATGTGGACCAGATCACCGGGCTCAGTCCGGTTATTTCCATAGAACAGAAATCTACTGGAAAAAATCCCCGCTCCACTGTAGGAACCATTACCGAGATCTACGACTTCCTCCGACTGCTTTATGCCAGGATAGGCGAGGCCTACTCAATGCATAGCGGAGAAAAAATGGTGCGCTACACGGAGCAGCAGATTTGCGAACTGATACTGGAAGGTTTTTCCGGAAAACATATCTTCATCCTGGCTCCCCTGGTCAGGGGGCGCAAAGGGCACTATAGAGAACTGTTCGATCAGGTTCGCCGGCAGGGTTTTCTTAAAGTCAGGGTGGATGGGCAAATCCGGGATATACAGTTCGGAATGCAACTGGATCGGTACAAAACGCACGATATTGAGCTGATGATCGATCGGCTGGACGTGCAGGCGCGAATGCAGAAACGGATTGCTTCCTCTGTTGAAACCGCCTTGCGGCAAGGCAAAGGCCGCCTGACTGTGATTACCGAAGACCAGAGGAATGTGCGGCATTTCAGCCGCCTGTTGATGTGCCCCGACACGGGCATCGCCTACGATGAGCCGGAGCCGAACAGTTTCTCATTTAATTCTCCTTATGGTTATTGTCCTAAATGCAATGGACTGGGGACGCTGGTGAGTGTGGATATAAGGAAGATCATCCCGGATGAGGGCAAGAGCATCAGAAAAGGCGGCCTGGCTCCCCTGGGCGAATACAAGTCGAGCTGGATCTTCAGACAGATTGAGGCCATAGGACAGAAATACGGATTTGATCTGGATACTCCTGTGGGGCAGATATCGGAGGAGGCCCTCAATGTGATTTTACACGGATCGGATGAGATGATCCGGGTGAAGAATGAGAACCTGGGCGTGACCTCTACGTATTCCCTGAGTTTTGAAGGAATCGTGAATTTTATCCTCGGACAGGCTCAGGATGCCACCAGCCGAAGCATACAACGCTGGGCGGGCAATTTTACCAATCGCATCGCTTGCTCTGAATGCCAGGGGCAAAGATTAAAACAGGAGTCACTTCATTTTCGCGTTGGGGGAAAGAATATTGCTGAACTGGCCAACACCGACCTGCTTGAGCTGGAACAATGGATGCAGGCCTTGCCAACCAGGTTGAATGAGCGGCAAAAGCATATCGGCCGGGAAATTATCCGCGAGATAAGAACCCGCATTCGCTTTCTGTTGGAGGTAGGACTGGATTATCTTACCCTGAACCGGCCTGCTCGCAGCCTGTCAGGTGGCGAGTCACAGCGAATACGCCTGGCGACCCAGATCGGCTCACAATTGGTAGGGGTGCTGTATATTCTGGATGAACCGAGTATCGGCCTGCACCAGAGAGATAATCTGCGTCTCATCAAGGCATTGCAGGATTTGCGCGACATTGGTAACTCGGTGATTGTGGTTGAGCACGACAAAGAGATGATCCTGTCGGCGGATCACGTCATCGATATCGGTCCGGGGGCGGGGCGGCACGGCGGCCGCATTGTGGCACAGGGCAGTCCTTCGGAGATGAAGCATTGTGATACCATCACCTGTGCGTATCTGAGCGGGATGCGGTCTATCCAGATCCCCCCTGAACGCCGAAAGGCAAATGGTACCCATCTTTTGCTTCGCGGTGCCAGAGGGAACAACCTCAAGAATGTTGACCTTCACCTTCCACTTGGAGTTTTTGTCTGCGTTACCGGTGTTTCAGGAAGCGGCAAGTCGAGCCTGATCAATGAAACCCTCTATCCCGTGCTCAGCCGCCATTTTTATCGTGCCGAAAAGGAGGCTTTGCCCTATGAGAAACTGGAGGGGATTAAGCAGCTGGATAAGGTTATCGAAATCGATCAATCGCCCATCGGGCGTACGCCACGATCTAACCCGGCCACCTATACCGGGGTTTTTGATGATATACGTAAATTGTTCTCTGCCTTGCCAGAGGCGAAAATCAGGGCATACAAACCCGGCCGCTTTTCCTTCAATGTGAAAGGGGGCCGCTGCGAAAGCTGTAAAGGCGCCGGGGTGAAGATCATTGAGATGAACTTTTTGCCCGATGTGCACGTATTATGCGAAGACTGCCAGGGCCGTAGATATAAGCGCGAAACCCTGGAGGTGCGCTATAAGGGAAAGTCTGTCAGCGATGTGCTGGATATGACCATCAATCAGGCAGTCGCGTTCTTTGATCATATCCCTTCCATTCTTCAGAAAATCAAAACCTTGAAAGACGTGGGCCTGGGATATATTACCCTGGGGCAACAGTCCACCACCCTCTCCGGAGGCGAAGCGCAGCGGGTTAAGCTTGCTTCTGAGCTGGCCAGAAAAGATACTGGAAAGACCCTCTATATTCTGGATGAACCAACCACCGGCCTGCATTTCGAAGATGTGAAAGTACTGCTCGATGTATTGAATAAGCTGGTGGAGAGAGGCAATACCATTCTGGTTATCGAACACAATATGGACGTGATCAAGGTTGCAGATCATATTGTTGACCTGGGCCCTGAAGGTGGAGAAAGAGGAGGGGAAATTGTTGCAGAAGGAAGCCCTGAAGAAGTGGCGCAATGTGAACGCAGCCATACCGGACGCTTTCTGAGGATGGAATTGAATTTGAACGAAATAAAAAAATGAAAATATGATGCAAAAAAACAAGCCAGATTTCTCGGAAGATGATATGATCCGGGATGCATTTTCTTCCAAAGATTGGAATGAGATCAAGACTTTCGACTCCTGGCAGATATTCAAGGTGATTTCAGAATTTGTGGAAGGCTTTGAAAAACTGGCCAAGATAGGGCCCTGTGTTTCAGTTTTCGGCTCTGCACGCTGCACCCCTGATTCGGCCGATTACCGGCTGGCTGAAGAAATTGCCTACCTGCTTACCAAGAAAGGCTTTGGGATCATCACCGGGGGTGGCCCCGGAATTATGGAAGCAGCAAACAAAGGCGCTCACTTCAGTGGGGGAAAGTCGGTGGGCCTGAATATCGAGCTGCCAATGGAGCAATATGCCAATCCCTTCATCGACAGCGATAAGCTGATCAATTTTGAATACTTCTTCGTCCGTAAAGTGATGTTTATGAAGTATGCTCAGGGATATATCGTCCTCCCGGGAGGATTCGGTACCCTGGATGAATTGTTTGAGGCCCTGACCCTGATCCAGACCCATAAACTCGTAAAATTTCCAATTGTATTGGTAGATACGGATTATTGGGGAGGACTGGTACAATGGATCAAAGACCGCCTGCTGAGTGAGGGTAAAATCAGTGAAGAGGATATGCATCTTTTCAGATTGGTGGATACGGCCGAAGAAGCAGTGATTGTGATTGATGAGTTCTATCGTAAATATGCACTGAAACCCAACTTCTAAAGAGATGGGCCGGGTCTGTTTCTTCTTTATGGCAGAAATCCCCTTGTTTTATATCTTTACATCTTAATCATCAGACATCTGAAAAGGTTTTCGCTCATACTGCTCCTGATCTTTTTCCTGGCGGAAGCACACGCACAGTATCGCCGTACCCGGATTTATCGCCCTACCGTGGCGATGGAGCAACCAGGCATCGGCATTTCTGTGGGCTTTCTGAATGCCCGGGGCGATATGGGCAGCCACGATATCCCGGTATCAACCTTCGGCGCCTCAGCCAGTTTGTCCTGGCGTTTCCGCGATCATTATGGCGTATCTGTAGATGCATTGGTAGGGAGAATCGGCGACCGCTTTAATTATCCTTACAAACAATACGACTGGATCTCCAGTATTGCTGAGTTTACCCTCAGAGGAAAGCTGCACCTGGAGCGGCTCTTTGAAATCGAGCGGTATAATATCTTTCCTTATGTGGGAACAGGAGCAGGCATACTGTTCTTTAAGTCTTATGGCAATAAATTCGATGAAAACGGGGAGCCCTACTTTTTCTGGAGAGATGGAACCGTGAGGACAGAATCGGAGTGGAATTTCGACTGGGAAACCGTGGATTTTCTGCTTCGCGATAACAATTACGAAACCTTGCTGAATCAGTTTAATCAATACAACAATTACACTTTTTTGATCCTGTTGGAAGGAGGGGCCAAGGTACGACTAACTGACCGCTGGCTTCTGAAAGCCGGAACCCAATACACCTTTACCTTTACAGATTACATCGACCACGACCTGGGCTACCGGGATGAAGCCCTGCAGATCAGAAGTCCTGAGAACACCGATAATGACGGATATTTCTTTACATCCCTTGGCGTGATTTACAGTTTTGGAGATACCAAAAACCGGAGGATGATCCGTCCGAGCAGGAGAAGGTGGTAAGCCCCCACTGATGCATTCCCACTGCTTCTTTAAGAAGGGCTGCATATCAGTCTATATTCAGCAAAGTGGCTTCAATGCCCCGTAAAGCTTTGCAGAGGGTATGTCCTTCCTTATTCCCGAACTATTGTTTGATGAATAATTTAGCTTTGCTGCGGATTTGTTGCCCACGGGCCTGGATGCTCAGCAGATAGGCACCCGGGCTCAGCCTGCTGAGCTCGAGATTGTGGTGTGAGGAAGGGGAGCGTAGCTCAGAATGAATGATCCTTCCGGAAAGGTCATAAATCTGCACTTCCCACCCATTGCCGGGATGAGGATGATTGATCTCGAGGTAGATCCTGTCCTGCGCCGGATTGGGAAACAGACGAAAATCGGGGATGTGTTGTGTGAGACCGGGTGGGAGGCCGGTGGGCAGGGAGGGTACTCCGTAATACAAGCTGAGGCCGCCGCGATAGTTGCCGATGATCATTTCCGGGATCCCATCCGAATCGAGGTCTGCCAGGCAGGGGGCCGAGCGTATTCCTTCGTCCATAAACTGCAGTAGATTGTCCACCAGCGTAAAATCCTGCTGCAATTGAATATTCCGGTAGTATGCGATTTGTCCTTTGTCGTTGCCCACGATCAGCCTGATGCTGTCCAGGGTATCCCGGAAGAAGGCCGGGACGCTGTACGCACTCCAGGTCAGATTCGGGTCGCGCACATCCACCCCGCCCAGGGTATCGGTGATATGCTGGAAGACGGGCTGTGAAGCTGTTCCAATATTCTCAAAATACACCAGGGTCCCCTCCTTGTTGCCGGAAACGAGGTCAGGAAGCTGGTTTCCGCTTAAATCAATAAATTGGGGAGCTGCTGCCTGCCCCACATCCAGGTTCTGGTATTGATGGCTTTCAAACTGCAGCTGCATAGGCTGCCCCGGACCGGCGTGGTTACGGTAAAAATCAAATGTGCCGTCCTCCCTGCCAATCAGCATATCCAGGTCCCCGTCCCCGTCCAGGTCGGCAAAGGCGGGAATGGCTCCGGTATGGTTTTGTGCCGACACATTGGCATAATCGCGGTCAATCAGCGTGAAGGCGGCTTGGGTGGCTGTGCCCGTATTGCGGTATAAGGCCAGAGAGGCCCGGAAGGAACTGTAAAGAAATCCCGAACTGTACCAGGAGGTATCGCGGTAGCCGAAGTTGCCCACAATCAAATCCAGCAATCCATCCCCGTCCTCATCAATCAACACAGGGTAGGAACCACCACCCAAATCGATCATTTCATCCTGCATCCAGGTTTCTTTGACGAAGGAGAAGAGCGGTGCATTGTTCTCCCCCTGATTTTCATAAAGCCATACGCTGTTGTAGTTGGAAGGCAGAATGGGACTGGGGTCGAAGGGACTGACCAGCAGTTCGTTGATGCCATCATTGTTGATATCCAGGTAACTCAATACCGGGAATGAGAAGAGGCGGATCGGACGCGTATTGGAGGGGAAGGCAGTGTCCTGGGAAACCATCACCGCCGAATCCGGAGTACCTCCGTTGATCAGGGCCACCACATTGGGGTAATCCACATCTCCGAGTACCAGGTCAACCAGGCTGTCTGCATTCAAATCCAGCAGAAGAAAAGTAGATCCCATATGGGTGACGGCTTCCGGATCAGGATTGTAGGGAATGGCGTCCAGGCTGTCGCAATCTCCTTTAAACGGGCAGGGTACATTCAAGTCGAGCTCATTGCTCGTCTCACTCTCAAATATGCGTCCCCAGCATTTATCGACCATCATAAAATCAAGACTGTCGGGAACGCCATATTTTTCCATCGACATATTCTTGTGAAATTCCACATAAGAGCCCAGGCCAAAGAAGGTAAGAATGTCCAGGTCCCCATCCCCATCCACATCATAAATCCCCGGATAATCCACATCGGTAAGAAAAATGTTGATGTAATTCACATAATAAAAAGAATTCAGCATTCCTGTCATCTGCTCAAACTTCAGGCTGGTATCCGACACATTGCGGTATACTGCTATGCCCCCGCCAAAGTGCGTATAGGTGAAGAGGTCGTTCTTTCCGTCCATATCATAGTCGCGCATAATCACCCAGTGCCGCAGGTAGGGGAAATCTGATATATACTCCGGAGCGTAGGTATAATCGGAACTATCGGGTGTACCTCCATTGATAAACGGCATCAATACATCTCCAACGCGGTCAAAGACGATCATATCCATTATGCCATCGCGGTTCAGGTCCACTTCAGCGAACTGACAGGAATTTATCCCTCCTAACCAGGGGTATTTCAAGGTTTTTCCATTTTCGATTACGGGGATATCGAATGCTCTGCGGAATCCCAGATCAAGGGTGTCCTGGGAATGAAGCACAAAGGGCAGAAGGGCAAGCAGGAGGGTGATGTTCAGGTTTTTCATACAGGGTATTTATCAGACTGTAAAGGTAGCTTGTTTGATTGAATGAATTATTCAGTTTAGCTTTATATTATCAGACACGCTGTGCTGCCCTGGCGTTGCCTACCCTCCAGCCCGGCTGGAAAACAGTCTTTCGGCTATGAAAGTTAAGCCTTTGTCCACCTCAGGCTGAATTGTGATATTGTGAATGATTGTTCTATATTTGCACCCTCAAAAAATTGCCGTAAACGCATAAAAAACAACTACAATGCAAAGTAAAGGTGTCATTAAGTTCTTCGCCATCGCATTTGCACTGGTTTGCCTTTTTCAGCTCTCTTTCACCTTTGTGACGCGGAGCATTGAAAAAGATGCCAGGGAATATGCCCGTAATGCACAGGCGGAGCGCCTGGCAGGTGAAGTGGCCGGGGGGGATGAGGTCAGGTTTCATTTTATGATGGACAGCCTGGCCAAGGTCCGCGAGCGTTACTACCTCGATTCGGTCTCTTCGGAAGAAGTGTTTAATATTCTGCTGCGCAGATATACCTATCAGGAGTGCAAGGAGCGCGAGCTGAACTTAGGCCTCGACCTGAAGGGAGGGATGAATGTTACGCTTTCGGTCTCCGTGGTCGATATTATCCGATCCCTTTCGGGCTACAGCGATGACCCCACCTTCAACCAGGCCATCAGTATGGCACTGGAAAAGCAGAAGTCATCCAACCGGAATTTTGTCAGCCTTTTTGCTGAAAGTTTTACAGAGATAGATCCGGACGCAAGGCTGGCCGCCATTTTTACCACCATAGAACTGAAAGACCGGGTTACTCCCCGTTCCACCAATGAGGAGGTGATCGAGATACTGCGGACGGAAGCTGATCAGGCTTTCGGGCGCACCCTGAACATTCTGCGTACCCGTATTGACCGGTTCGGAGTGGCGCAGCCCAATATTCAGGCGCTGGAGCAAAGCGGCCGAATCCTGGTGGAACTCCCCGGGATCAAAGAACCGGAGCGCGTGCGCAAGCTCCTGCAGGGAAGTGCTAACCTCGAATTCTGGGAAACCTATGAATTCGGCGAAATCCAATCCTATTTCGGGGATGCAAACACCAAACTGAAAAGCATTTTAGACAGAAACAGGGCTTTAGAACCCGAGGAAGAGGCTTCCCCGGATACCCTCGCCCTGACGGAAGATCCTCCGGCAATGGCAGAGGCTGAGGCTGAGACGGATATGCTCAACGATACCCTGGCATCGGAAGATACCGGCTCCAGTCTGCTCGATCAGCTCTCCGATACATCCGGACTGGGTGCCGACCAGGAATTGAGTCAGGCAGAATGGCGTAAGGAAAACCCCCTCTATGCCGTGCTGAATCCGGCTTATTTCCAGGATGAGAGCGGGCAGTTTTTTGCCGGCCAGGGCCCGGTGGTCGGGTATGCACTGATCCGCGATACCGGAACCGTAAACACTTACCTTTCGATGGTAAGGACGGTTTTCCCCCGCGATCTGAAGATGGCCTGGACGGTTAAACCCAACCGCAACCAACCCGATGTCCTCCAATTGGTTGCCCTGAAAGTGACCTCCCGCGACGGAACTCCACCCCTGGATGGCGATGCCATTGTGGATGCCCGTCAGGATTATAATATGAACGGCCAGGTGGAAATCTCTATGTCGATGAACAGCGACGGAGCACGTACCTGGAAGAGGTTGACCGGGGATAATATCGGGAAGTCCATTGCCATTGTATTGGACGACTATGTGTATTCCTTCCCGACGGTCAACGACGAGATTCCCAGCGGACGCTCGTCTATTACAGGGAACTTCACTGTGGAAGAAGCCAAAGACCTGGCCAATATCCTGAAAGCAGGAAAGCTACCGGCTCCGGCCCGCATCGTACAGGAAGAAGTGGTGGGGCCCTCCCTCGGACGGGAGTCGGTCACACAGGGCTTGCGCTCCTTCGTTCTTGCATTTGTACTGGTGCTGGTTTATATGATCTTCTACTACAGCCGTGCCGGGATGATCGCTGACCTTGCCCTGGTGAGCAACATCTTTTTCATCTTCGGGGTACTGGCTTCGCTCGGCGCTGTGCTTACCCTGCCGGGTATCGCCGGGATCGTTCTGACCATCGGGATGGCCGTGGATGCCAATGTGATCATCTTCGAACGAGTCATAGAGGAAATCCGAGCCGGAAAAGGGATACGTCTGGCTATTTCGGATGGATATAAAAATGCTTACTCCGCCATCATCGACGGGAATGTGACCACCCTGCTCACAGGAATCGTGCTATACACCTTTGGATCAGGTCCCGTGCAGGGTTTTGCCACTACCCTGATCATCGGGATACTTTCTTCCCTCTTCACAGCCATCTTCCTTACGCGCCTTGTTTTCGACTGGCTGCTCAGGAATGAAAAGTTGGTTAAATTCAACACCCGGATTACCGAAAATGCCTTTACCAAAGTCAATTTCGACTTTCTGAAGATGCGCCGGATGACCTATATCATCTCTGCCAGCATCATAATGCTGGGCGTGCTTTCCCTGAGCTTACGCGGACTGAATCTGGGGATCGATTTCACAGGAGGGCGTACCTATATCGTTCGCTTTGACCAGCCCGTGGAAAGTGTGATCGATGTGCGCAAAGCCCTAAGCGATGAATTCGGGGAAAATCTGGAAGTGAAGACCTTCGGGCCGAGTACCCAGCTGAAGATCGTCACCAAGTTTATGATCGATGAACGCTCGGAGTCGGTGGATTCCCTCGTGGCTGGCAAACTGTATACAGCCTTGCTCCCATATTATAATAATCCCATCGACAAAGCGCATTTTCTGTCGGATGTAGATGATCAGGAGCATAATCTGGGGATTCTTCAATCTCAGAAAGTAGGGCCAACCATCGCTTCCGATATCAAGCGGAATGCGGTAATGGCCATAATTTTTGCCCTGATTGTGATCTTCATATACATTGCTGTGCGATTCAGGCGCTGGCAGTTCGGCCTCAGCGGGGTAGCCGCCCTTTTCCACGATAGTTTGATCACGATCTCTCTCTTCTCTATGTTCTATAATCTGCTGCCCTTTAATATGGAGATAGACCAGGCATTCATTGCAGCCATCCTGACCATCATCGGATACTCCATCAACGATACAGTGATCATTTTTGACCGTATCCGCGAGTTTATCGGTCTGCACCCCAAAAAGGACCTGAAAGACAACATCAATAATGCCCTCAACAGCACGCTGGGACGAACCTTCAATACCTCGGGTACTACCTTGCTGGTATTGCTGATGATTTTCTTCTTCGGAGGAGAAATCATTCGCGGATTTACCTTCGCCCTGGCTATGGGAATTGTGATTGGTACGTATTCTTCTCTCTTCACCGCCAGCCCCATTGCCTACGATCTGATCACCTGGCAGGAGAAAAAGAAAGCACTGAAAAAGAAGAAATAAGCAATTCATTTGATAAGACTAAGTCCCGGTTCAGGCCGGGACTTTTTTTATCTTTGTCCCTTACTGAATATGAAAATGGAAAGCCTGCTTCTTTTCCTGGATATCAGCAGCGGAGAGTTTTTGCTTATCCTGGTAGCCATTGTGCTGGTCTTCGGACCGCGAAAGCTTCCAGAGATGGCTCGCCAGTTGGGTAAAGGGATGAATGAAGTCAGACGTGTAACCAATGAACTCCGCCGTGAGATCAGAGAAGAGGCCAAAAAAGCGGAAAGGGAGATGAACAGCGGCGAAGACGAAAAGAAAAAGGAGGCATCCTGAAGCTTGGTTTTTTGGTGTGAAATAAATCACTAATTTAGCAAGCCCCTGTAAATGGCGAATGGAATAAACCAATCTCTATGAAAATATTTCGCATCCTGACCCTGATGCTTTTCGCATCCCTCTTGGTTTCCCCTGAGATATCAGCCCAGCAGAAACGCAATTTTACCCAGGAAGCTGACCAGGCCTTCGATGACCAAATGTACTATACTGCGATTGATAAGTATAAAAAAGCCTATTCCAAGGTGAAGAGCAATCGCACTGAGAAAAAGCGAATCCTCTTCCAAATCGCTGAATGTTACCGGCTCACCGGAAATGCTAAAAGAGCCGAATCTCAATACAAAAGAATGATCCGTATCGGTTACCAGAAAACCAATCCCCTTACCCTGCTCTACTATGCGGATGCATTGATGGAAAATGAGAAGTATGCCGAAGCAGCTGAAAACTACCAGGCCTATATAGAGCTTGCTCCTGAGGATCCGCGTGGACGCATCGGCCTTGAATCTACCGAACTTACCGTGAAGTGGATGGAAAACCCCACCCGCTATGAGGTCACCAATGAGAAAAAATTCAATAGCCGCAGCGATGAGTTTGCCCCCATATATGCAGATAAAAAGTACAGCTCCATCGTTTTTACCTCCTCCCGTGAAGGATCCACAGGCAATCGCATTGATGACTGGACCGGACAAAATTTCAGCGATTTATATATTTCTCAGATCGACCGTAAAGGCGACTGGAGCAATCCGCAGTTACTGGATGAAGACCGTGCCGTTAATACAGAGGCCAACGAAGGTGCCGCCGCCTTCGACAGCAAATTCAATGTACTCTACTTTACCCGTTGTGAAGTAGGGAAAAAGGAAGTGCTGGGATGCCGTATTTATGAGTCCCGCAGAAAAGGAAGAGGCTGGGCCGAAGCGACAATGGTTCAGATTGACATTGACAGCAGTGTAACCTACGGCCACCCTACCATCACCAGCGATGAACTTACCCTCATCTTTGCCTCTGACCTGAAGGGAGGTTTTGGCGATAAGGACCTGTGGATGGCCACCCGCGACCGCAAAAGCAAGCCCTTCGGGAAACCGGTGAATATGGGAGCCAATATCAATACCCACGGCAATGAAATGTTCCCTATGCTTCGTAACGATACCCTCCTCTACTTCGCTTCTGACGGCCACCCGGGAATGGGCGGGCTGGATATCTTCAAAGTCAGCCTGAAAGATGGAAAATGGGGAAAACCCGAGAATATGAAGTTCCCGGTCAATTCTTATGCCGATGACTTCGGAATTACTTTCAAAGGAGAGGAAGAAAGAGGTTTTCTCACCTCCAACCGCAGCGGCGGCAGAGGAGCGCACGATCTCTACTCCTTCTTCGAACGCCCGCTCCTGTTCACCCTTGCCGGGAATGTCAGAGATGAGGAAAGCCTGCAGTTTATTGAAGGCGCCAAGGTTGTCCTGGAAGGCAGCGATGGCACGACCATCGAAACGCTTACCGGTAGCAGAGGGGACTACAGCTTTGACAATACACAGGTGCTGAAAAATACTTCTTATGAACTGAAGGTGAGCAAAGATGGCTATTTTGGAGAGTCGGCCCGGGAAACCACTGTAGGGCTAACCGAAAACAAGGATTTTACCATCAACTTCATCCTGGTGCCCATCCCGGAAAAACCCATTATTCTGCCTGAGATCCTGTATGATCTGGCGAAGTGGGACCTCAAACCCCAATATCAGGATTCCCTGATCGGCCTGATTCAGATTTTGGAAGAAAACCCGACCCTTGTGATTGAGCTGGCTGCCCATACCGACCACCGTGACACAGATGAAAGGAATGACACCCTGTCGCAGCGCCGTGCCCAAAGCGTTGTAGATTATCTTATCCTCAGGGGAATCCATCCCCAGCGCCTGGTAGCGAAAGGATATGGTGAAAGGGTGCCCCGCCGCCTTGAAAAGACGGTGACCAAAGCCGGATATACATTCCCGGCGGGTGCTGTACTCACCGAGAGTTATATCGCTCAGCTTCCGGGAAATGCAGTGAAAGAGGCGGCGCATCAGATGAACCGCCGGACAGAATTCCGCATTCTGAGGAAAGACTTTATACCCATCGCATCCGCTGAGGACGATACGGTGGCTGCCCAGATCAATCTGGTACTCAATCCAGATGAAAATGCCGTGGTAATCACACAGGAAAACGCTTCCTTTACCGCAGAGTGCATCATTCTGGGTTATACCCGCAACTTCTTCTATGATTCAAAGGTACAGGAGCTTCAGGTATCCCTCGGCCTGGCCAGGGAACTGCTGCGAAATCGTTCCATTACCAAAGATGATTTTGTTGGTGACGTGGAGACCATCCTCGGTGGAGGAACGATTGCAGATCAGGCGATTTTCAACCTGAAAACCCTTCGCATCGGAGACAATATCGTGACCGGACTGCAGGCCAAGGTAGTTCACGATCTTTCATATCCCGTCGTGCTGGGTGACAGCATCCTGGATCGCTTTGGTACCTATCAGGTCGACAAAGAAAACAACCTGATCATTTTCAGGTAGCTATAATGAATTTATTTTCTGGGAGCGTTCCGGTATGGCCGGAATGCTTCTTTTATTTTATGTGCTATGAACCCAGAAGCTTCGCGCTATGCCAGTCGTGGGGTGTCCAGCTCCAAACAGGATGTGCACCGGGCCCTGCAACATTCGGAAGAAGGCCTCTTCCCGGGTGCTTTCTGTAAGGTGCTCCCTGATTATCTGGGAGGAGACCCTGACTATTGCAACATCATCCACGCCGATGGTGCCGGCACCAAATCCTCTCTCGCCTACCTGTACTGGAAGGAAACCGGCGATCTGAGTGTGTGGAAAGGCATCGCCCAGGACGCCATCGTAATGAACCTGGATGATGTGCTATGCGTGGGTGCCACCAAGGGTTTTCTGCTCTCTTCCACCATCGGAAGAAACAGAAACCTGATCCCCGCTGAGGTCATCGCTGCGATCATCGAAGGAAGTGAAGCCTTTCTGCAAAAGATGCGTGAGCACGGCATCGATATATGGTCGGGAGGGGGAGAGACCGCCGATGTGGGTGACCTGGTCCGGACCATCATCGTGGATTCTACCCTGACTGCGCGTATGCCGCGGAATGAAGTGATCAACGCCCGCCGTATCCGTGAAGGAGATGTGGTAATCGGGCTGGCTTCCTTCGGCCAGGCTGCCTGGGAAGAGGAATACAATGGAGGGATGGGCAGTAACGGCCTGACTTCGGCGCGGCACGATATCCTCAACCATACCTATGCGGCACAATATCCTGAAAGTTTTGACCCGGCTATTCCTGAAAGTCTCAGCTATACCGGGACCCGGCTGCTCCAGGAGGAGATCGATGGGGTTCCCGTTGGAAAGCTAATCCTCTCACCTACCCGTACCTACGCTCCTCTGCTCCGACAGCTCCTTTCAAGCCTGCGAGCAGAGATTCACGGGATGATACACTGTACCGGAGGAGGACAGACCAAGGTGCTGCGTTTTATAGAAAACCTCAATGTGGTCAAGGATGACCTCTTTGCACTTCCCCCCCTCTTTCGCCTGATTGAAGAAGAGTCGGGTACGGGAAGGGCTGAAATGTATCAGGTGTTTAATATGGGGCACCGGATGGAGATATACCTGCCTGAACAATATGCAGCTCAGGTAGTTGATCTTGCCCGCGAGATGAAGATCGAAGCCCGTATCATCGGTCGTTGCGAAGCGGCCTCAGGCAGTAAGCTTACGATACGGGATGATAAGGGCGAATATGTGTACGAAGGATAAATGAACTTTTAGAACAAACAATGCTAAAGGATAAGTTAGAAGCCCTGTATCAGCGCTTCCTGGAGATTGAAGCCCTGATGAATGATCCCAAGGTAAGCGGGGATATGAAACGCTTTATTAAGCTCAATAAGGATTACAAAGAATTGCTGCCTATCGTCCAGGCTTACCGGACTTATGCAGACATCCTGGCCAATATGCAGTCGACCAAAGAACTGCTCCAAAAGGAAAAGGATGAAGAATTCAGGGCTATGGCACGCGAAGAACTGCATTCGCTGACCCAGGCCCGGGAGGATATGGAAGAAAAGGTTCGTATCCTGTTGATTCCGAAAGATCCGGAAGACAGCAAAAATGCCCTGATGGAGATAAGGGCGGGTACCGGGGGGGATGAAGCCAGCATCTTCGCCGGAGATCTGTTCAGACTATACAGCAAGTACTGCGAAAAACGGAACTGGAAGGTTGAAGTAGTGGATTTCACTGAAGGCACCGTAGGCGGGTACAAAGAGATTATTTTCAATGTGATTGGTGATGATGTGTATGGTGTTCTGAAATACGAATCGGGTGTTCACCGGGTTCAACGGGTTCCTCAAACGGAGACGCAGGGCAGGATTCATACCTCTGCCGCCAGCGTGGTAGTGCTTCCTGAAGCGGATGAGGTGGATGTGGAGATCAAAGCTGCGGATATCCGCAAAGACACGTTTTGCTCCTCAGGCCCCGGGGGACAGTCGGTGAATACGACATACTCCGCAGTGCGTCTCACTCATATCCCAACCGGCATTGTAGCCACCTGCCAGGATGAGAAGTCTCAGATCAAAAACCTGGAAAAAGCAATGAAGGTGCTCCGAAGCCGCATCTATGAAATCGAAATGCAGAAGCACCTGGATGAAGTTTCCGGAAAAAGGAAAACAATGGTTTCCACCGGCGACCGCTCGGCCAAGATCCGCACCTATAACTGGCCGCAAAACAGGGTGACCGATCATCGTATCAATATGAATGCTACCCTCCAAACCGTGATCAACGGTGAGATCGACGATCTGATTGAAGCTTTGCAGATGGCTGAAAACGCGGAGAAGCTTAAAGAAATGGTCAGTGAATAACCCTTCCACACCCCAAAAAAAATGAAAAAAGAAGTCCTGCTTGATCTGATCCGTTACAAAAAATCCTTCTTATGTGTCGGCCTCGACAGCGATCCGGAAAAATTCCCGGCCCATCTGCAGAAAGAAGATGATCCGGTTTTTGCATTCAACAAAGCCATTATCGATGCAACTCTGCCCTATGCCGTAGCATACAAACCGAATATGGCCTTTTATGAAAGCCGCGGTGCAGACGGCTGGAGGAGCCTGGAGCGCACAATGGATTACCTTCAACAGCTCGAACCCCGCCCTTTTATTATTGCCGATGCCAAACGCGGAGACATTGGCAATACCTCTGCGATGTACGCCCGGGCTTTCTTTCAGCATCTGAATGCTGACGGAGTCACCCTGTCTCCCTATATGGGAGAAGACACCGTTTCCCCCTTCCTGAATTTCCCCGATAAGTGGGCCGTGATCCTGGCACTGACCTCCAATAAAAGCGCCCGTGATTTCCAGATGCTCAGGCCCCGTCAAAGTCGTTTCGGGAAGCTGTTTTGCCGTCGCGGGGCTTCTTCCCGCACCTTATACGAATGCGTACTGCGCCGAGCGATGCAGTGGGGCAGCCCTGAGAATACAATGTTTGTGGTGGGGGCTACCCAGGCAGAAAGGCTGGAAGGCATCCGCAAAATCGTTCCGGAGCACTTTCTTCTGGTACCGGGAGTAGGGTCTCAGGGAGGAAGCCTGGAGGATGTGGCCCGCTATGGATTGAACAAGGAATGCGGATTACTCGTCAATGCCTCCCGCAGCATTCTGTTTGCCTCCAAAGGGGAGGATTTTGCGGAGGCTGCCGCTGCAGAGGCAAAAAAGATGCAAACACAAATGGCTGGCCTCTTAGCTCAATTCAGCCGCCTCGGCGAGCAAAGAAATGAACAAGGTATAGCCTAGCTTTTTGTTTAGTGCGCAGGCACAGCAAAGCCAGAAGGTCAGAAGGTCAGAAGGTCAGAAGATCAGAAGGTCGGAAGACCAGGAGATCAGTTTGTTCTGAAGGTCAGGAGACCAGCAGGTTTGCAAGGCTAACTTTGAAGAGTTGAAGGTAAGTGGCTTAGTTGGCGGATAGGCAAGGCAGCCTTAACTTTTACTCGGGCATAACGCGAGAGAAGGTCCCCAAGCATAGCAAAGGGCTGCCTCACGAAATAAGACAGCCCATTTCCATTATTAGGTTTGGGAGGGCTTATTCGACAATGGTAACCCAGTTGTGAATGTCTTCTTCTTCTCCAGCCTGAATCGCTTGCAGTTTGTGGAACAGCTTGGTAGAGACGGGGCCGGCCTTTCCGTCCTTGCAATAGGTATATCTCTTATCCGTGTCCCGGTCGTGGATCTCCTTAATCGGTGAAATGACGGCAGCAGTACCACAGGCTCCCACTTCTTCAAATTCAGCCAGTTCTTCCACATAAATGTGTCGGCGTTCCACCTTCATCCCCAGGTCTTCGGCCAGGGTAATCAGGCTTTTATTGGTGATGGAAGGCAGGATGGAGGGAGAGCCCGGAGTAACATAAAGATCTCCTTTAATTCCAAAAAAATTAGCCGGACCTGCTTCATCGATATAGGCCTTTTCCTTGGCATCCAGGAAGAGTGCGGCTGCGTAGCCTTCCTGATGTGCCCTCAGGCCCGCAGGGAGGCTGGCTGCATAGTTACCACCTACTTTGTACTGACCCGTGCCCAGAGGAGCAGCCCGATCATAATCCCGGGCAATCTGAACCTTCACCGGATTGAAGCCTTCTTTAAAATAAGGGCCTACCGGGCCCACAAAGACCATAAACAAATACTCCTCGGCAGGTTTAACCCCCACCTGTGGACCTGTCCCGATCAAGAGGGGCCGGATATACAGGCTTGCTCCTGATCCGTACGGGGGGACGTATTTGCTGTTCATCCTGACGGCAGTGAAAACAGCCTCCCGGAAAAGCTCGATGGGCGGCTCTGCCATCACCACACCCCTGGCTGAACTTTGCATCCTTTTCGCATTGTCCTCCCAGCGAAAGAGGCGTACTTTTCCATCCTTGCCCCGAAAGGCCTTCATTCCCTCAAATGCTTCCTGCCCGTAGTGCAGACAGGTAGCCGCCATATGCATTGTGATCTGTTCGGAAGAAGAAATTTCCAGTTCTCCCCACTTGCCATTTCTGAAATAGCAACGTACGTTGTAGTCGGTCTTGTAGTAAGCAAAAGGGAGTCCCCCCCAGTTAATGTTTTCCATATTGTGTGTTTTTTTTATGAGAAAAAAAATGCTTCACATCAGCCAGGCTAAGATATAAAATTTACCTTGACCCGGTCTCAAATCCATTTCTTCCAATGCAAAGAAAAGCCACATCACACTCCGAAATCCTGCCAAACGGGATGACGAAGTACCCGGAAGAAATCGCATTGCTGGCTGTGGATCTGGGGGTTCGTACCGGGTTTGCCTGTTTCTCGAATGTCCCTTCCCTGCGCTGGTATCAGTCTGCCAACTTTGGCAATGCCGCCAGGATGCGCAAAGCCATTCCCTCTATCCTTGGCCGTTGGCCCGATCTGGCCTTTTTGGTGATTGAAGGAGGCGGAGACCTGGCCAGGCCCTGGATGAAAGAAGCCGCCATCAGAGACCTGGAGGTGCGTATCGTCAGTGCTGAGGAATGGCGAAAAGACATCCTCTACCCTCGTCAACAAAGAAGCGGTGTACAGGCAAAACAAAATGCGCTAACCCTTGCAAGAACGGTGATTGATCAGCTCGGGGCAAGCAAACCGGCAACCCCCCTCCAGGATGATGTGGCGGAAGCCATCCTATGCGGGTATTGGGCCATAGGAAAGAAAGGCTGGGTCAACCCGACAGTGCTCCCCTGAGTTTATTGTCAAATTGACAGCCCGGCACCGATGGCACATCCTTTGAAAGCAAGGCACCCGATCCATAAAAATATCTGAAAATGCATAAAGGAAAGATCAATGTTCAGACGGAAAACATTTTCCCCATCATCAAAAAATTCCTCTATTCCGATCACGAGATATTCCTTCGGGAGCTTATATCCAATGCCGTGGATGCCACACAGAAACTTAAAATGCTGGCATCCAGTGGTAATGTGAAGGGTGAATTAGGCGATCTGACTATCGAAGTCCTGCTGGATAAAGAGAAGAAAACCATCACCATCCGGGACAAAGGGATAGGGATGACGGCGGAGGAAGTGGAAAAGTATATCAACCAGATCGCCTTCTCGAGTGCCGAAGAATTCATTTCCAAATTCAAAGGCAAATCGGAAGCAGATGCCGCAGCCATTATCGGACATTTCGGTCTGGGATTCTATTCCAGTTTTATGGTGGCGGAAAAGGTGGATATCTATACCAAAACATATAAAAAGGGTGCAGGTACTAAAGGGGTGCACTGGACCTGTGACGGAAGCCCCAATTATGAAATGACCGAGTACGAGAAGACGGAAAGGGGCACAGATATCGTATTGCAAATCGCAGAAGATTCAACGGAGTTCCTGGAAGAAGACCGGATACTCAGTCTGCTGAAGAAATATGCCAAATTCCTTCCTGTTGCCATCCGTTTTGGCGATGAGCAGAAGTATGAAAAGGTGGAAGGGGAAAAGGATGAGCAGGGCAACGATAAGTATGAATACCACACCCAGCCGCGCATCATCAACAATACCGACCCGGCCTGGAAGAAAAAGCCTGCGGAGCTGACGGATGAAGATTACAAGGCCTTCTATCGCGAATTGTATCCGATGACCTTCGAGGAGCCGCTCTTCCATATTCATCTGAATGTGGATTATCCCTTCAACCTGACCGGCATCCTGTATTTCCCAAAGGTGAAACGGAATATGGAGGTACAAAGGGATAAGATCCAATTGTACAGCAACCAGGTTTTTGTCACAGATGAGGTGGAAGGCATCGTCCCGGATTTCCTTACGCTTCTGCACGGAGTGATTGATTCTCCGGATATTCCATTAAACGTTTCCCGCAGTTATCTCCAGAGCGATGGCAATGTGAAGAAGATCTCCAGCCATATTATGAAGAAGGTGGCCGACAAACTGGAGGAGCTCTTCAAACACAAAAGAGAGGATTTTGAGAAGAAGTGGGATGATATCCGTGTTTTCATACAGTACGGGATGATCTCGGAAGAGAAGTTTTATGAAAGGGCCGAAAAGTTTGCCCTGTTGAAGAACCTGGAAGGAAAGTATTTCACCCTGGAAGAATACCGCGCCCATATCCTGCCGCTTCAGGAGGACAAGGATAAAAAGGGGGTGTATCTCTATGCTTCGGACCCCAAGACACAGCACAGTTTTGTGCGCAAGGCCAAAGAGAAGGGCTATGATGTCTTGCTGATGGATGGTACCCTCGACAATCACTTCATCAATATGCTCGAGCAGAAACTGGAGAACAGCCGTTTTGTGAGGGTGGATTCCGACACGGTGGAAAAGCTGATTCCTAAAGACGAGGAGGTTCCATCCAAGTTGAGCCAGGAGGAGCAGGAAAAGATCAAGCCCTGGATTGAGGAAGCGGTGGACAAGGAGCGTTTTCACGTGGTTTTTGAAAGCTTGTCGCAAGATGAGATGCCGATGATGATCACCCGTCCTGAGTTTTTGCGCAGGATGAAGGATATGTCGGCCATTGGCGGCGGAATGGATTATATGGGCGGTCTTCCTGACAGCTTCAATCTTGTGGTGAACAGCAATCACGCGCTGGTGGTTGATTTGCTTAAAACGGAGGATGAGTCGGTGCGTAAGGAGAGGATCAGTCAGATGACGGATTTGGCTTTGCTTTCGCAGCAGATGCTGGAAGGGGAGGACTTGACGGCTTTCATTGAGCGCAGCCTGGGGATGATACGGTAGCGCACACGCATTGAGGCAGGCCGATTAAGTCATAAGTAATAAGTCAGAACGCATAAGTAATAAGGAGGAGGAAGATAAGCACGAGCACGAGCGCGAGCACGAATTAATCAGACCCTGAAGGGGTCGCCCTTGCTTAGCATCCCAGACCGATCGGATTCACAAGCCCCGAAGGGGCGGCCCTTTTAAGTAATAAGTCAGAACTCATAAGTCATAAGGAGATGGAAGAGGAGTGACGACTCTGATGATGGGATGGGGAAACGTATTGAACCATTCAACCATTGATCTTTGGCCCGTGATCGTTGGTCCTTGGTCCTTGGTCCTTGTGAAAAAATATCTCCCGCAGATTTCGCAGATCGGCGCAGGTCAGAAGGCCAAAAGGTCAACTCTATTTAGGCAAGCTCACACTGCTCACTGAACACTGAACACTGAACACTGAACACTGAACACTGAACACTGAACACTGAACACTGATCACTGATCACTGTTGCTTCAGAATCAGATAGCCTATGCGGCAATCGAGGCATCTTTTATGGCTGCAATAGGACTGGTAGAGCTCAATCAGGCCCTGCGATTCGGTTCCGCTCATCTTTTCGAGCTTCAAGGCTTTCCATTGTCTTGTCACCTGATTGTCTTCCGGCGGCAGGGCTTCCAGAATGCCTAAGGCCCTCCTGACCCAATGGTGGTCTTCTTCAGATATCCCAATGGCTGTCAGTGCGGGAGCGAGCCAGTTTGCAGCCAGGGCCGTTTTGAATTGCAGACCCAATTGTTTTGGGTAAGAGCGGCCTGATGGCCTTCCTGGAAGGAAGTGCTCGTCCCAGTAGGATGAAGCCTGCACATCAAAAAATCCCGGAGCGGTGCAGGCATCAATGCCTTTTAGCCTTTCCTCAATCGGTTTGACCTGACCGGCAAGCAATTGGGCCAGCATAGAGATTCGAACCGATGGGAATGAATGAGGTCGCATTCGAAGCAAAGACCAGTCAGAAGCCTGCAAGGGGCTGATACCCCGGGCAAGCCGGCGGCCTTCGGAACGACAATGCCGCACATAGTCATCTTCCGGAGCCTCATCCAGCAAACCACTCAGGTAGAGCAGCAAGGCTTCTGTCAGACCGGGGTCCGTCAGGGAGGTGTTATCGAGCTCCCGGTACTTTCTGAAGAGCCGCATAAACGGCTCGGTATTCACCGGCAATCCGAAAGCCCTGAACAGGTATTCCAGGATCAGGGAATTCCATTGCGCCGGGTGACCTTCTATGCGTGCCAGCATCTCCCGGGCTTTTCGCTCGAGGCGCTCCAGGGCCAGCCTGCCAAGCCAGGGAAGTAAAGGAGGCCAATGAAGCAAGGGCAGGAGTGGGTAGCAGGGGATTTGGTTGCTGCTCTGCATCAGCGCTTCATAACGTGCAAAGAAGTCCTTGCTCAGATAAGCTGAAAGCGCAAGACAGGAAAGCTTTCTGGCGGCCTGGGTGAATATCTCCACATCTTCTTCCATCACAACGTGCAGTATGACATTGTTGTATTTGGGATCGCTACAGTGCTGATGCCGCTTCCAGTCGCTCGCCTTCCAGTGGATCTCCACATTGCCTGCCCAAAGCGTGCCCCCAATTCTCAGCCTGGCGTTCAAAAAGTCAGGCCCGGCATTGCCATTGGAGACCCCGGGATGGACCACTTCCAGGCTCTCCCCATCCCCGGTATGGAAATGCCTTCCGCACAGCCTGTGCTTCCAAACATAAGCAAGCAGTTCTTCTTTCATTATCATCGTTTTAGGAAAACAGACGATCTACCCACCCCAAAACGGAAAAAGACGCTTCATTTCTGAAAAAAACAAAACTTGCAATGTTGAGGAAGCCTCCCTATCTTTGTCCGTAGCTTGCAGGGAAGAGAGTATGATAATGGCTGAAATCCATTCCCGATTATCCGGAATCATTGACAGTTTAGCGCAGCTTAGGAAAGAGCGGGATGAGCTGAAGAAAGAGATACACAAGATGCGCGAGGAATTGAAGGAAAAGGCAGCAAGAGCCGAGCAACTGCAGGCAGAGTTGGAAGAAAAGGTGAAAACCATTCATATATTGCAGACCGCAAATTCGTTGAACTCAAGTGAAGACAAAGAGGAAGCGAAAAAACAGGTCGATGATTTATTGCGGGAAATAGACTACTGTCTGAAATTATTGGATAGTTAATCAAACGGATAATACAATGGAGCGTTCCATTTCCGTAATCATAGCAGACCGGCCATACCGGTTAAAGGTGACGGAAGACCAGGAAGAAAAGGTCAGGAAAGCTGCCAAACTGATCAACCACACGATGAAAGAGCTATCAGGGGTGTATCATTTCAGGGATAAGCAGGATCTGCTGGCGATGGCGGCTTTACAGGCTGCTGTGCAAAAAGATGCTGATACCCTTGAAAATGAGGCACAGCAAGAACAGATCCTGACGGCAATACAGAAGATTGAAACATTGGTTTCCGGCCTTTGATTAACCATTCTCGTTCTTTGCATAAGACGGAAGATATACCCGCATTAATCGCTCAATGTTTGTAAACTCAACATTACAACCATTAGGGTTTTGCTCATAGTTTCCTAAGACAGGCCGCAACCTCAGGGTATCCTCACGGAACAGCGGAAGTTTGAATAAACTGGCGACCCTATACGTGTCAATTTGGGGTTTACTATAACTCCGAAGATTATGCGGGTTTTTTTTATTCCCTCATCGACCACCGCTTTGTCCTCTCTTTAACATTATGGGAGAAAAACTATGGATACGATTATTCAGGTGATTATTGCCGGGCTGGCAGGCCTTGGGGCAGGCGTATTGCTGGCCAGCATCTTCATCAAAAAGTCGGCACTCGGCAAAAGTGCACGCATCCTCAGGGAAGCCGAGGAAAAGGCAGAAGTGATCCGAAAGGAAAAACTGCTTCAGGCTAAAGAAAAATTCCTGCAACTGAAGTCGGAACACGAACAGCTCATCAATGAGCGCAACAATCAGCTTCAGCTGAACGAAAACCGCTTCAAGCAAAGAGAGTCGGCCCTTTCCAAAAGGATAGAAGAAACCCAGCGCAAACAAAAAGAAGTAGAAGCCATCCGCAATAATCTCAATCAACAACTTGAGATCGTCAGCAAAAAGCAGGAAGAGCTCGACAAAGCTTCCCGGCAGCATATTGAGCAGTTGGAAGCCTTGAGCGGGCTTACAGCCAATGAAGCCAAGGAACAACTCATCGAAGCCCTGCGGGAAGAGACCAAGTCGGAAGCCAGTGTCCTGATTGCAGACATTGTGGAGGAAGCCAAGATGACGGCCCACGAAAAGGCCCGTAAGATCGTCCTGGAAACCATCCAACGTACCGCCGTGGAGCACGCCAATGAGAATTCCGTTTCAGTATTCCACCTGGAAAGCGATGAAATTAAGGGGCGCATCATCGGACGAGAAGGAAGGAATATCCGTGCCCTGGAAGCCTTGACCGGGATCGAGATTATTGTGGATGACTCTCCTGAGGCCATTATCCTTTCCGGCTTTGACCCGGTACGCCGCGAAATCGCCCGTCTTTCGCTGCATAAGCTGGTCACCGATGGACGGATTCATCCTGCACGCATCGAAGAAGTGGTGGCCAAAACCCAAAAACAAATTGAGCAGGAAATCGTGGAAACCGGAAAACGGACTTGCATCGACCTGGGAATTCACGGTATGCATCACGAACTGGTGCGGATGATTGGCAGGATGAAGTATCGTTCTTCCTATGGACAGAACCTGCTGATGCACTCCAAAGAAGTAGCAATGCTTTGTGCCACAATGGCTGCGGAGCTCGGACTCAATCCCAAACTGGCCAAAAGAGCCGGCTTACTGCACGATATCGGAAAGGTTCCCGAGAATGAACCCGACCTGCCTCACGCCCTGCTGGGAATGAAGCTGGCAGAGAAATACAAGGAAAAACCGGAGGTGGTCAATGCCATTGGGGCACACCACGATGAAATTGAGATGGAGTCGCTGATTGCACCCATTGTACAGGTCTGTGATGCGATCTCCGGTGCTCGTCCGGGCGCCCGCCGGGAAGTGGTGGAAGCCTATATCAAGCGCCTTAACAATCTCGAAGAGCTTGCCCTGTCCTATCCCGGAGTCGTAAAAACCTATGCCATTCAGGCCGGCCGCGAACTCAGGATGATCGTCGGTGCCGACAAGGTATCCGATCAGGAAGCCAACCAGATCTCCCAGGATCTGTCCAAAAAGATTCAGGATGAAATGACCTACCCTGGACAGATCAAGATCACGGTGATCAGGGAAACCAGGGCGGTGGCTTTTGCTAAATAACAGCAGGCAGTCGGTTCAACGGGAAACCTGCCCCTGCCCGGCCAGGCTTGCTCTAAGATCGTAAAGCGGATTCCATTTTAATAATGCATAATCCACGCCGCTTTCCACCAGGAGGGCGGCGTTGTTTTTGGAAATATAGCTGACCGAAGCATCAAACAGCATCACATCTACCGGATAATCGGGCAACCACTGGTGAAGACGCTGTAAAGCTGCCTTATCGGTTATGAGTATCCGTTTTTGCTCCTCCGGAAAAGCGGGGCGATACAGCCAGGGCTCTGATAAGTAAAAAATAAGCACTTCCGCTGTAACACAGGCCTGCCGCCCTTCTCTGTCTTTTCCTCCCGGCTTGGCGGTATCCACCATTCTCAGGTTTCTTTGCGGCACTCCGGCCCAGCGCGCCCACTCCCGCATTGCGTTCGGTAAGGTTCCATCGGAAAAGCCATCAAGCGCATACATCTCTGCCTTCCTTCCTTCCCGAGACAGCACCACCGGATAGCCCTGCTCCATTCTCAGCCAGAGTTCGCTGCCTTTGCCCTGCTTTGCCTTTTGGATCATTCCTGCTGTGCTCCAAAAGATCAAAACCATTGGAATCCAAAAGGTGAGCGATGCTGCAGCACTTTGCCTTACAGCGCTAAGCAGAAGGAGAAGTAACAGGTAAAAGAAACAAAGATCCAGGGAAGTAAAGCGGATGTGCTCAGGATAGCCTCCCGGGAGTGATGCAAAAAAGGCCGTTACCTGCTGCATCCCTTCCAGAAGAAGGATAAAGAGCCCGACAAGCGCCCGACATTCCAAGCCCATCAATTGCAGCAGCAGACTGAGTATCCCTGTGTAGATAGAGAGGGTCGCCAGGGGAAGGCTCAGCAGATTGGAAGGCAGAAACCATAATGGAAATGCGTGGAAATGGAAGAGACTGACACCGGATGTTCCGGCCTGAGCTACAACGCTCACCACCGCCATCCCACCCAGCCATTTCCTCCCTCTGCCACTTCGGAAACTCAGCAAGGTCATCAATGGATTTGTAAATGTCATTATGGCCGCCACAGCCAAAAAGGAAAGCTGGAAGCCGGCAGAGAAGAGCCATTCCGCCTGGATCATAAGCATTAGGAAGGCTGCTCCCGCCAGAATATTCAAGCCCTCTGTTTTCCGGTTGATCATACGCGACAGGGTGTAAAGGCTGAGCATTGCAGCTGCCCGGGTGACAGAAGGGGCCAGGCCGGTGAGTAGGGCAAAGAGGATCACCCCCGCCAGTGGAATCAAATCCATCCACCTGCGTCTGCGATGTGGGCGCAACAAGAGGTGAAGCAGAAACAAGGCTGCACCATAGACCGTCGCTGTATGCATCCCGGAAACGCAAAGCACGTGAACGACACCTGACTTTCTGAAGTCAGCTGAAACACCTTCATCCAGTCCGGATTTTTCGCCTATGATCATCGCAGCAGCCAGGCCGGCTTTGAGGCTGTCCTGCATCATCGCATAGAAATGATGGCGGAGCCTCTCCTGTTGCTTGCGTCCCCATCGGCGAGGATGCCAGGCTTGCGAATCTTTATACAAGCACACTTCATCGGTATGCAGGTAGGCTTGATGACGTACCCCCTGCCTGGCCAACCATTTACTGTAGTTGAAGCCTCCTGCGCTGTTCCTTTCCCTGATCTCACGAAAGCGAGCCGGGATCAGGTATTGCTGTCCGGGCAACAAGACCGGCAGGCTGTCGCCATACAAGCTGAGCCTGAGATTGCCCCGGCAAGGCCACACCGTATCCTCTTGCATCAGTGCGTCTACAGCGACGGTAGCAGAAAGCCTTCCCCTGCTTTGCTTTGCAGGCTCCCTGATGCTGATCAAGGCGAATTCGCCCTCTGTATCGCTGTAATGAGCAGAAATATCGATCTGCATCGCCAGGGCTCCCTGCCATATCCCTGCCAGGAAAAAGCCGAGATAAATAATCAAGCCCGGAACCCATCGTGTGGAAGTACCAAAAAAATACCGGAAGAAAAAGGCAGCGGGAAGCTGCAACAGCAGGAAAGTGGAGGCCAGGATTGCTCCGCCTGAAAAGGAAACAGAATATACTACTGACCAAGCGATTCCGGCTGCAAAAGGCAGCAGAAGGCGGAACATCGTAAACCCTGAATAATGCATCGCATCTCTGTTTTACTTAAACAGACGATGCAGAAGGCCAAAACGGAAAAAATCAGTGTAATCCTTTAATATGAAGCGCTGAATGAGGGACAATGCGTACTCCCTGGTAATAATGCCTGATGACCTCTTGATAATCAAAACCCTTTTCAATCATACGGATGGCGCCTTGCTGGCTCAAGCCAACCCCGTGTCCCCAGCCTTTCCCGCGAAAAACAAGAAAATCACCTTGCGGCTCTATTTCAAACCAGGTGGAACGGAATTGCCAATCGGCACGGATTTCCTTCAGAGGGATACCGGGGAGCAGATGGGTTTTACGCTCTTGCTGCTCGAAGCGAATGAGCTGGCCAATGATCTCCTCTTCCCAGGCAAGGTGGTACTTATTGCCCAGATAAGCCAACCATTTCGACAAGGGGATGGTATCCTGCCAGGCTGCTTTTGACATCACCAGTCCGAAACTGTCGTTCACGGCCTTCAGGTAAGGCAGGGATTGCGACCATACATCTTCAGAATTCAGGGTCATCCCACCTGAGTTAGAGTGAAAAGCCGCCGTAATGAGTGCACCACTGCTGTCCACAATCACATCACCCCGGGTTAAAGCGGCTGACTCACGGATGATAGGGAGAGTACATCGGTTTTTATACACCTGGCAATGCTCGGCATCGCAAAGGTGAAAGCCTTCTGCTTTATGGCGGTTCAGGTTATTCAGCGCATAGGTTCTGGATATAATATCCTGGACCTTATAATACTCGGGCACCTCAATTCTTCCTACTTCAGAAAGCACCACACCGGCGACATACTTTTCCAGGTCTACCCGATTTACCAGTACCAGCCTGTTTCCTTTCACCTGAACGATCAGATGATCATCATAATCCCTTTCCCGCTGCCCCGGAATGTTCAGTCGAAAAATATTCTCTTCGTGGCTGCCCCGGATTGTGAAACCCGCTTCGCTTGCCAAGTGGCGGTTATTGCGGAACAGTGCCACCTTCCCGCCTTCAGCTCGAAGGCTAATATCCTGAAAACGGGATAAAGTCTTCTGAAAGCCTCCACCTTCAATGTGATAATAACCCTTGACCACGGTGAAGTGAACTTCGCTGGTGTTGGTCTGGGAAAACACACGCACGTCGATCTTTTGCGCCGCCAGGTAGGCAGGCAGGCAGCTCAGCATAATGGCAAGCCAGAGCAAAAAGGTCAGTGGCCTTCTCATTCTACCGGAGTTTTTGTCAGATGTGCAAAGATAAGCCTGGCAGTGCGTGTGGAGGCACCAGGTCCTCCCAGCAAATCCTGCAAAGCCGCCAGATCCAGTTTCATCTGCCTGCGTGCAGGAGTGTCCGCAAGCAAGGGCTCCAGCTCCCGTTCTAAGCTCAGAATATTCATCTCTTTCTGAATCAGTTCCGGGATAATCATCCGGTCCATAATCAGATTAGCCAGGCCAATGAAGCGGATTTTAATCAGTCGCTTTGCGATTTGGTAAGAGAGCCATCCGGCCTTGTAACAGATCACCGAGGGCAAACCGAAGAGTGCCGTTTCGAGGGAAGCGGTCCCGGAAGTAACTGCAGCAGCCTGGGCCAGCGAGAGCAGTTTGTAGGTATCTCCCCTTAATGATCTCACCGGAATGTCTTTGTAAAATTTTTGATAATAGGAAGGAGAGAGTGATCCTACTTCAGCCACGACAAACTGGAAACCGGGAAAGCGTGCCACCAGCTCCAACATAACAGGCAGCATCCGGTCCACCTCCTGCTTCCTGCTACCGGGCAAAAGGGCCACTACAGGCCTTTTGTCGTTTGACAAGCAGGGCATAGCATCTGTCTTGTCCTTGTTGTTCCTTTTAAAGTCTTCAATGGCATCCAGCAGGGGATGTCCTACAAAATCGACCTTATAACGATATTGTGAATAGAAATCCTGTTCAAAGGGGAGGATGGAGAACATCCTGTCCACATACTTTTTGATTTTCTTTACCCTGGATGATTTCCAGGCCCAGACCTGCGGAGAGATATAGTAAAAGACGGGGATTTTGTGTTTATGAAGCCAGGCGGCGATCCGGAGGTTGAATCCGGGATAATCCACCAGGATGACTGCATCAGGCCGGAGTGCAAGAATTTGCTGTTTGCAGTTCTTGAAATTGCGATAGATGGCGGGAAGGTTTTTGATCACCTCTGCAAAGCCCATATAATCCAGTTCGCGATAATGCTTCAGCAGTTGCAGGCCTTTGTTTTGCATCCTGTCGCCACCCCAACCGGCATAGTATCCTTCAGGGTCAAATTGTTCCAGGGCTGCAATTAAATTGGCTGCGTGCAGGTCACCTGATGCTTCTCCGGCAATGATAAAGTACTTCACTGGGGTGGTCAGGATTGGAAGTGAAAATAAAAAAAGGCCATTCCGATCAGGAAAGTCGGCAACAGTATCCCCCGACCGGTTTGATCCAGGCGAAGGCTTACCAGATAATACCGCAACAAGAGGAGGTTGGGGAGAAGAGAGAGCAGCAGGGAGACCTCAAAAGCAAGACCCTTTCCTCCCCCACTGAGGTGCTGCCAGGCATAGCTGCCAATGCTCACCAACAGGAAAGTGAAGGCAGGCACCAGGCTGCCCAGTAGGAGCCCGAAAAAAAAGTGATCTTTCTTCCAATTGATTTTCATTCTGATAAGGCTCTGTTTCAGCAGTTCTGATCTGCCTTTTTGGTCAGTAAAAGATTAAACTCCTTCAACTTTGGAAGGGCTGCGTGAGCGGTGAGGTCGTACTGCACCGGGACGATGGAAATGAATTTCTCTCTCAGCACGACCAGGTCGGTATCGCTTCCGTTCTTTCTCTCATTAAACTTTCCGGAGAGCCAGAAGTAGTCCTGGTGATAAGGATCCTGCCGGGCTTCGAAGGTTTCCTCCCAGGCACCATCGGCCTGCCGGACAACTTTCATCCCTTTGATTTCCTCCAGGGGCACGGCCGGAATATTCACATTGAGACATACCCCCTGGGGCAGGCCTTTCTCGAGCACCATTCTGACGATGCGTCTCACCCAGGTTTCAGATGGGGCGAAATCAGCATCATAGGCATAATCCAGCAGGGAAAAACCGATGGAGGGCAAGCCAATCATACATCCTTCCAAAACTGCTCCCATTGTTCCGGAATACAGAATATTGACGGAAGCATTGGAACCGTGGTTAATCCCGGATAACAAGAGGTTAGGGTTCTTCTTCAGCACCAGTTTTTCACCCAGTTTCACGGCATCTACCGGTGTCCCGTTACAGCTGTATTCTATTAAACCCTTTTCTTCACGCAGTTTGCGTAAACGCAAGGGTTCGCGCACTGTAATGGCGTGCGACATTCCCGACATTCCTTTCTCAGGGGCGACCACTACCAGGTCTCCGATATCCCGCACGAATGCGATCAGGTTTCTAAGACCAGGGGCATCGATGCCATCATCATTGGTAATCAGGATAAGGGGACGGGATTCGGGCATAATACATCATCTGTTTTCTCAGCAAACAAAAGTACAAATGATATTGCTAATAAGCGGTTTTGCGATCAAGTGCTGCCGATGGCTTCCATTTAGCGGCGGATGCGCATCCCGTAGAAGGAACGATAGGCAAAGAACAGGCCTGCGGCCAGAAAGGCCAGTCCGATATATGGGGCATAATTGGTGGTGCCATTATCCCTTGCTTCGATAATTATATGGATGGCTATTTCGGCAGCCAGCAGACCAAAGAGTGTGGAGAACTTGATGATGGGATTGAGTGCGACAGAGGAGGTATCCTTGTAGGGATCACCTACGGTATCCCCAACTACGGTAGCTTCGTGCAGGGGAGTGTTTTTCTGCTTCAAATCCACCTCCACCACTTTTTTGGCATTGTCCCAGGCTCCGCCGGCATTGGCCATATACATCGCCTGGAAGAGGCCGAATACGGCAATGGATATCAGATAGCTGACGAAGAAGTTTGGGTCGAAGAAGGCAAAGGCCAGGGTCAGGGAGAAAATCACTCCGAAGATGTTCCACATCCCGTTCTGGGCATAGACGGTGCAAATGTGCACTACCCTTTTGGATGCCTCCACATCTGCCTCTACCGATTTCAGGTTAATGTTTTTCTTGATGAACTCCACGGCTCTGTATGCGCCGGTGGTCACCGCCTGGATAGAGGCTCCGGAGAACCAGTATATTACCGCACCTCCTGTGATGAAACCAAGCAGTACCTGCGGATCAGTCAACTGAAGTTGCAGGAGACCGGCCTTATTGAGCAGCAGGATGATGGAAAAGATCATTGTGGTGGCTCCGATAACCGCTGTGCCAATGAGCACCGGCTTGGCCGTGGCTTTGAAGGTATTCCCTGCCGAATCGTTTGCTTCCAGCAGATGTTTGCCGTGAACGAAATCAGGATCAAATCCATAGTCTTGCTGAATCTCCTCACGGATCCCGGGGCGATGTTCGATTCGGGAGAGTTCAAACACAGATTGCGCATTGTCAGTGACAGGACCATAAGAATCCACTGCAATGGTCACAGGGCCCATTCCCAGGAATCCAAAAGCAACCAGGCCAAAGGCAAAAATGGAGGGGTAAGTCATATAGGCAATCAGGCCCTGAGTGGAGATAAAGAAAGCGCCGGTCATCAGGGCTACGATCACCATCCCTTTCCAGAAGGCGCTGAAGTTACCCGCCACCATTCCGCTCAGGATGGTCAGGGAAGCCCCGCCTTCTTCAGAAGCGGTCACGATTTCTTTAACGTGCCTCGACCGAGAGCTGGTAAAGGCTTTGGTCAGTTCAGGAATAACCGCAGCAGCCAGAGTGCCAAAGCTGATGATGGTGGCAAGTTTCCACCATAAACTGCTTTCCTGTCCTGTCGGCATATTTATTTGCCCGATCAGCACATAGCTGACCAGGAATGTGACCAGAATGGAAAGGATGGAAGTGATCCACACCAGGTTTGTCAGCGGGGTCTCAAAGTTAAAAATCTTTGCGTTTCCGAATCTGGCCCTGGCAATCGCATTGTTTACATAATATGCAATAAGGGAAGTGGCGATCATCAGGATGCGCATAATGAAGATCCAGGCGATGAGGGTTGCCTGGAAAGGGATATCCGCCACAGCCAGCACGATGAAGGCGATCAGGGCAACACCGGTAACCCCATAGGTTTCGAAACCGTCCGCAGTAGGGCCTACGCTGTCGCCGGCATTATCACCGGTACAATCGGCAATGACGCCAGGGTTGCGCGGGTCATCTTCCGGAAGGTTGAAGACCAGCTTCATCAGGTCGGCACCGATGTCTGCGATTTTTGTGAATATACCTCCTGCAATGCGCAGGGCTGAAGCGGCCAGCGACTCGCCTATCGCAAAGCCAATCAGGCAGGCTCCCGCGCTTTCACCGGGAACAAACAGCAAGATCACCAGCATCATAATCAGTTCCACACAAACCAGCAAAAGGCCCACACTCATCCCCGACTGCAAGGGGATTCCCATCACATCAAAGGCTTTACTGCGCAATGCAGCAAAGGAAGTACGGCTATTGGCCAGGGTATTGATCCGGATGCCAAACCAGGCAACCCCATACGATCCCAGAATACCCATAACAGTCCAGAACAGAATCAGCAATACCTTGGGAACGCTGATCCCTTCCACCAGACCCAGGAAATAATACACAATGGCAGCCCCAACAATAAGAAAAAGGATAATCAGGAAGCGGCCCTGCTGAAGCATATAGGTTTTGCAGGTCTCGTATATGATGTGGGAAACATCCAGCATTGATTTATGGACAGCGATACGGCGAATGATGATGTATTGCCAAATTCCGAAGAGAATCCCAACCAAAATGATCACTCCTCCATAAAGCAGTAAAGTCCAGCCATCTAAACCCAGAGCAGGGAAAAAGCTTTCTTTCAGATCTGGAATGGGAAGGTCTGCTTCGCTGGCAAACATCCACCACGGCAGCAAGAATGCCGCGGTGAAGGAGAGGAGTCTTTTCATTTCAGCTTGGTTTAGGATGGTCTTCTGGGGGCAAAGTTAAGGAGATCGCTCCGACCCGCATAGCCCCAAACAATCCAAGCAAATATCCTTAGGCAAACAGCCTGATAGAAGGCAAAACAATAAATCATTAAGAGACAAGTCTTTACCTAATCAGCATCGTATAAATCGACGATGTAATAAATAATGATTCCGGATAAGAGAAGGCTTGAACGTAGTTTTAATCTATGGTTTCCTCTGTGTCAGGGTCAGGAGCATTCGTTGTATCGTTTTCGGAAAAAGATGCCGCCGGTTTCATCCCCCTGGCCGGATCAACAGCGTCCACTTTCCGTTCGATCACGCCACCGGAAGGGATGAACTGCTGCGTTTGCGGTTCTTTATCCAGGGCAATGGTGGGGGCGATCACCAGGGCGACTACTGCCATCAGTTTCAGCAGGATGTTGAGGGAAGGACCGGAAGTATCCTTAAAAGGGTCTCCCACAGTATCACCCACCACAGTGGCTTTATGCGATTCGCCTCCTTTGCTGTGCATTACGCCATCCATCATCACTCCTTCTTCAATCATTTTCTTGGCATTGTCCCAGGCCCCGCCGGCATTGCTTTGAAACAAGGCAAGCAAAACGCCTGAAGCCGTAACTCCGGCCAGCAATCCACCCAGCATTTCGGCTCCGCCCAGAAAACCTACCAGGGCCGGGGCTGAAATGGCAAGCAGTCCTGGAAAGACCATTTCCCGGAGAGAGGCTTCCGTAGATATTTCAACACAGTGTTCATATTCAGCCGCACCATCGGCAGCATCCAGGATTTTTCGCTCTTCCGCTGTCGCTTTTCTTACATCCCCCTCATACTTCTTCATCACAACCAGGGCATCTCTGAGTGCGGGGATGGTGGTAAACTGCCGTCTGACTTCCTCTATCATAGCCCGGGCAGCCCGTCCTACTGCCCCCATAGCCAGGCTTGAGAAGAGATACGGGAGCATTCCTCCCACCAGCACTCCGGCCATAATCCGGGGCTTGGAAATATCTATGGATGCAATATTGGCCTGCTGCATAAAGGCGGCAAAGAGGGCCAGGGTGGTCAAAGTAGCTGAAGCTATCGCAAATCCTTTTCCAATGGCTGCAGTCGTATTTCCCACGGCATCCAGCTTATCGGTGCGCTTTCGCACTTCCGGCGGAAGCTCAGCCATTTCTGCAATCCCACCGGCATTATCTGCAATTGGTCCATAAGCATCTACTGCGAGTTGAATGCCTGTATTGGCCAGCATTGCCACAGCAGCGATGGCAATACCATAAAGACCTGCCAGTGAATAGCTGAAGATAATGGCCACTGCCAGCCCGAAGACCGGTATGGCCGTCGACTTCATTCCGAGCTCAAGACCTGCAATGATATTGGTGGCTGCACCCGTTCTGGACTGGCTCACAATCCCTCTGACCGGCCTGCGGCCTGTGGCAGTATAGTATTCCGTAACCTTGCCAATACCCAGACCTATGGCCAAACCCACAATCGTACTGAAAAACACATCCATTGAAGTTATCTCCTTTTCAATCCCTGGAAGGATTTGCACCGTCCAGCTGTCCGGTAACAGAAAGCGGATCAGCAGAAACGACCCTGCCAGCATCAGGATACCGGAAATAAACTCTCCGAAATTCAAGGCCTTCTGAGGATCTCCACCTTCTCGTGTTTTCACAAAGAAGGTTCCGATGATACTCGTAAGTATCCCCACTCCGGCCAATGCCATTGGCAGGATTACCGGCCCCAGTGCAAAATGAGTTGCTACCTCAGGGATTTCGGTAAATATGGCTCCCAAAACCATTGCCGCGATGATGGAACCGACAAAAGACTCAAAGAGGTCTGCGCCCATCCCGGCTACATCGCCCACATTGTCTCCAACATTGTCGGCAATAGCGGCAGGATTGAGAGGATGATCTTCCGGTATGCCGGCCTCTACCTTACCAACCAGGTCTGCACCCACATCAGCAGCCTTGGTATAGATTCCGCCACCCACGCGGGCAAAGAGTGCAATGGAGCTGGCTCCGAGAGAAAATGCCGATAAAACGTTCAGCACCGTCTCAATGCCCCAATCTACCCCCACAAAAAAGTTAAAGAAAAGGAAGAGCAGGCTCAGTCCCAGTACTCCCAAAGCAACCACACCCAATCCCATCACGGCTCCACCTGAAAAGGCGATTTCAAGGGCTTTGCTCAAAGAGGTCCTGGCGGCTTGTGTGGTGCGCACATTCGCACGGGTGGCTACATTCATCCCTAAGAATCCGGCCAGCCCCGACAGAAAAGCGCCCAGGACAAAGCTGACCACCACATAGCCGTTGGAGTTTTCTTCTGCACTACCTTTAAAGAAGAGCAGTACAGCTACCCCCAGCACAAAAATGGCCAGAATGCGGTACTCTGCTTTCAGGAAAGCCATCGCCCCGTTGTAGATGTGATCGGAGATCCGCTGCATCTTTTCATTGCCGCCGTCCTGCCTTTTCACCCAGGCGGATTTCCAGATTGTAAAAAGAAGCCCGGCTACTCCCAAAACCGGAATCAGATAAATGATAAAATCCATCGCTTGCGTCTTTGGTCAGAAAATGAAGGCAAAACTAAACAATAATGCAAGCACAGCTTATATATAGATTCGAGTATTTGTGTTTTTTTTAACAATAAGGGGAAAGATATTGATCAGTTGCCTGCGGATTTAAGCGCAGGCATCGGTTTCATTTAGGTTTTTCTATCTTTGGACGGCAAGAGAAACCGGACTGTTATGGAGAAGATTCGACTGGATATTGTTGGGATGTCTTACAGTCAGTCGCAAAGCGGCGCTTACGCACTGATTCTGGGAGAAGCGGAAGGAAAACGCAGACTACCGATCATCATTGGTGGGTTTGAAGCCCAGGCTATTGCCATTGAACTGGAGCAGATGAAGCCCAGTCGTCCGCTTACCCACGACCTGTTCCGGAATTTTGCGCAGCATTTTGAAATCCGGATCAAGGAAGTCATCATCAATAAATTTCAAGACGGCGTTTTTTATGCGCTGCTGATTTGTGAGCATCAGGGAATCGAATCCCAGATTGATGCCCGTACTTCAGATGCCGTAGCGCTCTCCTTGCGGTTTAACTGCCCCGTTTTCACCTATGAACAAATTATGGAGGCAGCAGCGATCTCGGTGGAGGATGAAAGTGAAAGTATCCTGAGTGAAGATGACCTGGAAAGCCAGGATCAGGATGAATCGGCTCAAACCGGAGGACAAGGGCTGGAAGGACACACCTTGGAAGAACTGGAAGAAATGTTGAAAGCAGCAGTGGAAAGTGAAGCTTTTGAGAAAGCCTCTCAGATCCGGGATGAGATCAACCGCAGAAAAGGGGCAAAGGAGTAAGCACCAAACCTGGCACGAGTATGGGCAAAGTATGGACCGTTTTATTGGTATTCCTTTTTGTAAGCGGGTTGAGGGTAATCGGCCAGGACCATCTTCAGATCATAAACGCGCCGGATAGCATTCCTCACCTGGTTTCAGACACCTCTGCTTCCCTTGTGCACCAAAGTGTGCCTATGGTCGGACCCGGGAGCACAGATCGCAGCAGTGTTTTGCCCGGAGAAGGCGGCACAGGCATTTCACTCGCCTCCCTCTTGCGCGGCTTGCTCGGGATGCTAACCATTGTTCTCATCTCCTGGATTTTCAGTATGAACCGGAGAGCCATCAAATGGAAGGTGGTCCTCACCGGCCTGATTATACAAGTGGCGCTGGCTCTCGCCGTTTTATACATTCCTGCCGTACAGCTCTTTTTCGAATTCGTAGGGAAGTTGTTTGTCAAGGTGCTCGATTTCACAGAAGAAGGCACCCGCTTCCTGTTCAGCGCTTTTGCTACCGGACAGATAGAGATGCCTTTATTGAACTTCGCCATCACCATTCTCCCCACCATCATCTTTTTCTCAGCCCTCACCAGTGTGCTGTTTTATTTCGGAATCATTCAAAAAGTCGTGTTCGGACTGGCCTGGCTGATGACCAGGGCGCTGGGCTTATCCGGTGCGGAGAGCTTATCGGTAGCAGGAAATATATTTTTAGGACAAACGGAATCCCCATTGATGATCAAGGCCTACCTGGAAAAAATGAACCGCTCGGAGATGCTCCTGGTAATGGCCGGGGGGATGGCAACCCTTGCGGGAGGGGTTCTTGCGGTGTATATCAGCTTTTTAGGTGGCGATGATCCTGTTCAACGTCTGCTTTTTGCCAAGCATTTGCTGACGGCCTCAGTGATGGCAGCCCCAGGCGTGGTCGTAATTTCCAAAATACTGGTTCCGCAAACAGAACCCATCGACAGCAATGTGGATGTGCAGGCGGAAAAAGTCGGCAAGAACGTACTGGATGCCATCTCTAACGGCACCCGTGAAGGACTGAGGCTGGCGGTGAATGTGGCCGCAATGTTGCTGGTATTCATTGCCTTCATCGCAATGCTGAACTTCATTTTTCTGAAGATCGGCGACTGGACAGGCTTGAACGAATGGGCTTCTGCCGTCTCTTCGGGGCGCTATGAAGGCTTCTCACTCCAGTTCGCCCTCGGCTATTCATTTGCTCCGCTGATGTGGCTGATCGGCGTGAACGCCCAGGATATGGCCCTGGTGGGCCAGATGTTGGGGGAGAAAATCATTATGACGGAATTCATCGGCTATGTAAGCCTGGCGGAATTCAAGAGTGCAGGAGCTTTTGCCGACCCGAAATCCATCATTATGGCCACCTATATGCTCTGCGGCTTTGCCAACTTCGCCAGCATCGGTATTCAGATTGGCGGCATAGGAAGCCTGGCACCCAGCCAGCGGCTCCTGCTATCGCGCTTCGGGATGCGGGCCCTGCTGGCCGGCACCCTCGCCTCCCTGATGTCGGCCACCATTATCGGAATGATCTTAGGATAAAAATTACAATGAAGCAATACCTCGCATTACTCGATCACGTGCTCCGGCACGGGGTGGAAAAAGAAGACAGAACAGGAACAGGAACGCGCTCTGTGTTTGGCTATCAGATGCGCTTTGATCTGGAAGAAGGCTTTCCCTTGCTTACCACCAAAAAATTGCATCTGCGCTCGATCATCCACGAATTGCTTTGGTTTCTGGCGGGGCAGACCAATACCTCCTATCTGCACGAAAACAAGGTTACAATCTGGGATGAATGGGCGGATGAACAAGGCGAGCTGGGGCCTATCTATGGCCATCAGTGGCGAAGCTGGCCTTCGGATCGCGGCCCGGTGGATCAGATCAGCCAGGTATTGGCGCTTATTCGCAGCAATCCCAACTCACGCAGGATGCTGGTGAGTGCCTGGAATGTGGGCGAGCTTGAGAAGATGGCGCTTCCTCCCTGCCATATTTTATTTCAGTTTTATGTGGCCGGAGGGAAATTATCCTGCCAACTCTACCAGCGCAGTGCCGATCTTTTTCTCGGGGTACCCTTTAATATCGCCTCCTACGCCCTGCTCACAAATATGATGGCACAATCCAGCGGACTTCAGCCCGGTACATTCATTCATACTTTCGGGGATGTACATATTTACAACAACCACCTGGAGCAGGTACAGCTGCAATTGAGCCGCAGTCCGCGCCCCCTCCCGAAACTGCTTCTGAATCCGGAGGTAAAAAACATTTTCGACTTCCGTTTTGAAGACATCAGCATTCAGGATTACGACCCCCATCCCCACATCAAAGGCAAGGTTGCCGTATAAACGATCGCTATGGCTTATCCTATAGAAAAACCCCTTTCCATCATTGTCGCCATTGCCAACAACAATGCCATTGGTAAGGACAATCAGCTGCTCTGGCATATTCCAGAGGACCTGAAACGATTCAAGGCGTTAACCCTGGGACATAAGATGATTATGGGCAAGAAGACCTGGTTTTCACTCCCTAGGCGGCCCCTTCCGGGGAGAGAGAGCATTGTGTTGACCGACGCAGCGGAGGATCATTTTGAGGGGGCAAAGATGGCGGGGTCCATCGCTGAGGTATTGAAATTATGTGATGCGGAATCGGAGAACTTCATCATCGGAGGGGGCAGTGTGTATGCCCAGTTTCTGCCGCTTGCAAACAAATTATACCTGACCAGGGTGCACGCCGATTTTGACGCCGACACTTTCTTTCCTGAGATTCCGGCAGAGGAATGGCTGCTGACCTCCCAGGTGCACATCCCCGCGCAAGAGGATCAGCCATTGTCTTATACCTATCAGGTATTTATCCGGCGACGCTCGAAAGCAGTGAACCCGTGATCAGTGATCAGTGATCAGTGATCAGTGTTCAGTGGGCAGTGGGCAGTTGAAGTGAGACTTGCTGTCAATGCCTGAATTAGGTTGACCTGGTGATCTTCTGACCTGCTGACCTTTTGGCCTTTTGGCCTTCTGACCTTTTGACCTGCTGACCTTCTGACCTGCTGAATCAATAATCAATCAGGTTTCGCCCCGATAGGGCTAAAAATCAGCTTCAGCCTTTTCCGAATTCGCCTGCCTACCGGCAGGTAGGCGCTCGTGCTCATCTTCCTCCTCCTTATGACTTCTGAATTCTGACTTTTTACTTAAACGGGCCACCCCTTCGGGGCCTGCTTTATTCGTACTCGCGCTCGCTCTCGCGCTCGTACTTTTTTAACCGCAGGGATCGCAAAGAATTCACAATGGACGCAAAGCGGGCTTCTCCATCTCCCAACTTTCGCCTTATGCCTTCTGACTTATTACTTAAATGGGCCGCCCCTTCGGGGTCTTTGAGATTCGAACTCGGGATCGAGCTGGAACTCGAACTTGCCTTAATCAGCCACCGCCCTGATAGGCATTCTCCTTCTCCTTATTTTAAACCATTCTGAATTACAGAAAGCGGGGTTACCTTTTTCCAACTTCGGGAATATACTTCTGAAGCGATCTTTTCTTTAACTTTAAACCCTCCAAAATGAAAAAACAAGCACAACATCGCCGCAGGGAATTACCCCCCCCCGTTTAACTATTTGTTAATCAGCGCATTGGCGATTCTTGCATTCCTTCTTGCCCCAGGCCTCGCTGCCCAGCACATTGAGTTTGAGGTGGAGATTCAGGAACCGGAACAGGGGCAAGTGATCAACATCAGCAACCAATCTGAGGAACTGCCGGAAGGAGCCTACTTCGTTTTCATATTTCAGGATTGCGCCTTTGCTTACGACGGTGCCATCACCTGCCAACTGCAAACCCAGGATCAGCAATGGAGTTTCGAAGGTTTCTTCTGGAAAGCCGGCTCTTTCACCATTCAACTGATCGGCATCAGCCAGGAAGGAGATACCTTCGAAATGCAAGCGGTCAAAGAGATCAATGTGATGCCCCTGACCAATATCCCTCCCTCTGACTCCTGCTACGACACCGCCGCTTTCTCCTGCACCTACAACAACCTGGTTTGCAATGGGAGTTTTGAGTGGCTGTTTGATTCAATCTCTTCTCCTTCTCTCCTTCATTTTGCAATGCCCTGGCAAGATCTGCTCGCTGATTGCGATATCTTTAGTGTACATCACACCTCATCCTTTCTCGGCAATATGGCCGGAGTCCCTTCCAATTTTCACGGGCATCAATACCCATATTATGGAGATAGTTATATGGGACTTGCCGGTTCGAATAACTCCAATGGATTCTATTTTGAAGTGGCCACTGCCAAACTCAAGAAAAAGCTGCTGAAGGATCAGCGCTATGCAATTGAGTATTATACCAGTAAATCAGATATTTGGCCCTATTCCTGCAACGGAGCGCAGGTGTTTTTTTCAAAAACAAAACTGGTGCAGAACCCGTACTCCTCCTGGGATGATCTGCGCAACCTGATCAATTCCAACTGGGTATCTGATGCATTGGGTAACACCATCATCACCGATACAGTCAACTGGGTGAAGTATTATGATGTGTTTATCCCGGATGATGATGACCTTGAATGGATCGGCCTTGGCCAGATAAAGGATCCCCAGGACATCCTTACCTCCTTTGATCCAAGTATCCCAGATCCTTCCAGCGGCAATGAGAGCTACTATTATTATTACGACAACGTCAGCGTCCGTCCCCTGCCACCCCTGGTAACAATGCTGCAGGATACTTTAGAGCAGGTTCCCTGCGATTCGGTTGAACTCAGCGTGATTGGCCAGGGAGCCGGAAGCTATCTCTGGAGCACCGGGGCCACCACCTCTTCCATCAAAGTACTTGTATGGAATGATAGCACATTCACCGTTACGGTTACCGATCCGGAAGACTGCCACGATACCATCCTCACTGCCTTTGTACATTATTACGAACCCGAAATAGTCCTGCCGGAGATCATTGGCCACAACAATGACTGCGACTCTCTGGCCAACTATGCCCTCTCCAGTGGCCACGGCAGCAATACCTATTACTGGAGCATCTCGGGCAATAGCGGCTATTTCACCGAAAACTTTAGCACCGCCCTCACCAAAACCGGTCCCGTGCCGGTGGAAATACGTTGGACCAATGTGCCGCTGCGTCCTTCCTTTGCGACCATCACCGTGGCGATTTACAATCCCTGCCAGGAATACCTGGGCAGTGTCACTTTTAAGGTGTACCAATGCTGTGAATTGTCCGGTATGCATACCACCTGGAACAATGTCACCCTTTCAGATGCCATCATTAACGGGTCAAACATCCTGATCAACGGTACCCTGACCATTGATGCGCAATGCCTGGTGCACTTTGATAATACGACGGGGGGCGGCCACCTGTTTATGGGGCCTATGGCGAAAATTGAAGTCTTGAGCCCCAACACAGAATTAAGAATAGACAATTGGACCATTGTGGCCGGCTGCGAGTATATGTGGGATGGGATTTACCTTGACGACAGCAGCCAGTGGTTCAGGGCATCCTCTTCTATCATCAAAGATGCCCTTAATGCAGTAGTCTCTGACAGTGGCGCAATGCTGCAGATAACAGGGAGTGTCTTCGAGGATAACTTCAACTCCATCCTGATCCGAGATTTCCATCTTTCTGACAGGCCTTCCATCAAGGCCAATGGAATGCACTGGCCGGCTGAAATCTACGGAAATGAGTTTTTGCAGTTCGGATACCCCACGCAGCCTTTGCCCTATCATCCAAAAAATACTACCTTTACCCAATCAGCCATTGAGCTGCACAATGCCGACAGTGTGATCATCGGAAAACTAAACCAGGATACCAACCTCTTTCACCATATGCGACAGGCAATCCTTGTGCATAATAGCAATGCGGAAATCATTAACAATGTTTTCCACGACATTGCTATGCTGGAAGAAACCTATCCTCCGGCAGGAGCTGTGGCGGTGTATAGCCTTGACAGCGTGAAGATCCCCGCAGCTTACACACGTATTGGCAACGGGGGCATTGATGGTCTCAATGCCTTTACCGACTGTGCCCTGGCGATTTCCTCCTATCAAAACCCGCTTACGATCCATAAAAATTCATTTATGAATTGCCTGGATGGAATTCATTGCCTGGAATTGAAAAATCAGACCTTCATAAAAGCCAATGTAATGGAGCAAAGCTCGCTCACAAGCCTGAGCGGCAATACCGGCATTACCCTGGCAAATGTGGTCTCCAGCCCCAAGGCACTTGACCTACAGGTAGATTCCAACCAGATACAGGGCTATAAAAAGGGTATCTGGGGGACGAATGTGGACAAGCCGATTCCCGGAAATATACAGATCAGGGATAACAGCATTGATTTTAATGTGCTGGCAATGCGTATCAGCGGGATAAAGCTGGATAATTGCGACGGGATGCTGGTGAAGGAAAACCTGATCAGCTGTGTTACACGACCTGCTTCCGGCACCAGTGCCGCCAATCACCACGGCATTTGGGTCAATCAGACAGGAGCTGCATTGGTTACGCACAACCATTTGCTGCGTATGGGCAACGGTATCTACACCACAGGACCGGATATGCTCACCTTCTTCATCTGCAATACCCTGGACTCCTGTTTTCACGGTTTCTTTTTCGGAATCAATACCTCTCTCAGCCATCAGGGACAGTATGACGTCTTCAATACCGCAAACAATTGGTTGGGTGATTACAGTGACAATAACTGCATTCACTGGAGAAGAATGATGCAAGATAACTACAACATTCAGAACCCGGTTGTCAATTGGTACTATCCTTATAACAATTCCCAATACGACCCCGGATTCCAGCATTGCGGGCCTGTTCCATCACACGAATTGGATGGTTATGTCAATCCGATCCTGAATAATGGAGCCTCTGCAGATTGTCAGGTAGTGGCTCCGATTCCGGACCTTTACGAAACCAGCACCACGACTGACAGGGAAACCTACTTCGGCAGTATTGCTCGGGGAGAGAACAGCTACGGCAGCCTTCAATCAAGTTATCGCGAAGCAGAAAACACCTTCTTCTATCACCTTGCTACATCCAGGCCGGAGTTGCTGTCGATGAATGATACTTCCGACTATGGTTTCCAACAATACTACAGCAACCTTTCATCCTCAAATACCGGAACCCGCTATCAGGTATCCGCATTTATTTCCGATGGAGATTTCGCACAGGCGGCAACCCTGAACAGCTCCCTGTCAGACACCTCTCTCTGGGACAAAACTGCTAAGAAGCTGAATGAGATCTTTCTGGCTTCGTGGTGCCAGGAGCAGTTCGGGTTCTATCAGGAAGAACGCGACAGCCTGATGAGCATCGCATACGCAAGTCCTTATGAAAAGGGCGATGCCGTATTCTCTGCACGCGTTTTGTTGGGGATTGATCCGGACAATGTTCCTTTGCCCCATAGCCTGCCGGCTCCATCAATAAAGGATAAATCGAATGCGCTGGTGTTTTATCCCAACCCCAACTTTGGAATCCTTCATTTTATTCTTACAGCGGATAATATCACGGACTTTTCTGCAGGAGAGATATGCCTGATGGATTTGACAGGAAGCGTTGTGTTCAGGAAGATGTTGACATTAGGTGCTGGTGAACATAGTATTGGGTTACCCAGGCTTACCCCTGGCCTCTACCTTGTCAAACTAACTTCTGAGTCAGGGCTTGATGAAACCGCCCGAATCATCCTTAAGTAAATACTTCTATGATTTCTAACCTGCGTTATGGCCCGGTAATTCTGCTGCTGATATGCTGTACAGCACAATTGCCGGGCTATGGCCAGGTTAACCTGGTGCCTAATCCATCGTTTGAGGAAAGAAACGAGTGCCCATTTTGGTATTGGGAAATTGAGAAATGCAATCATTGGTTCAATGTAAGTGGCTCCAATGATTATTTCCATTTGTGCTCTATAAATGGCAGTCTTTTAGCACATATGGTGCCCGGCTTGGGAGAACCACCCCGTACCGATTCGGCAATGGCTAGAAGCATTATTTTTGGAGGAAACTACCGTGAGTACTTAGGAATAAATCTAGTTACACCACTAGAATCTGGAAGAACTTATTGTATTCAACTTTGGATATCATTAGCCGATGGTGCTGGCCATTATATTGATCGTTTTGAAGCCATATTGACCCCGAATATCCCTGTGGTAAATGACCCCGTTCATCCAGCTGTTATCCTGGCTTCACCCACCATAATACTTGCAACACATCACCTGAACAATGATGATGGCTGGGAGAGGATTGGTAGCACATATTGTGCCTCAGGTGGGGAAGAGTATCTGACTTTTGGAATATTTAGCCCTGCTGATAGCATTAACACATACACACACCATCCATTATCAGGGTCTGCACCCCTTTATTTCATCGACGACGTCGCCCTCTACCCTTGTGATGCCCCGGTGGACAGCGCCAATGCCGGCCCGGATGTCTTTTTCTGTACCGGCGACAGTGTGCAATTGGGCACACACCAATTGCCGGAGTATCGCTACTATTGGTATATGGATACTGTGCTGGTCTCCCAAGAGGCCCGCCCGGTTTTCGCCCCCACCCAAACCACCACCTATACCCTTTTGGTGAAGGATTTTAAGTTTGACGAAAGCCGGGATACCGTTACTGCGCATTGGGTGAACTGCGATACCATTCCCCTGGGATGTGATCAGAAAGAAATCTTGGTTTGTCTGGGGGATTCGGTGCAGCTTGGCTGCCACCACAAAAGCAATTACACTTACGCTTGGCAGCAATTACCCGATACCACCATTATCTCTACCCAGGGCTTTCTGACAGCAGGGGATCAAGCTGCCAGCTATGTGCTCCATATGACCGATTATACCCGGCGCAGCCAAAGCGATACCATAGAGGTAATCCCGGTAGATTGTGCCCCCATTGGCCAGGGTTCAGGGGGGAGTTATGAGATTTGTCCGGGCGATACTTTGCTGCTGGGTCAAGAGTCCTTGCCGGGAGCTTCTTATGCCTGGTACGCCCCTGCGCTGCTACCGGATTCAACTTCTCTCATCCGCGTCAGTCCCCAGGCCAGCACCACCTATCAGTTGGTAGTAGAAAATCCAAGGAAAGATCAGTTTGTATTCCATTACCGGGTTACCATTGGGGAATGCGACATTCCGCTCTTTGTGCCCAATGCTTTCACACCCGATGGCGACGGACTGAATGATGTATTCGAGATCGGGATGCCCCCCGGCACCCATTTGGAGATGCTGATCTTCAACCGCTGGGGCAATCATCTTTTCACCGCCAACCAGCATCGCTTCTGGGACGGAACCTATAATGGCGTAGATGTTCCCAGCGGTGTGTATTACTATTCCCTCACCGCCACCCTCCCGCCTTACCGCACCACCCGCCTTCAAGGCACGGTGATGGTGCTGAGGGGGCAGTGATCAATGATCAGTGATCAATGATCAGCCTGCCTGCCGGCAGGCAGGTGATCAGTGGGCAGTTGAAGTGAGACTGTGGTTTGGTGAGCGAAGCGAAAACAAACCACTAGTCGAAATCTTGCGCTGAGCTTTTACCCTGAGCGCAGCCGAAGGGGGTCGAAGTGCATCCCGATGAACGAAGTGAATCGGGAGGACAGCTTGCCCGCCGGGAGGCAGGTGTGTCAATGCCTGAATAAACTTGTCCTTCTGGCATGCTGACCTGCTGACCTTTTGACCTGCTGCTCTTCTGACCTTCTGGCCTGCTGATCTTCTGACCTGCTGACCTGCTGATCTGCTGTTCTTCTGGCCTTCTGACCTGCTGAACCAATAATCAATCAGATCGCGCTCCGATAGAGCGCATAAATGGAAACAAACATCTACTACTAATCAGGTTTCGCCCCGATGGGGCTAAATATCAAGTTCAGCCTTCTCCGAATTCGCCTGCCTACCGGCAGGTAGGCACTCGTGCTCGTGCTTTTTAACCGCAGGGATCGCAAAGAATTCGCAATGGACGCAAAGCGGGCTTCTCCATCTCCCAACTTTTGCCTTATGCCTTCTGACTTATTACTTAAATGGGCCGCCCCTTCGGGGTCTTTGAGATTCGAACTCGGGATCGAGCTCGAGCTCGAAATCGAACTTGCCTTAATCAGCCACCGCCCTCCTAAGATTTCATCCTCCCCCCTCGTTTTCCTTCTCCTTCTTCCCGATATCGCTTCGCTCATCGGGATTGTTCGACTGAGCCCATCCGGTTCGCCCTTGGGCTCCCGGATGTGCAGTCTCACGAACCTTCTCCTATACCCAGCAAACCAACACCG